>UOEY01000022.1_pt1 | contig 42985 bp, 40 predicted proteins | sample 1989501 | NCBI WGS metagenome assembly UOEY01 (sample SAMEA4712198, study PRJEB27164) | hydrothermal vent metagenome | biome: marine basaltic hydrothermal vent biome; feature: marine hydrothermal vent; material: mineral | place: Pacific Ocean | collected 2011-06-14/2011-07-23 | depth 1691 m | reverse complement strand
AGCCCCCTCTGTCAGTAACGACAACCCATACTCTGAGTCGTTGTTCAAAACATTGAAGTATCATCCGGGATTTCCAGATAAACCATTCGATTGTCTTGACAGTGCACGGGTATGGGTGACAGGTTTCCAACACTGGTACAACGAGGTCCATCGCCACAGCGCTTTAAAATTTGTTACTCCCGGACAGCGACATCGGGGTGAAGATATCGTTATTCTGGAGGAACGTCAGTGGCTCTACGAGGCCGCCAAAGCAAAGCAGCCTGAGCGCTGGTCAAGAAAAACTCGAGACTGGACACCGGTTGGAACGGTGTATCTTAATCCGGGGAAACCAGTAAAAAAGGAGGTGCAGCTCAAACAAAAAGCTGCATAAAAAAAAGCGACATCTTACTTGACATCGACCGCCAGTTCGGCCAGCCTCTCCGCTCTTTTGGTAAGAACCTGGAACGTATCCTGAAGGCAAAAAAGGTTGAATCTCCAATCAACTCTTTTGCTTAGAGAATTTTAGAACGGCACATCATTATCCCGTTCTTCATGTCCAGGGTGTGATGCACCCTCAGAAATCTGTGATTGAAAAATACTCAGGGTTCATTTTGCCACACGCAGCAGTTGATCGAAGGTTAAAATCTCCACCCGGTGCAAATGGGAATTCATCGTTCTCAACGCTGCTGGCTGTGACTCATCGCCGTCGTCCCCCCAACCATTATTGCTGCTTGGGGGAACGATACGAGAACGTGTTTCAGATTATCAGTTTCTGATAACCAACGACTGTGTAATGCTTTCTCCCTCGGAAGCCTACGGTGAGAAGCAGAGGGGGCTTCCCTGTGCCGAAAAAGAGGCCTTGTCAGGGCCAGCGTTGGGCATGATGTAGAAGACGCAGTATCTGGACAACGCCCTTGCGTACCCTGTACACGGCAATAAACGGGGTGCCGGATATTACCAACTCCCTGGTGCCTGACAATCGACCTGGCCGTCCCAGATTGGGATGTTCCCCGAGATATTCTACCGCCTCCCGGATACAACCGGCCATTCGTTCTGCCGCCTGCGGGCGTTCTCTGGCGATGTAGTTGCCGGCGGTTCCCAAATCAGCCAAGGCAGGCCTGGACCATTCAAGGCGTAACACGTTTACTCCAGCTTTTGAGCACGGCCATTGCCTGCTCATGGCTTACCGTGTCGCCACGTTCAACCGCGGCAATACCTTCTTTTATTGCCTCGACATGCCATTCTTCGACAGCAACATATTCCTCAATGGCCTGGGCTGCCAGGTATGATTTTGATCGGTTGGTGGACTTGGCCAAGGTAGTCAATCTTTCGGCCAATTCAGGAGATACACGCGTGGAAATTAATGTTGTTTCGCTCACGGCTACAACCTCATCATTATGTAAACATATTATTCGTTATTGTTATAACATATGGCTAATGAGATAACAACATGAAAGGGGATAGTCCCTTGAGAGAGGTCGACCCGGATTGCATGAAACCTGAATCCGTGACGGCTTGAGATAATATTCCATGCAATTTATGGAATTTATTGCATTATTGTCGAATAAACGCATTTGCTGGTCTTCACCGCGCCGCCCTGCGGGGCGCCCGAGAACGGCGCATCTGCTGCATTGGCAACTCGTTGATATCACACCAGGATAATCAACATCGTTGCCGCGGAGTTGACAAAATTAAAACCTGAATCAAGCCTGTTGCAGGCGGTTCTCGCCGAAAGGAAGGAAAATCGTTGAAGTTCCGGGATACTTCAGCCATCGTGCCGTTGCTGACGCATGAGGAGGCCACTGCCGCCATGCAGGGGCTTTACCGTGATGACCCTGATCTTTTTTGTCTGGTGGGGTACGGAGGTGGAATGCGTGTCGGCCGTGGCCCGGGTTGAACGTGAAGGAGGTTTGAGCACAAAAGCAGCAGCAGAGGTGTTGCTGCGGCTACGGCAACTGGCCGACACCTGGAATGAAATTCGACCGGTGACCGCGGTGCGGGCGGCGGCTGTCCGCTTACTGCGGGTTCATAACCTGCGGGCGGCCGACGCCCTGCAATTGGCGGCAGGCCTTTCTTGCTGCCGAGATAAAACCGGCAACCCTGGATTTTGTCACCTTGGACCAACGACTTGCCGACGCGGCCAGAAAAGAAGAATTCGGAGTCATCGATAACACGATTTAATCACAAAACAGGCCATTTTTACGGACTTTTGAATGCAACTGATTCTCAATACCTACGGCACTTATCTCCGGGTCAAGGACGGCAATTCCCTGGTCAAGGCCGGTGATCGCAAGATGGAACTTTCATCGCGCAAGGTGAGTTCCATTGTGGCGACCACCGGCGTCGCGGCCGTTCAACCCTGACGCATTCCGCTTTCCGCCCGGGATTCCAGGTCGTTCAGCATTTCAATAATTCGCTTGCAGATTTCTTCCTCCACCATATCAAAACAGGCAACCACTCTGTCGGCGTATTTTTTATATAGCGGCAGCCGTTCTGCAAAGAGGTCTGCAAAGCTCTGTTCCGGAGCTTTAACCAGCCCCCTGGTATTCAGATTATGAAGTCGCGCCTCCAGTACCGGGAGAGCGACGTCGAGCAGGATAACCAGGCCGTTTTTTTTCAGATGCATCATGCCGGCATGACTGTAGATCGAACTGCCGCCGGTGGCAATGACATGGTCTTTGAGATTGATGCGCAGAAGGACTTGCTCCTCGATCCGGCGAAAACCCATGGGACCCAGTATCTCGACAATCTCCTGCAAAGCCCGGTTCTGCGCCTGCTCGATCAGGGTGTCCGTATCAACAAACCGGCACGAGAGCTTCCGGGCCAGCAGAGAGCCGATGGTACTTTTCCCCGAGCCGGCCATGCCGATCAGGATAATGTTGGAACAGGAGTTGAACATCAAGGGCCTTGGGGATATTGGCGGTTCACTCCATCATGTGGATCCGTTCGCAGTCGGGGCAGATCCAGGTCGGGCCGTTGGAGATCCCCCACCGGTTTTCGGCAAAGCATTCGGGACAGATCTGGAAGCCGCAGGAACAGTTCCAGCAGAAGGGTTTTTCCTGCTTGCAGCAGTGACAGACAAACTTTTTTCTTCTCCGGCTGCGGCCGGGTTTTGTTGGGGCTTCGGTCATGATTCGGGTTCGTCCTGTCGCGGCGGCAGCAATTCCTGCCCCAGCCATGCCAGGTAATCTTCGCCGCCGTACGCGATACCCGTGGCCAGGATCTCGGGGACATCGTAGGGATGCACCGCCCGGATGGAGCGCTCCAGCTCCGGCAGGAGATCGTTTCTGCTTTTCATAACCACGAGATACTCATCCGTCGCCTCAATCGCCCCCTGCCAGCGGTACATACTGTGACAGGTCCCGATCTGCACGCAGGCCGCGAGCCTCTCCGCCAGGACCCTGTCGGCGATTTTTACGGCCGCCGGCCGGTCACTGACCGTGGTGGTAACCTGAAGGTAAGGTGTCATGGGCCAATGCCCCCGGAATGAAATGGTGAACGAACGAATCAAGCATCATAGTGGAATTTTTCTTAAATATGGAATAGTATATCATCAGGATAATACAAATCAACCCCTCTCTCACAGGTGAGGCTATGCTTCTGGCTGTTGATGTCGGCAACTCGCACACCGTTAGCGGTATTTTTTCAGGGGGCCAGCTGGTTGCCGAATGGCGTCTTAAATCAGACCGGGACCGGACCGGCGACGAACTGGCCATCCGTTATCACACCCTTTTCCAGATGGCGGATATTAAACCAGCCGAGGTTACCGGCTTTATCATCTCCAGTGTCGTTCCGACCCTGACCGCAGCCTGGTCGTCATACGTGGACCGATATTTTGTCGGGCAACTGTCCTCCCCTCCCCTGACGGTCAGCAATACCATTGAGACCGGCATTACAATCGCCACCGACAATCCGGCCGAAGTGGGCGCCGACCGCATTGTCAACGCCGTTGCGGCCTGTTCGCTATTTACTACCGGCGCCCTGATTATCGTTGACTTCGGCACCGCCATTACCTTTGACTGCATCAATGGCGACCGGCAATATCTCGGCGGCGCCATCCTGCCCGGCATACCCATCTCTCTTGATGCCCTGGCCAGCCGGACGGCGAAACTCCCCCGGGTGGAAATCGACCGGGTTCCGGAAAAGGCCGTGGGCCGCAATACCGGGGATGCCATACGATCAGGAATGCTGATTGGTTTCGGCGGCATGGTCGACCGGCTGGTCGACCGGCTGGCCGCCGAACTGTGCCCGGCCGGCGAGCCGGTCAAGGTTATCGCCACCGGCGGCATGGCCCATATAATCGCCCCGCACAGCACCTGTATTCAAATCATCGAACCCCGTTTAACGCTGAACGGCTTGCGGATCATTTATGAAAAAGGCAAGACCAATGGCTCCTAAACGAATAGTCATACCGCCGCCGCTGAAACCGGGCGATTGCATCGGCCTGTTTTCACCAGCCGGCGCGGCCCGCGATCCCAGCAGGGTCACGGACGGGATCCGCCTTCTGCGCGACAGGGGCTTCAGGGTCAAGTCATCCTGGGAACCGGCCTCCCGGAATGACTACCTGGCGGCATCCGACGAGGTGCGGCTCCATGAATTTCACCGGTTATGGGCCGACGACGAGGTTCATGCCTTAATGGCCATCCGCGGCGGCTACGGTTGCCTGCGAATCGTCGGCCAGATCGACATGAAGATGCTCGCGAAACGGCCCAAAATGGTTATCGGCTTCAGCGATATTACGGTCCTGCTGAACATCATCTGCCAGCAGACCGGCATGATCACCATTCATGGCCCGGTTGTCACCTCTCTTGCCCGGTCCGACAAAGAGTCGATGCAGCAATTTTTTTCCCTGCTCACCGGCGGAATACCGGAATGCTTCAAGCCGGTGCAACTGGAAATTTTGCGGAGCGGCACGGCCTCCGGCGTTGTCCGCGGCGGCAACCTGACCACCCTGGTGCACCTGCTGGGCACACCGTGGGAAATTGCCTGGGACAACGCCCTGCTTGTTCTCGAGGATACGGGAGAGGCTATGTACCGGCTGGACCGGATGTTGACGCAGCTGCACCAGGCCGGCAAACTGCAGCGTCTTGCCGGTCTCATCCTCGGGACGTTTGATCCTGGCAATGAAGACACCTTTGCCAAGCTCCGCCTGCAGCACCAGGTCTGGGAGCGGGTGCTGGAATTGACCGAGGAGTTTGCCTATCCCGTATGGGGCTGTTTTCCTGTTGGTCACGGCCAACAAAATTACAGCCTGCCGATCGGCATGGAAGCAACGATGGACGGCGTCACCGGTCACCTGCGATTTCAGAGTAAGCCGTCACAGGTTTATGGTATATGAAACCATTGATAACTACTGTGATGTGTTACATTTCAGCACGTCACCTGACAGCGGGGCCGGCATAAAAAAGTGCGTCATCGACCAACCGGTCCGGGCGGCGCGGTGAAGACCAGGAAACACGTTAATTTGTAAATAATGCAATAGATCTCATATGTTGCATAAAATATTACCTCAAGCCGTCACGGATTCAGGTACCATGGAATAAATCGACATGTTCAAGCGATATATTTACACAATTTTCGGCGTTGTTCTTCTGTTCATCGTCTACGCCCTGACCCTGCTGCCGATCCTGGCGGTCAGGACCACTTTGGCAAACAAGGAATTGATTTTCGCCCTTATCCTGTGGGGAATCGGGGCGGGCATTTTCTTCATGCCGGCCCTGGCGACAATTATCAAAAAGGTCTGGTTCTTCCCCGGCCGCGGGGAACCGGTTGTCCAGGAGCTCCTCCTTTCCATGATTATGGGCGTCAATGCCCTGAATGCACCTGTCCAGGTCAAAAAGCACAGAAAAAAACTGGTCATCACCTGGCGCTATAAGGATCAGGCCTGGTGCGAGCGCATGGAAAAAAGCGGCATGAAGAAACTCTACGAACTCTGGCTCAGCTTTGACAACAACACCAAAACAGTAACCCTGACAGACAAATTTCGCTCCGTGAACTGGTCTCTCGGTCCCGGCAGGGTAAAAACCGGCTGGCTGGCAAGCAGCAGGCCGATTTTCAAGGTAGCTACGGGAAACGAGTGGGGAGTTGAAAATTACGAGGACACGGAACCGGATGATTATGCCTTCGGCCCGGAGGAAATAAAGGGACCGATTATGAACACGATCCTGAAAAACGGCTGGAATGTCCGCTTCAGCCTCTTTTGAGGCTGCAACTCTTCCTCAACCAGTAAATCGAGCCTTTACCTGGTTGCGTCCATCCTGCGGATAATCCACCGGGCGGCGCCGAGAAGATCGTCGGCCACATAGGCGGGCCGGATTTCCTGTTGCGGGCCGATATACTGCAAATCGCCCCGGCCATAGCCGGTGAGGACCAGGATCGGCGTTGCCCCCGCCCGGATGGCGCACTTGAGATCGGACCAGCGATCACCCACCATAAATGAACGTTTAAGGTCCAGGTTCATCTCAACGGCGGCCTGTTCGAGCAGGCCGGTCTTCGGCTTGCGGCAGCAACATTCCTGCCGGTACCGTTCTTCTTTGGCCTCGGGATGGTGCGGGCAGATATAGAGGCCGTCGATATGTGCTCCCTTTTGCGCCAGCTGCCCGGCCATCTTTTCATGCACCTCGTCGAGCAGTTCCGGCGGAAAATAGCCGCGGGCCAGGCCGGACTGGTTGGTGACGACCACCACCGGGACCTGGCGCTCATTCAACAGCCTGACGGCCTCGGCAACGGACGGCAGCAGGTGAAACCTGCTGATATGATTGATGTAGCCCATCTGTTCATTGATGGTGCCGTCCCGGTCCAGGAACACGGCCGGCCTCGATTTATCGCTCATCCTTCCGCCCCTGTCCGGCCGCCGAGGTGCTCATGCACGGCCGCAAGCACATCTTCGACCCGGATCTTTTCCATGCACTGAAAATGTTGTTTTGGACAATGGGTTTTCAGGCAGGGACTGCAGGCAATCTCTGTCCTGACCACCATGGCGTGATCGCTGGCGGGACCGGTGGCGACCGGGTCCGTGGACCCGAAAATGGCGACGGTCCGCGTATGCAGGGCGGCGGATACATGCATCAGGCCGGAATCGTTGGTGACGAAAACAGTGCAGCGGCCGATCAGGGCCATGGCCTGAGACAGACTGGTCCGGCCGGCCAGGTTGACAATGCGCGCTCCCGCCGCCGCCTCGATGCCGATGCGCTCGGCAACGGCGCGGTCCGCCTCGGTGCCGAAAATCAAAACCAGGGCCTCGGTCTTCCGGCAGAGCTCAGCGGCCAGGGCGGCGAACTTGTTGCTCGGCCAACGCTTGGCCGGGCCGTATGCGGCACCGGGATTCAGGCCGATGATCAGCGCCCCCGGCTCCAGACCCTTTTCTTGCAGAAACTTGCCGGCCCACCGGCTCGCCTCATCCGGCAGGACCAGCTCCAGCTCATCCGGGCCGGGACGCAGCCCCAGGCCCCGCAGCATTTCCTGGTAATAATGAACCTGGTGCCGGCGGCCGATGTCTGCCTGCTTTTTCACCCCGTGGGTCAGGAGCAGACCCCGGCCGTCCGTGGTATACCCGGCCCTGACGGGAATCCGGGCCAGCGAAGTTATCAAGGCCGCCTCAAAGGCATTCTGCAACAGGACCGCCGCCTCGAAGTGCTCCTGCTTCAGGTCCCGGGCCAGCCGCATCCTGCCGGTTAATCCATGATGGCGGCCGTCTTTTTCATAGTGCAGAATACGGTCGATGTCCGGGCTGGCCCGGAACACATCCGCCACCCACGGCATGGCCAGCAGGGTGATCTCGGCCTCGGGGAAATTCCGCCGTACCGTCCGCACGGCCGGAGTCGTCATAATGGCATCACCGATCCAGTTGGTTGAGCGGATCAGAATTTTTTTCAGGTCTCCGGGCAGTGATGATCTCATGAAAAGCCGGATTATGCCCCGGCCTGCTGTTCAAGCAGTTCCGACAAGCCCTTTTGGGCGAATTCAATCCCCGGATTCTGGGACAGGGCGATATGATAGTTCTTGATGGCCTCATTAGTTTTGCCCAGCTTCTGGAGATTGACGGCCAGGTTGGCATAGTCGATAGCCGACACGGGGTTCAGCTCGACGGCGCGCTGAAAATGGAAGGCGGCCTTGTCGTAACGGGCGCATTTGAAATGGCAGACGCCAAGGATATTATGGATGTCAGGACGTTCGTCATCCAGTTTCCGGCCGGTTTCCAGTTCGACAATGGCATCCTCGTAGCGCTCCATGTCCCGGAGGCAGCAGCCCCTGTAGGAATGAATATAGGGCTCGTCCTCCTCGAGCGGGTCCATGGCCAGGGCATGTTTAAAGCATTGCAGGGCCTCTTCCACCCGGCCCTGATCGTAGAGATTGCGGCCCCGGTAAAACTCGAGATAATAGGCATGGGGCAACAGCTTCCGCATCGCCGCCAGCCTGGTCTCCATCTCTTCGGTTTCCAGCAGTTCCGCCGCCAGTTTGGCGGCAAATAGGGCCGCGTCGCCGCTGGCCGCGCGTTCCCGGAAATGGGCGCCGGGGACAATGGTATAGATGACCGGAATTTCAAGATCAGGATGCATGACATCGAGGATCAGGACATCCATGTTGATCCTCTTCAGGGCGGCAAGGCAGTTGATGATTTCCCGGTGCATGTCCGGGTCGCTCTGACTGACCATCTCGTCCAGGACAATCGTCCGGTCGGGTTTGACCACGTAGTCGGCCTCTTCCAGACTTAACGGCTTGGGCAGACCGCTGGCTACATAGTTGGCGCTGGTATGGAAGTCACCCGCGAGCTGGGCCACCTCGGTCAGGGCCCGGATCACGGCCTTGGTCGGGTCCGGGGTGGTGCCGGCGGTGTAAGTGATCTCGCTTTCTTTCGGAAAAGTGGAGGGGTCCCAGGCCAGGGCGCCTACCGTCGGGATGCCGGTGTCCAGTGAAAAATCGTTCAGGTACACCTCGATGCCGCATTTCTGAAACTTGTCAAGGAGGCCCCTGGCCACCGGATCGGTCACGGAATCCAGGTCGATCCCCGGCGTCTTCAGCCTCTCCCGGCTGATCACGGCGCAGACATGACGTTCAATAATTTCACAGACCCCCTGCAGAATGGCTTCCTCGTAGGTATTGCCGGCGGCCGGGCCGTTGAATTCATTGATGGCGTAAAACCAGCTGAACGGCACCAGCACATCCTCTTCGCGGGTCAGGTTGGTTGCCCAGGTCCACTGCATGGGCAGGCCGGCAAGCAGTTCTCTCAGCAGCCCGGGGCTGTGGCTGTCGTCATGCACCGAGGCCAGGAGATATTCAATATCAAGAACCGGATAGCCGGCCTGGATCATGGCGTCGTAATCGCCGACCACGAAATTGTCCGGATTCTTGATGAAACTGAAAAAACTGAACCGCTCGCCCAGTTCCATGCAGGCGCTGGCCCGCGACTGGACCGGGGTGGAGCCCTTGCCCATCTGTTTTTTCGTGCCGATGGTTTCCAGGGCGTCCTTGCCGCAAACGCTGAAATAGACGGGGATATCCAGGCGGCCCGTGTCAATCCGCCGTACTTCCTCCAGGATATCGAGATTCGCCTCTTCCAGTCGCGTCATGAAACGATCAATGGTTTCCCGGGGCGTACATGCCTTGTCCTGGTCATAAGTATACTGCTTCCTGCAGTCATTGAGTCTGATCGTTTTTTTCTCCATTATCATACCTCTCTCTGCTTAATAACGAAACTGTCGGCGCAGGCCGTCTCGATCAAACGCAGCCGGTCGTGCCATGTCCTGCCGTACGGGGTCAGGATAAGCGTCCTTTCCTCTTCCCCGGAAGATTGAAAATCAATTTCCAGGCGCTCTTTCGGGGTCAGGGAGCCCAGCCTGTCCGGCCACTCGACAACCGTGAGCCCATCTGCCACAATGTAGTCCATCAGCCCCGAGTCTTCAACATCATATTCATTTCCAAGTCGATAGCAGTCAAGATGATATAAAGTCAGACGGCCAGTATATTCATTCATCAGGTTAAACGAGGGGCTGGTCACGTAACACTCATCCGGCACCCCCAGCCCCGCGGCAATAGACTGGGCGAGGGTCGTTTTTCCGGCTCCCAGGGGGCCCCGGAGCAGGATTACGTCGCCGGCGCCTGCCTGTTCGCCGAGAAACCGGCCCAGGGCGGCGGTCTGTTGCAGGTTACGCAGGCCCAGGACCAGGCGATTTGTCTGCTGCCGGTCGCTCACGGGCGCTGCCGTTTTACCGAGCCGTCCCACCAGGTCATCAGCAACTGGTAGGGATTGTAGTAGAACGGCAGGGTCCGCGGCTGTCTGAAACGCGAGCTGTAGGCCAGCCGGTAACTGGCAAGGTACCAGTTGGGGACCACGTAATAGCCATACCAGAGAACACGGTCCAGGGCCTTGCAGGCCGCGGTCAGTTTCTTCTGGGTGGAGGCGTAGATAATGTTGTCGACCAGGTGATCGACCACCGGGCTGTTCACCCCGGCCAGGTTCCGCGACCCTTTCCGATTGGCGGAGGTCGAATACCAGTAGTCGCGCTGTTCATTGCCCGGCGACTGGGACTCGCCGTAGACATTGACCACCATGTCGAAATCGAAATTCTTGATCCTGTCCGCATAGAGGGCCGGATCAATGGTGCGATACGAGGCCTTGATACCGAGGCGCCGCAGATTTTCCACATACGGCGCCATCACCCGGCCAAAGGAGGGGCTGACCACCAGGATCTCAAAGGAAAAAGGCTCCCCCTTCTTGTTCTGCAAGACACCGTTTTTGACCCGCCAGCCGGCCTGGGCCAGGAGTTTTACCGCCATCTTCAGGTTATCGCGCAGGCTTGACGGCGGCGCGGTGGACGGCGGCGTCAGCGGGGTCGTGAATACTGCCGGCGGCAACTGGGCCCGAAAGGGCTCCAGCATTTTCAATTCAAGGCCATGGGGCAGGCCGGTGGCTGCCAGGTAGGAGTTGCTGAAATAACTGTTCGACCTGGTGTACTGATCGAAAAACATGACCTTGTTGGTCCATTCGAAATCAAAGGCCAGCCCCAGTGCCCGGCGGACCCGGCGGTCTTTGAAAAGCGGACGCCTGGTATTAAAGACAAAGCCCTGCATCCCGGCATCGTTTTTATGGGGAAAGAGTTTTTTGACCAATTTCCCATCCCGAAAGCGCTTGCCGGTCAGGTCGCGCTGCCACTGCTTGGCGATATTGACAACCATGAAATCAAATTCACCGGCCTTGAATGCCTCAACGCTGACGATCTGGTCCCTGAAGTACTTGACGGTAATGGTATTGAAATTAAACATTCCCTTGCGAACCGGGAGATCCCTGGCCCAGTAATCGGGATTGCGCCTGTAGGTGATGGATTTGCCGGGGTTGACCTCGGCCACGACATAGGGACCGGAGCCGATGGGCGGAGTCATGCCCGGGGAGTTAAAGCCATGCTTTTCGTAAAAAGCCCTGGAGAAGACCGGCAAGCGCGAGGCGATCATGTGCAGCTCCCGGTTGGGCCGGGCAAAAAGAAAACGGATGCGGTGTTGATCGAGAATCACGGCGCCCTTGATATCCCGGAGATATATCTGGTAAAAAGGATGCGCCTTGTTGCTCTTCAGGGTGTCCAGAGAAAACTTGACGTCTGCCGGGGTCACCGGGGTGCCGTCCGAGAAGCGGGCCCGCTTGTCAATGGTAAAGGTGACCGAGAGTTTATCCGCCGCAACTTTGATATCCCTGGCAATGAGGCCGTACTCGGCAAAGGGCTCGTCCAGGCTGGGGACGGCCAGGGTTTCGAAGACAAAATCCTCGAGTCCGAACGGGGCGCTGCCCTTTAAGGTAAAGGGGTTCATCTTGTCAAAACTGCCGAGGGCGTGCAGGGTCAGGGAGCCGCCCTTCACGGCCCGGTCGGAGACATAATCAAAATGCTTAAAATCGGGCGGGTACTTGAGATAGCCGTCAATACTGACGCCGTGGGCCGCGAAAAGCCGACAGGGAGAAATCAGAACCAGCAGAAAAACAAAAAATAATTTGACTCGAGCCATATCCATGCCCATGATTTATTCCTGAATTCGTGACGGCTTGAGGTGATATTTCAGGCAATATGTGGAATTTATTGTATTATTGCCGAATAAACGTATTTTCAGGTCTTCACCGCTCCGCCCTCCGGGGCGCCCGATAACGGATTCAGGTTTTTAATCCCTCTTGTTTCGAAGGGACGCCTCTTTCTCAATCCATAGAAAGGTTGTATAGCCTATAAATGAGAGTTCGACAACGAAACGGCGACCTTGATCCATTAAAAAATGGACTGCTGAACCTGGTGCTTGACATGACACTAGTCAGTGTAATAAGAAACCTTGAACATGCAACCTGCGCAGGCCGGTTCAAAGATGACCTGCAACAGCAAAAAGGACTTGAAAAATGGGACGGACAATCGCCGAAAAAATATTTGCCGCGCATCTGCGTGACACCCCTGCCCCGGATAACATGGTGCTTGATATTGATGTCGTGATGTGTCACGAGATCACTACCCCCATCGCCATTATGGACCTCATGGACAAGGGCAAGGACCGGGTCTTTGATCCGGACAGGATCAAGGCGGTCATTGATCACGTAAATCCGGCCAAAGACAGCAAGACCGCCACCCAGGGCAAAATCATGCGCGACTGGGCGCGGCGCCACGGCATAAAGGACTTTTTCGATGTCGGCCGTAACGGGGTCTGTCACGCCCTGTTTCCGGAAAAGGGCTTTATCCGGCCCGGGTACACGGTAATCATGGGTGATTCCCATACCTGCACCCATGGCGCCTTCGGCGCCTTTGCCGCCGGTGTCGGCACCACCGACCTGGAGGTGGGAATATTGAAAGGCGTCTGCGCCTTCCGGACGCCGAAGACCATGAAGATCGAGGTGACCGGGACCTTGCCGCCCGGCGTCTCGGCCAAGGACATCATCCTTTTCATCATCAAATCCCTGACCGTCAACGGGGCCACTGACCACATCCTGGAATTCAGGGGACCGGTGATCGAGGAGATGGACATGGCAGCCAGGATGACCATGTGCAACATGGCGGTTGAGGCCGGAGCCACCAGCGGCATCTGCCTGCCCGACCGGGTAACCGCCGAATACCTGTGGCCTTTTATCAAGGACCGGTATGACTCCGTTGCCGGGGCAACCGCGGAATTTGCCAGGTGGCACTCTGACCCGGACGCGGTCTACGCGCAAACGAGAAGCCTGGATATCAGCGCGCTGGAACCGCAGGTCACCTTTGACTACAAGCCCGACCAGGTCAAGGATATCGGTGAGCTTGCCGGCCTGCCCGTGGACCAGGTCTACATCGGCTCCTGCACCAACGGCCGCATCGAGGACCTCCGGGCCGCCGCGTCCATCCTGAAGGGACGGACAATTGCCGATAGTGTCCGGGGCATTCTGACGCCGGCAACCCCCGGGGTGTACTCGCAGGCCCTGGACGAAGGGCTGATCAGGATTTTCATGGATGCCGGCTTTTGCGTGTCCAATCCGACCTGCGGCGCCTGCCTGGGTATGAGTAACGGCGTCCTGGCCGCAGGAGAGGTGTGCGCCTCGACCACGAACCGGAATTTCAACGGCCGTATGGGCAAGGGCGGCATGGTCCACCTGATGAGCCCCTTAAGCGCGGCGGCGACGGCGATAACCGGCAGGATCACGGACCCCCGGCAATTTTTGCGCTGACCTTGAGCTGAATTTGAGACGACTTTGAGACGACCATCAGGGTTTGAGGCGGGCGTGGCGGCATGAGGGGCGATCTTCAGTCTTTGGCCCGGCCCCCCCGGCCTCCTGAGAAATTATTTTTTAGAAAGGAAAACAAAAATGAAAGAGTTCGGCGGCCCAGCCGTTTTTATCGACCGCAGTGATATCAATACCGATGAGATCATTCCCGCCAGGTATCTGACCGAGATTTCAAAACAGGCGCTCAAGGCCCATCTGCTCGAGGACCTGCACCTGGAAGGCGGCGGTTTCGACCCGCATTCCGAGACCATGCGGCAGGCGCGCGTCCTTGTCACCCGTTCCAACTTCGGCTGCGGCTCGTCCCGGGAACACGCGGTCTGGGCCCTGGAGGTCAACGGCATCAACGTGGTTATCGGCGAGAGTTTTGCCCGGATCTTCCGGCAGAACATGTTTAATTGCGGCATCATGGCCATTGAACTCGAGCCGGCCGATATCGAGCAGCTTTTCAGCCTGCGGGGAGAGGTCGTTGTTACGGTCGACCTGGAAAAAGAAGAGCTGACCGCAACCGGTTCGGCCGGGAACAGGGAGCCGCTCACCTGCGGTTTCACCCTCAACCCCTTTGACATGAAACTGGTCAAGGCCGGAGGCTGGTTGGCCTATGCCGAGCAGAATTATTAACTGGTGCCCATCCGGAAACGGTCTTTTTGCCCGATCTCGGCGTTATGCTCAAAAAAATAATCCTCGGAATATCACTTATATGCCTGCGGTTATTTTTTTCGCATGCCTTGACCTCGAACAAAAATCCTCGTTTCTGGACGGACACTAACTGGGTCTGAAATTCAGGTTCGGACAGCGGCAGGTGTTGAATATCAACTCCGGGTGACCTTGCCGCGCAGGGCCTTTACCCTGGACCGTCTTTTTTTTCGTTCGATGCGCCGGTTCTGGGAGCTTCTGGTCGGCCGGGTTGCCGTACGCTTCCTTTGAGTTACGGTAACACGTTGCAGCAGTTCATGAAGGCGCATCAGGGCCGCCTCCCGGTTCTGGGCGAAACTCCGATACTGCCGGGCCTTGATCACCACCACGCCGGCTTTGGAAATACGATGATCTTCCAGGTGCAGAAGCCGCTCTTTATACAGGTCAGGCAGGGATGAGGCCCTGATATCGAAACGCAGATGGACGGCCGTTGAAGCCTTGTTTACGTTCTGGCCTCCCGGCCCCTGCGCCCGCACGGCGCTGATCACTATTTCACTTTCAGGGATGGCAAGCTGGGTTGAACGACGTGACATCATCATATCTTGTTCGGAGCAGGACAGCCGTAACCACCCACCGGTGGGTTAACGATAACAGCTGAGAATATAGGTTGGTTAACAAGGCAACGCATTGAAGAATGACGAAAACCGGTGGGAATAAAAAAAGGAGCCAGGCGACAGCGCTTGACTCCTTTGGTTCTCCTGGTGACCCCAACCGGGTTCGAACCGGTGTTACCGGCGTGAGAGGCCGACGTCCTAACCACTAGACGATGGGGCCTGATGGTGGTGCCTTTTTTAAAATATCTGGTGCGGTTTGTCAAGTCCGGCTTCTCTTTTTCCTTAAATCCGTGAGGTTCGACAACGGTGCGGATGCAGATAGCGAGCCTGCGAGACCTTCGAGGCGGCAGCGATGTTGATTATCCTGGTGTGATATCAACAAGTTGCCAAGGCGGCAGATACGCCGTTATCAGGCGCCCCGGAGGGCGGCGCGGTGAAGACCTGGAAATGCATTATTTGGCAATAATTCATATAAATTCCACATATTGCCTGAAATATCACCTCAAGCCGTCACGGATTCAGGTTTTTTTGTTGTGGACCGTCATCATCATCAGTCTATTACCATATCATGGCCGAACCGATAGGCCCGCTCAAGGTCCCCGGTAAACTGTGCCACTTCCCCTTTCTTGTCAGCACCCCGGACCAGCAGTTCCCCGGCGTATGAAAAATCCATGGCATCAAGCCCATAGCGAACGGTCATGATCGCCCCTTCAAAAACCCGCTCTCCCATGGTCGCGGCAACGCCGACGAAATATCCTTTTCGTACCGTTTTACCCGCCTGCCTTTTGCCGAGGAGATATTTTCTGCTCCACAGGGCCTGGCACCTGTCAATAAAGGCCTTTGCCTGAGCGGTTACGCCATAGAAATAAATCGGCGAACCAACCACGACCCGGTCAGCGTTATCTATCTTGTCGTAGAGTTGCTGCATATCGTCCTGGACAACGCACACCCCGGTTTCGGTACAGCCGCCGCAGGCCAGGCAGGGGTGAATGTCCAGGTCAGCCGCCCTGACGAGTTCACTGCCCGAACCGGCATCGATGACCCCCTGCATGACCGGCTTGAGGAGAAGCTCGGTATTACCCCCCTTACGGGGACTGCCGAGAACAAATAAGACTTTCATCAGCTCGTCACTATCTTTCCTTTACCGGCCCTCTTTTGCCGGCAGCCGCCCGAAAAACCGGCTCTGTTCATGCAGCCATCCGGAAATTTCCTGGGCAAAAAGACCGGGGGCACAGCGCCACTGCCAGTTTCCCCGGGTGGTCGCCGGGGTGTTCATGCGGCAGTCATTGCCGAATCCCAGCACGTCCTGCATGGGCAGCATGGCAAGAACGGCGGTTGAAGACAACGCCAGATAGATAAGGTCCCGGTGAATGGAAGAGGCATCGTTGTCATCTTTATTAGCACATCTCTTGGCCTGGATCTTGGACTCGGGCGGGACATCCGGACTCAGAAACCACCCGACGGCCGTATCATTATCATGGGTACCGGTGTAAACAACGCAGTTCTGCGAATAATTAAACGGCAGGTAGGGATTATCGGGCTTGCCGTCGAAACCGAAAAGGAGAATTTTCATTCCCGGGTACCCGAGTCTGTCACGCAGTTTTTCAACCGCCGGAGTAATGAACCCAAGGTCCTCGGCAATAACAGGCAACCGGCCCAGCCGCTTCTCCATGTTCCTGAAAAAAGAAAGGCCCGGACCTTTTTTCCACCTGCCGTTCTCCGCGGTTTTATCCCGGCCGGGGATGCTCCAATACGCTTCAAATCCGCGAAAGTGATCGATCCGAACGACGTCGACCAGGGAAAAAGTTGTGGCCAGACGTTGGGCCCACCAGTGGTAAAGACGTTCCTTGATCTCCGGTTTCCTGCTGTTCCAGCGGTAAAGGGGATTGCCCCAGCGCTGGCCGGTGGCACTGAAATAATCCGGCGGAACCCCGGCAACGTGTGTGGGGCTGCCGTCCTTGGGATTCAGTTGAAAAATATCCCGGTTGGCCCAGACATCAACGCTGTCCAGGCCCACGTTGATCGGCAGATCACCGATAAGGCGAATACCCCGCCGGTTTGCGTTGTTGCGTAAGCGGCGCCACTGCGAGAAGAAAAGAAACTGCTCAAAACGGTAATAGCCGAGCCAGTCTGCCGACTCTACGGCGGCGAGACGCAGACTGTCCGGGTTCCGGTCACGCAGGTCCCGGGGCCAACGGTACCAGGGGGCATCGTTAAATTTGCGCTTCAGGGCCATAAACAGGGCATAATCGTCAAGCCATGTTACCTGCCGGGAACAAAACTCTGAGAAATCCGTCCGGTGGGAGGCTGCCTTAAAACGCTGCCAGGCCTTGGCGAGAATCTCCTTTTTCCACCTGGCAACACGGTCAAACTCGACAAAATAGTCGGAAAATGAAAGCTCACGCAGCGACACATCCCCGGCCGTGAGGAGTCCCTGCTGCAAGAGAAGCTGCGGGCTGATCAGGAGAGGATTGCCGGCAAAGGCGGAAAAACTCATGTAGGGCGAATTGCCGAATACCGGACTGGTCGGCCCCAGAGGCAGAACCTGCCAGTAGGTCTGGCCGCCGGCCGTGAGAAAATCGACGAACGCCGGGGCGCCGCCAAGATCACCGATTCCGTAGGGACCGGGCAGGGATGAAATATGGAGCAGGATCCCGCTCGATCTTCGCTCGATAGTCGGCATCAGCGGTTTTGCCGCCCGGCGGCCGGTTGCGATTGCCAAACGTTATTAGTCCTCATCACTTTCATCCGCAAATTGTTCTTTTATCGCTATTATTTCGTCAACGTTATCAAGGAACACGTCGAGTAGTTCCGGGTCGAAATGCTCTCCCCGCTCCTCTTTTAAAATATCCAGGGCAATATCGACGGGCATGGCTGATTTGTAGACCCGTTCGAAGGTCAAGGCGTCAAAGACATCGCAAATAGCGGCTATCCTGCCAACCAGGGGAATATCATGACCTTTAAGACCGGCCGGATACCCGGTACCGTTAAATTTCTCGTGATGGGTCAAGGCGATAAGCGCCCCCAGGTTGAGTGTTTCCGATTTTGATTCTCCAAGTATCAGGTTGCCGATAAGCGAGTGTTCCTTTACTTGCTCAAATTCCTCTTCACTCAATTTTCCCGGCTTAAAAAGGATGCTGTCCGGCAGGCCTACCTTCCCGACATCATGAAGCGGCGCGGCCACCCTGATCATTTGGCACTCTTCTTCAGGCAGCCCCGCCTTACGCGCCAGGAGGCAGCAATATTCACCCATTCTTACGGTATGCCGGGCGGTTTGATTATCTCTGAATTCCGCGACACTGGCAAGCCGCAGGATCGTTTCCTCCCATGAGTCGTGCAGTTCTTCCGTTCTCTCGGCCACCAGCGATTCAAGCTCTTCCCGATGCTTGCGGTTTTCAATTTCAAGTTCCCGGCGGCGGAGGGCATTGGCAATGTTAATTATCAGTTCATTTCTCTCAAAAGGTTTGATCACATATCCGAAGGCCCCCATGCGGAGAGTCTGGATAGCAATGTTACGATCATCAACGGCTGTCGCCATGACCACGGCAAGGTCCTGGTACTTTTCATGGACGATACGCAACAGGTCGATTCCGGTCTTTCCCGGCATGTTAATATCGCAGATCATCAGCCCGTAGTCATCCTGATCTAAACTTTCCAGGGCCTTGTCGGCATCGGCGGCGGTGCTGTATAGGTATCCCTCACTCTGGACAATCCTGCCGACCAGCTCGCAGATAACCGGTTCATCATCCACTATCAGAATTTTCTGTTTCTGTTCTTCCATAATTTTCATAGCCTTACTTTTACCTGAATCCGTGACGGCTTGAGGTAATGCTTCATGCAATATGATGGATTTGTTGAGTTATTGCCAAATGAACGTATTTCCCCGTTTTTCATCGCGCCGGACTGCGGGGCGCCCGAGAACGGATTCAGGTTTTATTGAGCAGCCCCTGAAATTCCGAGTCGAATTTCCGTATCGCCATGGAACGAGAATATCCTCTCATCATTCATGATACTATATTAAAAAAAAAACAATGAAATCAAAAAAAAAAATCTTAGGCGACGCGAGATAAAATTGTGCCTGACCGCAAAAACAAAATGACCAGTTGAGCGTAAACCGGCAGTAAAGTTACACTTGGATCCGTGACGACTTGAGGTGATATTCCATGCAACATGTGGAATTTGTTGCATTATTGCCAAATAAACGTATTTCCTGTTCTTCACTGCGCCGCCCGGCGGGGCACCTGATAACAGTGCATCTGCACCGTTCTCGAACGTTCACGGATCCAGTTTACATTAAAAACCGTCATCAAAAACCGTCGCTCGCGGCCAGGGGATTCTCGCAGAGAACAAGTCCGGAGAATCGGCGCCAGATTTCGTGCTTGAGATTCGACGAAAAACAGCCCGGAAACCGGGGGGCGAAAATGCAGGATTATTTTTTAAGCGACCCCTTAAACAGAATCTTTATTTGATTTTTTTTCATTTTTGTATTAGATTATATTATTCTGTGGAAAATTGTAGAAATCGCATTTTTTGCGTTTTTTTTGCATTTAATTAATCATACTTTATCATATAGTTCGGGGGTGGAAGGCCGGTGCTCGCAAGTATCAAAAATGACCTTCTTAAAGCAGGAAGAAGCGAAGGCTGTATAACATTTCAACACCTCAACGAGATGTTGCCGGACAACATTAACAGTCCCGGCGCCATGGAGGAATTATTTGATTTCCTGGGTGAGAATAACATTGAAATTGTTACCCAGGAAGAATCAGGGGCGAAAAAAACCCTTTCAGGGGAGAACTGGACCGGGAAGAAGAAATCGGAAGCCGACGCTGACACGGAGGCCCTTCCCGACAGTGATGAACACGAAAGCGAGGAAACTACAACCACTTATCTGCGGGAGATGGGCCTGTTCGACCTGTTGACGCCGGAGGAAGAGGCCAAGTATTCCAAAACTATTCGTGAAGGCTTTAACGCCATCATCGCGGCGATCCGCGCAGAAAAAACCGATACCAGGGAAATAAAAATGCTGGTTGACCGCATTGATCTCTGGGAGAGACGCGACCCGACGCTGAAGCCAAAAAAACAACAGCTGAACTACATGCGGCAGAGCGTGCATAACGCCACCCGGAAATTTCCGGACCAGCGGAATCTTTTCGACCTGCACACCAAGATCGAGGCCTACCTCCGCTCCATCGAGGTGGCCAAGGATGCGATGATTCGCGCCAACCTGCGCCTGGTGGTCTCCATTGCCAAGCGATATATGCACCAGGGCCTGACCCTGGCCGACCTGATCCAGGAAGGCAACCTGGGGCTGATGCGGGCGGTCTTCCGCTTTGATTACAACAAAGGCAACAAGTTTTCCACCTACGCCTCCTGGTGGATTCGCCAGGCCATCACCCGTGCCATCCTGGACAAGACCCGGACCATTCGGTTGCCGGTGCATTTTCTTGAACTCCGCAGCCAGTTCTTCAAGGCCTTTTATTCACTGCTGAAAGAACTCGGCAGGGAACCCACACCGGTCGAAATATCCCGGATGACCGACCTGCCCATGAATAAAATCCTGGCGATCCTGGAGGCGTCACGAGAGCCTATTTCCCTGGAAACGCCGGTGGGTGACGACGACTCCACCCTGGGCGACTTCCTGGAAAACCAGGAATCGGAATCGCCCTATGACACGGTGGAGAATCGTGAGCTGTCCCTTCGGGTTACGGAAGTTCTCTCCTCCCTGACCGACCGTGAAGAAAAAATCATCCGTCTTCGTTTCGGTATCGGCGAAAATGCCGAGTACACCCTGGAGGAGATCGGCAAACGCTTCAATGTCTCCCGCGAACGTATCCGCCAGATTGAAAAGAAAGCCCTTAACCGCTTGCGCCATTCCAGTCGACGTGATAAACTTCGTTATTTCCTTGATTGATCCATCATATCTTTGATCCATCATTCCCACAACCTCCACTCACGCCGTTTTTTTCATGGAACAATTTATTCACGATGCCGGTCTTGATGATATCCTTTTAAAAGTTCAAGCCGATGAGCGTCTGAGTATGGACGACGGTCGGCGTCTTTTCGCCTCCGCCAATGTCCTGGCGGTCGGCTCACTGGCCAATATCGCCAGGGAACGGAAAAACGGCAACAAGGCCTATTTTATTTACAACCAGCATATCAATTACTCGAATATCTGTACCAATCTCTGTAAATTCTGCGCCTTTGGCAAAGACAGGGAATCCGACCTTGCCTATGAGATGAGTGTGGACGAGGTCAAAAAAAAGGTTCGCGAGCGTCTCGATGAACCGATCACCGAAATCCACATGGTCGGCGGCATCCATCCCGACCTCCCGTATTCCTACTACCTGGACCTGCTGCAAGGGATCAAGGACGTCCGGCCCGAGGTCCACATCCAGGCCTTCACCTGTGTTGAAATTTTTCATCTCGCCGAGCTGGCCGGCAAATCGGTCGGCGAAACCCTGGAAGAACTCAAGGCGGCCGGCCTGGGCTCCATCCCCGGCGGCGGGGCCGAGGTCTTCAGTCCGAGAATCCGCAAGATTATCTGCGAAAAAAAATTATCCGGCGCCGGCTGGTTCGAGGTCGCCAGGACCGCGCACCGTCACGGCCTGAAAACCAATGCCACCATGCTCTACGGTCATATCGAGTCGATCGACGAACGGCTGGAGCACCTGGATGCGCTCCGCCGGGCCCAGGACGAAACCGGTGGCTTTCTGGCCTTCATTCCCCTGGCCTTTCATCCTAAAAATACCGAAATGTCCGAGCATTCCAGCACGACCGGCATAGACGATCTCAAGAATATCGCCGTTGCCCGGCTGATGCTGGACAACTTCCCGCACATCAAGGCCTATTGGGTCATGATCGGCACCAAACTGGCCCAGGTGGCCCTTTCCTTCGGCGCCGACGATATGGACGGCACGGTCAAGGAAGAGGTGGTTACCCACATGGCCGGGGCCGAAACCGAACAGGCCCTGGGGCACAAAACGCTTATCCGGCTGATCAGGGAGGCCGGCCGGGAACCGGTGGAGCGCGACACCCTCTATAACGTCATCCGGACCTGTTAAGCCCTGCCGACCATGAACGAAACCACGGACAAAATCCTGGCCGGGGAGCGGATCACGGCCGGGGAGGCCCTGGACCTGGCGGAATCCGCCGACCTGTACCGGCTCGGCTTCCTGGCCGACAGTGTCCGGCAGCGCCTGCATCCGCAGCCGCTCGTCACCTATGTGATTGACCGCAACATCAATTACACTGATATCTGCATATCCGCCTGCATGTTCTGCGCGTTTTTCAAGGCCCCCGAGGATAAAAACGGCACAATCCTCACCCACCGGCAACTGGAACAGAAAATCAGGGAAACCAAGGAACTCGGCGGGACGCAGATTCTCCTGCAGGGAGGCCTGCACCCCGACAAGCCCCTTGAGTTCTACGAAGAAATGCTGCGGTTCATGAAGGGCCTGGACATTCATATTCACGGCTTTTCCCCGCCGGAAATCTGCCACTTTGCCGCCCTCTCGGGCCTGACGACCAGCGAGGTGTTAAAACGGCTCATTGCCGCCGGCCTGGATTCGATACCGGGCGGCGGGGCGGAGATCCTCTCCGACCGGGTCCGCGAGACGCTGGCCCCCCGCAAATGCTCGGCTGACCGCTGGATCGAGGTCATGGAAGAGGCCCATCACCAAGGCCTGCGCACAACGGCCACCATGATGTTCGGTCATATCGAGACCATGGAGGAACGGCTGGAGCATCTGCAGCGGATTCGTGACCTGCAGGACAGGACCTCGGGCTTTACCGCCTTTATTCCCTGGCCCTTCCAGCCTGATCACACCGCCCTGGCCGCGAGCCGGAAAATCGACAAGGAAACCGCTTTCGGCTACTTGAAAATGCTGGCCTTAAGCCGGATTTTTCTCGACAACGTGGATAATATCCAGGTCTCCTGGGTCACCCAGGGGGCCAAGATCGCCCAGTTGGGCCTCTTTTTCGGCGCCAACGACTTCGGCAGCACCATGATCGAAGAGAACGTCGTGGCCGCGGCCGGAGTTCAGTTCAGACTTTCCGAACAGGAGATTCGACGGCTGGTTACCGATGCCGGATTCGAGCCGAAACAGAGGCTCATGGACTACACCCTGGTTTGACCCCTATCCCCTTGTGAAACCGATCATCCTTCATCGTGCGCCCTGGCTGGTCACGGTTGCCCGGCCCGTGCCGGCCGCAGGAGCCGTTGCCGTTGCCGGCGGCCGTATTCTGGCCGTCGGTGAATTCACCGAACTACAGGCCGAATACCCCGGGGCCGGGGTCCGGGACCATCATAACTGCGCCCTTGTCCCGCCCCTGGTCAACGCCCATATTCATCTCGAACTCTCGCACCTGGGCCAGCCCGGTCCGAACCCGGTTCCGGAAAGCTTTACCGCCTGGGTGGCAGAACTGCTTGCCAGGCGTGAACAGCTCGGGGCAACCGGCGAAAACGTGGTTGCGGCCGCCCGGCAGATGCTTGACCAGCAGTACCGATCCGGAGTGATCGCCCTGGCCGACATCGGCAACACGGACACCACCGCGAAACTCGCCGGCGATGAACCGGGGGTCCTGTATCATTTTCGTGAATTTCTCGGCCTGACCCGGAATGTTGCCCGGGAAAACCTGGCCGTGCTGGCCGGCGAACCGGAGATGAACCGCTGCACCGCCCATGCGCCCTACTCCACCCATGCCGACCTGATCACGGGGCTGAAGAGGCGGGCCCGCCAACTGGGCCATCTCTTTCCTCTCCATGTCGCCGAGTCTGCAGCGGAAAACGAGCTGGTCAGCTCCGGCAGCGGCGAACTTAAAGATTTTCTCCGGCAACGCGGTTTCTGGGATGATTCTTTTCAACCCACCGGAATTGACAACTCCGGTTCGGTGCGGTACTTACATCAACTTGGCATCCTGGATGAACGTACGCTCTGCGTCCATTGCGTCCATGTGGGCCGGGAAGAGGTCCGCCTGCTGGCTGCCGGCAAGACAAAAGTGTGTCTTTGCCCGGGCAGTAACCGTTTCCTGGGCGTCGGCCGGGCACCGGTGGACCTGTTCCTGCAACACGGCATCCTGCCCGCCCTGGGGACCGACAGCCTGGCCAGTAACCGGGAACTTTCCATGTGGCGGGAAATGCGGCTGCTGCAGGAGGATCACCCTGATCTCGACCCGGCGGCCATTCTCGCCATGGCCACGCTGGGCGGCGCCACGGCCCTGGGGATAGAGCAAGACTACGGGACCCTGGAACACGGGAAATCGGCAGATTTTCTGGCCGTGCCCCTGCCGGACGGGATCAAGGCGCCAGGTCAGCTTCTGAACTACCTTGTCACGGGCGGCCCGGCCATTCAACCCGTCTGGATTTGAATCGCGGAGGATCTATGGCCCGTATCGGCATGGTCAATTATATCAATACCGCCCCCATTTACGAGGTGTGGAAGGCCACGATCAACCGGCCTGACTGGCAGGTTACCGAGGCGCCGCCGAGCGTCCTCAACCGGCTGCTGGCAGCCGACGAACTTGATCTCGGCTTCGTCTCCTCGTACGAGTATGCGGCCCGGCCGGCAAAATACCGGATACTTGCCGACCTGTCCATCAGCGCGACCGGCCCCGTGGGCAGCGTCTTTCTCTTCTCCACCGTGGCGCCGGCAGAGTTGACCGGCCGGCTTGTCCTGCTCACCGGCCAGTCCGACACCTCCATCCGCCTGGTGCGGATCATCCTGGAAGAGTTCTTTCACGTGCGGCCCGAATATGTCGTTGGCGAAATTTCCGGCCGCCGGGAACCGGACAGAAAAATCGACGCGGTGCTGGCTATCGGCGACGAGGCCCTGCGGATAAAGCTTGAAAACCGTTACCCGGTGCAGATCGACCTGGCCGGGTTCTGGCACCAAACTACCGGGCTGCCCTTTGTTTTCTCGATTTGCGCAATCCGCGAAGATTTTGTCCGCTCGGAACCGGAAACAGCGCTTGCAATCAGGGACGCCCTGCTGCGTTGCCGGGCCGCAGGACTTGAACAACTGGCCGAGATCTGCGACCGGGTGGCAAAACGTATCCCCATGGACCCGGCAGCCTGCTTCCGGTACCTGCGGGGCATCGAATACGATCTCGGGCCGACCAAACAACAGGCCCTGGAAAAATTTTTCACCTATCTTATCAACCGCAACGAGGCAGACGAACAGGCCCTGCCCCTCAAAATTTTTCCGGCAATATAACTCGCACGAAACGGAAACCGACACAGCATGCCACAGTTAAACCAGCCTGAAGAAAAAAAGAAGTTTGTGCGGAATAAATTCGCCGCCATCAGCTCCAGGTATGACCTGCTCAATTCCCTGCTCTCCATGCAGATTGACAAGTACTGGCGCTGGAAAACGACCCGCCTGCTCAAAGAATTCCCGGACGGGAGCGTGCTTGATCTCTGTGCCGGCACCCTGCCCCTGTCACTGGAGCTGACCCGGCAGGCGAAAAGACGCCGGGTCCTGGCCGTTGACTTCTGCGAGGACATGCTGCGCAGCGGGATGCAGGCACTGCCTGATGATCACCGCAAACCGAGAATTTTCCCGGTCTGTGGCGACGGCGAAGAGATCCCGGCCCCGGACAATACCTTCTGGGGCTGCACCGTGGCCTTCGGGGTGCGTAACCTGGCCCGGACCAGGCAGGGACTGAAGGAGATGCACCGGGTGATCAAACCGGGCGGCAAACTGCTGATCCTGGAATTTTCCCGGCCGCGCAATCCGGTCATCCGGCCCCTGTACGCCTTCTACCTGAACAAAGTACTGCCCGCGGTCGCCGGCCTGGTATCCGGTGACAAGGAGGCCTACGAGTACCTGGCCAGTTCCATTGCCGCTTTTTACGAACCGGAAGAACTGCTTGACATGATGCGCCAGGCCGGTTTCAGTCACACCGAGCGGAAACCGCTGACCTTCGGCATCGTCAACATCTATATCGGAGTCAAATAAACGTGGCCGCAACAAAACGCATCATCCTGGCCGTTACCGGGGCAACCGGCATGCTGTACGTGACGGCCCTGCTCGAACTCCTGCAGCGGCAGAAAGACGTCACGGTTCATGCCATTATTTCAAACGCCGGCCGCCAGGTGCTGCGCCTGGAACAGGATCTCGACCCGGCCGAACTGCACGGAGTGGACCGCTGGTTCGACATCGATGATTTTACGGCCCCCATGGCCAGCGGCTCAAGCTGTTATGACGCCATGATTATTCTGCCCTGTACGGTCGGGACCCTGGCCGCGGTTGCCGGCGGTTTTTCAGGCAATCTCATCCACCGGGCGGCCGATGTCTCCCTGAAGGAACGGCGGCCCCTGCTGCTTGCGGTCCGGGAGACGCCCTTCAATCGAACGCACCTGAAAAACATGCTGGCCGTGCATGAGGCCGGCGCAGTTGTTTGCCCTCCCATGCCGTCGTTTTATCAGCAACCCGAGGACTTGAAGGACATGGCCGGCCATTTCGCCGGCCGCCTGTGCGACCAGGTCAACATCATTATTCCCGGCCTGAAGCGCTGGCAAGGGCCGGAGAGTGCGGAATAAAGGCATTCCGTTCACCGCCCGCTCTGCACGGCACCCGTCACGGCTGCGGGGACGGTTATGCGAGGCGGCCTGACCGCCCGCAGATGGAGGACAACCGAACAGTTACCATTTTTACTTGACATCTTCGGCTAATCCTTCTAGTTTACTAGCCTTTCAAATACCGGACTGGGGGATGGTCTAATGGCAAGACAGCAGACTCTGACTCTGCCTATCGGGGTTCGAATCCCTGTCCCCCAGCCACTCCAGGACCCAGTGGTTCCCTTTCTTGACTTCCTCTTTCGAAAAATTTCCGAACGTCCCTGCTCAAGCCCGAACTTAATCCACCCGTAACAGGGTCAGCCGTTCCGGGGCCAGGAAGAAATCGAGCAGGATTTCGCCGTTGAGACAGCCGACAGCGGAGACCCGGGATGACAGCAGTTTACCGTACACCCGCATTAATTTCCTGCCGTAGGCCTGCAGACCGTACTTCTCCCGGAGGATCCGGCGGTTCGGCTCAATATTTTCCGCACAGCGGGCCGGATCGGGCAGAGACCATGGAACCGGCGCCCGGGCCTCGGCCGGACTCCCGGCAACCCGGCGCAAAACTATTTCCTGCAGCTCTTCATCAAGCCGGCCGAAATCAACACAGTCGGCAATGATCCAGGCGGCAAGGACCCGGTCATGGTCGTCACGTCCCGGCTTCCGGCCATAGGCGGCGAGACTCCGTCGCAGTCCGGCCCGTGCCTTGGCGGCAATTCTCTCCCGGCCAAGCCACCGCACCGGAATATTCAACCGTTCATAGAGATGCGGCAGACAAAGGCCCTCTTCTCTGAACTCCTTCGTGATCTCAGGCAGGTCTCTGCCGCAGACCGGCCGCCCGGCCAGCCAGGGCTCCAGAAAGGCCATGCCGAACCCTTCGGCCATGCTCGTTGTGAGCAGGACTTTCGCCTCCCGGAGCAGACCCTCGAAGCAGCAGCCCGGCCGGTTGGCCAATTCGAACTCAACCGGCAGTTTCAACTGCGCGGCAAGACGCTGCCAGGCCTCGTAGCGGGGCCGTTCCCTGGGATTCAAAGGACCCGAGGTTGTGGCAAATAGTTTTCCCCCGGACGACACGGCCGACCAGAAAAGGAATTCGCCGATATTCTTTCTCCGAATGGCCCGGGTCGGATAGAGCCAGATATTTCCGTGACCATGCCCATGGTCACCATGCGCCGAAACCTCGGCCAGTTTGACGAGATTCGGCAGCCGGTGCAGACAGGCGGGATCGGCCCCGGCCCGGTGCAAAAAGCCAAAGTCCCGGCCGGTGAGGACCGCATAGTGAATATGCCCGCCGCTCGGATAGAGCAGGCGGGACATTATTTCCGGCTTGCCGCGGGCCAGTCTGTCGAGCATCCGGCGATAATTACCCGGCCGGCCGTCCTCGGCAAAATCATGGATATGGAGGAGCAGGCGATGGCCTTTTTCCGCCAGCAGGCAAAGCGCTTGCGGCAGGGCCAGGTTCTTGCCCAGGCTGTGATTATGCACATGCCAGATATCAGGCAACCCGCCAAGCGCTTCCCGGGCCGACTGTTCCAGCTGCGCGGCCAGCTCAACGGACGAAATCGGCGGCCGGACTTCTTCATAGCGAAGGCCGGGAATGACCCGATACTCACTCGGCCAGTTCTCGCCGGGCGGTTCCCCGGTCAGGACAACCGTTTCGGCATCCTGTCCCTTGAGGGCCTCCAGTCCGTGCTGAATAACCCGGGTGACCCCGCCGGGTTGCAGATGATAATGGATGAAGGCCAGCCGCATGGAATAAAAAAAATCAGCGCGTCCGGCTGATTTTCTTCCTGTAGGCCTCAATTTCGATCATGGGAGGCCGTTCTTCTTCGGAGATTTCATGGATGACCTGGTGGCAACAGCATTTGCCCCGGGCCTCGAACTGGCGGAGATCGGCAGGCAGATCAGGCAGGCCGCGGACGATTCCCCTGGCCTTGAGCCGTTCAAGGAAGGTTCGCAGGATGCCGAAGGACATCTTGCCCAGGTCCCGTATATCCTGGTGGCGGTGCAGCCGTTCAACCAGGTCGGTCTGGGCAAAGGCCTCCAGACCATACTCTGAATAAACATCAATGAGATGCGAGGTTTCAACACCGTAGCCGACAGGGAAGGAAAGCCGCTCAAGGACTTCCCGCCTGACCGCATACTCCCCTGATAATGGCTGAATCATAGCGGTCAGTTCCGGAAAGAAGAGTGAAAAAAGCGGCCGGACAAGGAGTTCGGTTACCCGTCCTCCACCCGGAGGCCGGCCGCCGTCGGCCGGGCCTACCGATCGGTCATAGAAGGCCTTGACGTACTTGATTTCAGGCCTGAAAATAAGAGGAGCCGCCAGGCCGTAGACAAAACGGCGGCGGATATTCCTGATATCCGCATCGACATAGACAATGATATCGCCCCGCAACTGGTAGACGGCCTTCCACAGGTTCTCACCCTTGCCCTGCCTGGTCCCCATTTCCGGGAGGATGTCCGCGGCCAGATAGACATCGGCCCCGGCGGCGGAGGCCGTTGCCAGGGTCCGGTCGGTAGAGCCGGAATCGATCACGGCGATTTCGTCGAGCAGGGGATAGCGGTCCTGGAGTTCGGACCTGAACAGTGCCACCTCCCTGCCGATCGTCTGTTCTTCATTCAGCGTCGGAATACAGAGCGAGATGGTCAAGCCCTGTCTGTTTTTTTCCCTGATCAGAGCGGGCAGATCACTGAACTGGCTGTAATGAAAGGTGTTCGACTGCAGCCAGCCGTCCATGTCGACGCGGCAGCTGCCGGCAACGGCCGACAGGCAGCAGTCGGTCTCTTCCGTTGCTCCATTCATAGCCGGTCCGATTTCCACAGGCTTCCCCTGACCATTCTCGTTCTCTCCTTTGACGCCCCCGATAAAACCACCGGCGGGGCGGCTGGCGCTGCCGATCCAAAAAAAATGGCCTAATCAATCACGGCCATGAACGTCAAACAAATATCATGTTATTTCCACAGTATATGTATGAATTCCTGCCTGTCAACCCGGAACGGCTCAGGGAAAGACAGACAACGGATCAGCAGAGACGGCAGGTAATACTGCAAGGAGAAGGAGTGTCGAGAGAGAAGACCGGGGAATCACATACGGCCATGTCTGATAATGGAAATCAGGAGCCAGAAGCCCATGATCCCGGCGAAAAGAAAACCGAACAGGCCGATAACCGGGATCCCGTTCCATTTCGGCGGAATACCGGACAGAACAATAAGGGAAGAACCGATAATGAGCGAGGCCAGGACAATGGCAAAGGCGATACGATTGGAGACCTGGTCCAGGGCGGACCGGAGCAGGTCAAGGCCGCTATGCTCAATCTCGACCTTCAGGCGCCCTCCACGCAGTTGACTCATAATCGAGCCCAGCTCTTCAGGAAGCCCCCGAATCAACTTTATATATTCAGAACCGGTAATGCCGGCCTCTTCCGCCAGCCGGCCCGGCCGCATCCGGTTTGACTTGACCTTTTTCATGAACGGTTCGGCAAGGCGGAGCAATTCGAGGTCGGGGTCCAGCATCAGTCCGACACCCTCGACCGTGGCCAGCGCCTTCATCATCAGGTACAGGTCTGGCTTGAAATAGAGTTTATGATGGGAGACCAGATGCAGGAGGTCCTGAAGAATTTTGCCGGCCTCCAGCTGTTTCAGCGGCAGATAGACATAACGGTCCAACAGTTCTCCGAGATCGCGGCCAAGCGCGGCACGATCCACTTCATCATACTGAATGGTCAGTTTGAGTACGCTCTCCGTCACCTTACGCTCGTTACGGTCAACAATATAAAATACCAGGTCGGAAAAATCCTCGCAGTCCTTGCGGCCGAGCCGGCCCATCATCCCGAAATCCAGAAAACAGACCACATTGTCAGGCAGAATGGTGATATTGCCGGGATGGGGATCGGCATGAAAAAAACCATGGACAAAAATCTGCTCCATGATCAGGTTGGCGCCCCGTTCGGCAAGCAGGCGCAGATCAGCGCCCTGCTGCCGCAGGGTCTCAAGATGCGAGACCTTGACGCCATTGACATATTCCATAACCAGGATGCGCTCGGTACACAGGTCGCGGTAAATCGCCGGAACATAGATGGCCGGATTGCCCTCGAACTGCCTGGCAAAACGCTGGACATTAAAGGACTCGACGGTATAATCGATCTCCCGGGCCAGGCTGCGGGCAAACTCCTCGACAATGACCGTTGGCCGATGTCCCTGGACCTCTTCCAGGTACTGCTCCATCAGCGAGGCAATGTGCGCGAGAATCTCCAGATCAACGGCGATGATCTCTTCAATGTCCGGCCGCTGCACCTTGACCACGACCTCGCTCCCGTCAAACAGGATGGCCCGGTGTACCTGGCCGATAGAGGCCGCGGCCAGGGGCCGCTCTTCAAAACTCTGAAACAGATCACCGGGGGTTTTACCGGTCTCGGCGAAAAAAATCTCATCCACCGCCTCTGCCGGGAAAGGCGGGACATCATCCTGCAGCTTGGCCAGCTCACTCAGATAGGCGGGGGCGACAAAATCAGGACGGGTTGAAAGCAACTGGCCCAGCTTGATAAAAGTCGGTCCCAGCTCCTCCATGGCCATCCGCAGCCGTTCGGGGCGGGATTTTTTTTCGATATGTTCGCGCGGCCTCCGGTTGATCATCCGCAAACCGGTTTCAAGGTACTGATCAACATGCAGCCCTTCGACCAGATCGGCAAAACCGTACTTGAACAGGACACGCAAAATCCGGCGGTACCGGTTAAGATGCCGATATGTGCGGCCTATGGCGCCAAGTTTCCTGATACTGAACATGCTTCCCCCGGCAGAACGTCAGTTCATTCCTCGGATTGCCCTTTTTCAACGACCTTCGCCAATTCATCGATCCGGGCACTCAAGGCGGCGATATCATCATGAGTGGCGACATTCATCTTCTTGAGCTGCTCCGCAACCACCTGCTGGATTCGTTCTTCGAGCTGCCCCTTTATGGCTTCTGATTTTTTGACCAGCTCGTCGACAAATTGTTTTCCCTCTTCCTGGGTCATTTTGCCTTTGCCGATCAGTTCGCCTTTTAACGCCTCGATCTTGTCCTTGGTCAAAAATACGGCCCCGGCGCTGAGGTATAAAACATTCTTGAGCAATTCATTCATAATAATCCTCCATGGTTTGAACATGATATTGATGACCGGCCATCGCCGCCGATTTAAAACTTCACGCCGCCACCCTTCCCGGATGGTTGCAATCACTCCCTGTCGATATCACGGTGAAAAACATCCGCGGTAAACGGTTGGCCGTCTAAAAACCGCCGCAAAGACTCTGTCACGGCTACGGAACGGTGCCTGCCGCCGGTACAGCCCACGGCCAGGCGAATTTCTTCCCGGCCGGCCTTCTGATGAACACCAAGAAAAAATTCCAGAAAAAATTCCACCGAAATTAAAAACTCTTGACCTGTGGAATTATTCAAAACATATTGAGCAACAGGTTGATGCAGTCCGGTAAACGGTTTCAACTCCGGGACCCAATACGGATTGGGCAGAAAGCGCACATCAAAAACCGTGTCCGCCTCCGGAGGACCGTATTTGAAGCCAAATGAAAAAAGTATGATATGCACCGGCTCTACCAAGGACACTCTATATAATAATAAAAAATGATAAAGAAAAATCTCCGAACGGCGGAAAACCCCACAGCCGGGGACACGACCTGCTGTTGCCTCATATTATAGTGCAGCTGCCATGCAAATACCAGGATTGAATCCTGGGTCCGTGAGCGTTCGAGAGCGCCGTGCAGATGCAAAACGGCAACGATGTTGATTATCCTGGTGTGATATCAACTAGTTGTCAACGCAGCAGAGGCGCCGTTATCGGCCGCCCCGCAGGGCGGCGTGGTGAAGACCTGAAAACGCATTTATTTGATATAAATATAATAAATTCCACACATTGCCTGGAATATCACCTTGAGCCGTCACGAATTCAAGGTGAATATCAAAAGAACAGGTTGCCGCCGCGAATAAAGGTGCGGCGGACCGATAAAATGTCATCGTCATCCTCAAAAAACGCCTTGAGGTGCGAGGAGAAACGCTATAAAATAATACACATAAGTTAAAATAAATGGTTAAGTCAATCTCCGGCCTTGGCTGCCGCAAACATTTTTCATCGTTAAAACAGCCTTGCCGGACGGATGTTCATGTTGTCCGCATCAGCATCTCATTCTACCTCGGATTGTAATTTGTCAAAACATATTTCATTACACTTTGTTATTTAACTAAAGGAGAAAACTAATGAAACAGCTTGTTGTGTACTCATCACGGAGCGGAAATACAAAAAAACTGGCGGAATTTATTTTCTCCCGGCTTGACGGAGACAAAGAGATTAAATCGATCGATAAAGCTCCGGATCCGGCCGGTTATGACATGGTAGCCGTCGGATTCTGGTTCAAGGCGGGCCAGCCTGATCCCGACAGTCAGGAGTACCTGAAAAAGTGCGCCGCAGCCGCCGGCAAGCTCTTTCTCTTTGCGACCCACGGCTCGGCCGCCAACTCCGATTATGCCGCAATCGGCATGAACAGGGCGCGCGAACTGGCTGCGGGGGCTCAAATTGTCGGCTGTTTCGACTGCCCCGGAGAAGTATCGGCAAAGACCCTGGAAAATGCCGCCAACAAGGACCCGCAGCCGGTCTGGCTCAAAGACGCACCGGCCGCCAAGGGGCACCCGAACAGCGATGACTTCTATAAACTGGCCGAAGCGCTGGAAGAAGCCGGCCTGGTTGAAAAACGGCAGCCGCCGGAAAAAGGTATGTTTGTCTGAACCGATCAGGATCAGCAACTCTGATGCGGAAAGCCGCTCTCCGGTTCAAATACAAAGGGCGGTTTCCGTACTCGCCGGCGGATCCAGTTTAAACTCCGGATTACCCGGGGCCGGTGCATCAGGAACTCCAGCAGCCGGTGTTTCCCGGGAAAGTCCATCAGGGAAATGCCCAGCAGAATAGTCAGGACCCCCTGCCCCGGCAGGACGAGCATCGCCACCCCGGCCAGCAGAAAAACGGTCCCGATTCCATTCCTGAGCACAAATATAACCCGGGTCAGGAGCGGATGACGCCGGTGCCGTTCTTCGACCCGGTACCGGTGCCTGATGAAATAATCCGCCGGCAGCCTGGCAATAAGCCAAGGCACAACGATCAGGCTGCCGGTAAAGGTCAGGACCGACAGGATACCGAGTCCCTCCAGAAAATAAGTGTAAGCCCCAAGGCCGATCACAAGCTGTCCGTTCTCATAATATTCAGCCGCTTAAACGAGACCCGGGGGCGATGATAATATCGGCCAGGGGACGCTTGGGCACATGGTGTACCTGCTGCCGGTCGCGCCAGTAACGGATGTCGCCGTCCGGCCCGGCTTCTTCCAGAACGACCTCTTCCGCGGCCCGGCCCAGGGCGATAACCAGGAGCAGCTTGTACCTGCTGCCGTCAATCTGCAGCAACCCGCTGATATCCGGTGCGAATGAACCGATACGGCAGCCGTAAATATCCCGTGCGGCCGCCCCGAGAAGCAGGTTCTGGGTGGCGATCCCCAGGTCGACCAGGGCCTCGCTTTCAGGGCCTTGGCAGCAGTGGCGGTCCAGCAGACAGATGACGTAGGCCGGGGGGCGCTCTCCCTCGGCCGGGCCGGGCCAGTCCACCAGGTAACCGGCCCAGCCGAGATGGGGGAAAATACGGGCTCCCAGCTGTCTGTCCGTCACCATCATATACCTGAGCGGCTGGCTGTTGCGGGCAGAACCACCCAGCCGGGCCAGATCGATCAATTCGCGTAAAACGGTTTCATCAAGACCTTCATCTTCTTTAAAACGACGAATTGTCCGGGTTTTGACAATTAGTTCACGTATCATCCGGGGTACCTTTTTCTACTTTTTTCCGGTTGAAATCAGGCTGCAGGCTAATGCTGACCAGAGCCCCGTCCGTCTGTACCTTTTCCGCGGCCGATATTTTTTGTTTTGCCAGGGCCGGGTTGCGAAGCAGGTAGTCCCGAACGGCTGCAAGCCGCTGCCGGGCGAGTTTCTGCAGCATTGCCAAACTCACCTGCACCTGCACCGGCGGCAGGGGCTGGAGGTCTTCGTCCAGCTCGCCGGGGCTGATTTTCTCGCTTACCACCTTGCTCGACCCGGCGGGAATGGCGGCCAGGCGCGCCTTTTCCCTGGCCGCTATTTTGCGCCGTTGTTCGGCCCGCCGCCGGTTTTCCGCCCTGCGCTGCCGGTCCGCCTCGCCCTGCAGAACATTCAGCAGGGCGGCCCGGTCCCGGACCGGATCATAGCTGCCGGTCAAGACCAGCCGCAGATATGGCCGCTTCCGCAGCAAGGTGCCGTAACCGGCCAAGCTCTCCGGCTTGGCCAATTCGGCCTTGCCCGGGGCAAAAGGGACCTGCTCCGGGAGCTCGAGTTGCGGCAGCACCTCCTTTAGGACCAGCCCGGGCGCCAGGGCCGCCTTGACCCGCTGGTACCGCAAACGTTCGAACACCGACTCCATGAGTAAAGGCGGCTTCGAGTCCAGGGCGTGTTCCCCGGTCGTTTGCAGTTCAATGGTATCATTTTCATCAGTAAGCAATGAGAGGACTCCGAAAAATTCGGAACCGGGGGCCGGGCGCAGGCCGCGAATCCGCACCCGGTCGGTCACAGTTGCCGCGCTTGCCGTCCGGGTAAAAACCTGCTGCCACTGCCCGGTCGCGGACCGGACATCCGCCTGGATCCGGCGGCGGAATTCCGCCTGCAAGGGAGCCAGGGGCAGGCCGCTGACCTTGAGCGTATATTTATCAACCTGCTGAAATCCCGTCGTGCCGTTGATGGTAAAGTCGCCGCCGGAACCTATTTTGCCGTGGAGATTAAAAACCATGTGACCGGCCGGCGAAACGGACAAGATCGTTCCGTCGATTGCGTTTAATTCCGGCCGGTAGCCGGGCAGAACGACCGACTGCGGCAAGACAAAGCGGCCATCACTGAGATAAATCCTGTTGATCGAAAAAATTTGCCCCGCACCATCGTGGTCCGGTTGCCGCGGCCGGCGAAAAAACCGGCCGGCACCGTTTTTTGCCTGATCCCAGCCGCCCGCGACCAGCGGCTTCTCGACCGTAATCTCATCCACGGTCAGGCGAAAGGGCCGGAGAGACAGCGCCACCCCGGAGGCCATGGCCTGCCGCCAACTGACCAGCGGTTTCCCGACCGCGACATCATCCAGCCACACCAGGCCGGCGAAATCGCGTGCCGGCAGGGTGACTACGCCCCGGGCATGCACGACCCCCTGCCGGATCTTGGGAACAAACCACGATGACAGGAGGGGGGCGAAAGTCCGCAGCGCCAGGTCACTGATTGCCACCTGCAATTTCCCTTGCCGGCTGACCAGGCTGTAGGTGCCGTTGACCTTGATCCGTCCTTTTTTACCGATCCGGGCCGCAGCCGAGACATTGTCCTTTTTATGGTTCTCCAGCTGCAGGTCGTCGGCCTGCAGGGAAAAATCGGCAAGGGTCAGCGGCAGGCCCCGGCGGTCGGGCCGGAGCGGCCGGGGAATAACCACATGCAGGACTGAACGTTGCACCTCAAGGCTCTGAACGGCTGTCCGCCAGGAATCCCGGGACCCGGCCCGGCCTGCCGGGAGACGGTCCGGCCGGGCCGGAAAAATTTCATCCTTGACCAGACGCAACTGTTGACAGGAAAGACGGCGGCCGGCGAAATCCGCCTGTAAGCCACGGCAGGACAGCTCCTGCCCGGAAAGTATTTTCCGGCCCTGTTCGGCTATCAAGAACCCCCGGAGCCGCAGAATGCCGTCATGGAGACGAAAACCCTGGTCGCTCACGGCCGGTCCCCGGCCGCCGGGCCGGGGCCTGAAGGTAAAGGCGCTGTCAAGGTCCACCCGGCCCCGGGACAAGCTGACAGCGGCAGCCGGCAGCAAAGAGCGATATAAGGCCAGGTCGACATTGTTCAAGCTCAGGCGGCCGGCCATACCGAGATCGGCGTCGACACGACCCTGCACGGAGGCCTTCATTGTTTCTCCCCGGGAAATGCTCCGGCCGCTCAGGACATAGGAAGCCGGCAGCCGCCGATCCCGGTGTTTCCCTCCATAACCGGGCGAGACAAGACCGGCGAGCTCCAGATGCACATCGTTCCAGAGGGCATCCCCGGACCCGGTGCCAAGGCGCAGATTGACCCGGCCCTGATCGGCCCGGAGCCGGTCGACCCTCAGGCCGAAAGCGGATTCCTGAAACAGACCGGCAAGATCTGCAATATCCCCAGGCAATCCCCCGCCCTGCCCCGGCCCCTTCTTTTTTTGCCTGAATGTCAAGGTCAGCTCCGGCCGGGTCAGGACGATGTCCTTGAAGCGGTACTGCTGCGCCAGCGGTTTGATCTGGACGTTCATCCTGGCCGTAGGGATTTTCAGGCTTGCCAGGCCGTCCCGGCTTTGCAGATGCAGCGCCCTGAAGCTGACATCGCCCCGCAGGAAAAGACCTTTCAAGCCGACCGAGGCCTGCGGCAGGACCAGTTCCAGATCAATATCGGCCTGACCATCACTGAGCTTGATTTTTCCCTGCATCTGCGGCAGGTAACCGAGATAATCCTTGAGGTTGACCCGTTCGAGATGAAGGCTGGCCCTGGCCTCAAGCGAACCGTCCGCGGCCCTGCTGGTTACGCCTTTGATCCGCACCGGGCTGCCATTGATGACCGCGCTGAGCTGCGGCGTCACATCTTCCCGGCCTGCAAACCCGGCAAAGGAGGGAACCGACAGGTTGATTTTTTCAATACGATGCTGATCCCCGGAAACCCGGTCATCGAAAAGTATTCGGCTGTCAGTCACCCTGATTCCGCTTAAAACAAGCCAACGCGGCCAGACCGGCAGTCGCCGTTCTCCATCTGCCGGAAAAAGCAGCCGATACGCCATGGCCAGGTTATATGATGAATCAGGGAATCGCACCAGGTTCAGGGCGAGACGGTCAACAACCAGCTGCCTGAAGATAAGCTGCCGCCTGAACAAGGAAGCGATACTCAGATCGCACTCCAGGCTGCCGCAGTCGAGAAGCTCCCGGCTGTTACGGTCGCCCGCGACGGCGCCGACGGAGATGTCGCTGAAAAAAAACCGCAGGGTAAAAGGGGAAAAGAGGACCCGCCTGATCCGGACCGGCCGGTCGATGCGGGCCGAGATGTTGCTCGCCAGTGGGCCCTTGACCAGGACCGGAACCAGGAAAAAACTTACAATCCCGTACAGGGCCGCGAGGGCGAAGGGCAGCATGATCCAGAAAAAAAGCCGGCCCGGCCGGAAACGGCAGGTACGGCCGGCCGGCCGTTGTCGGCGCGGCGGCAAGTTCCGGCCGGCGGCCGGGGCATCAGGCGCGGCCGGCAGAGGAGAGGAACCGGCGGGACCAATCGCCGCCGGGCCGTTTTGCCCCTGCCGCCGATCATTGTCACCGGCCGCGGGCGCTTCTTTTTCCGGGCCGGGATTGATTTGAATGCCGCCAAATCTGTCAGATAACTCGTCCTGCTTTTTCATAAAACCATGAGCTTCGGGAAGCAAAAACTATATATAAGCAATAAACATCATTCGTCGAATTTTATACCAGAAATGAATTTTTTTGGCGTTCCTTTTATTTTCCTGTTCAATTTAAGTTGGACATGCTAAATAATATAAAGAATATTAACAGTTACAGTTCAGTAAAAAGATCAAAACCAGCGGCTCCTACCTGAAGAGTTACATGAACAGAAATAAATGAAAACCGTAAATCCCGATGCTTAACGTCCTCCATGCCGTCAGATGGCGGGATATCGTCGATATCCTGCTTGTTTCGATTATTATCTATCGACTGATTCTGCTTATCCGGGGCACCAGGGCGGTTCAGATGCTTGTCGGCATCGTGATCATTACTATTTTCTACTTTATTTCCAAACAGTTTGACCTGCTTACCCTGCACTGGCTCCTGCGGACCTTTCTCAACTCCATATTCCTCATTGTTATTATCGTCTTCCAGCGCGATATCCGCCGCGCCCTGACCCAGGTAGGAAAAACTCCATTTTACCGGCAGTATGACATGGCGCTCAACGAGTTGAACGAGATCATCAAGGCCGTAACCAGCCTGGCGCGCCGCAAAATCGGCGCCCTGATCGTTATTGAGCGCGAAACAGGACTGCGGGACTATGTTGAATCAGGGCAGCTTGTCGACGCCCGGCTGAGCCGTGAAATGCTGCTCTCGATCTTTCATACTGCGTCCCCGCTTCATGATGGCGGGGTCATCATCTACAAGGGCCGGATTCACTCCGCGGGCTGTGTCCTGCCCCTGTCACGGAATCCGTACATCGACAAACGTTACGGAACCCGGCATCGGGCCGCCCTCGGGCTTTCCGAGGAAACCGACGCCGTCATTATCGTTGTATCCGAAGAGACCCAGCAGATCTCCCTGGTGCAGCACGGCAGCATGACCCCGATGCCCGATGAAGAAACATTGACAAAAAGTCTGCGGGAGATATTCGTTCATCAGGATGTCTCCGGTCAAACATGGAAAAACTGGCTCGGCAGGTCACAGACCTCATGAAGATCCCCACCATTTTTAGAAAACGTCCCAAGAACTGGGTACTCAAGTGTATATCTCTGGCCCTGAGCGTTTTGCTCTGGTATTTTGTCGTCGGCGAAGAACAGGTTGACATGAATGTGCTGGTCCCCCTCGAGATACTGAACCTGCCGTCGGACCTGATTATCTCCAATCAATACAAGAAAGACATCGAGGTCTCGGTACGCGGCTCCCGCAGCATAATCCAGGACCTCCGCAACCGGAATATTACCCGGCCCGTCGACCTCTCCGACGCCAAACCCGGGACGATTGTCATTCACAACGATGAAAACTCGATCCCCTTCCCCAGCGGCGTTAAAATCCAGCGGTTGCAGCCGACCAATATTACCCTGCTGCTGGACAAACTGGTGCAAAAGGATTTCCCCATCGTCCCGGTCACCGAAGGAGAGGTGGCCCCCGGTTATGTCCTGAAAAAAATCTACCTGACGCCGGACCACCTGGTTATCTCCGGCCCGAAAACCATCCTCGACCAGGAGGCAAACCTGAAGACCTACCTGATCAACCTGGACGGCCTTGACCGTTCCACCACCCTGCAGATTCATCTCAATCTCCGGCCCGAATTTCTTGATCTGATCGGTGAAACAGTGGTAACGGCAAAACTGGAAGTGCACGATAAAATGGAGAAGCGCACGGTCAGAAACATTCCGATCAATGTCCGGGAAGCCGGGATCCCGGTAACCGTCCATCCAGATTCGGTCACGGTTACGGCCAGTATCCCCAAAAACCTGATTCGTGACACCCCGGAGTTGGGCATGTTGCTGCGGGCATCGGTGTCGGCCAAAGATATCCATTCCTCCATGCGGTTGCCGGTCACGGTCAGCGGCGTCAATGTTCCGGGCCACGATCCCATTAAGATCCTGTCGGTCCGGCCGACAGAGGTCACAGTTACCCCCATCCTGCAAGCCAACCCCGGGTCGAAGAAAAACGGCAAAACAAACAACTCGAAGTAGTCAGTGTTCGACCTCAACGGGAATAAACATGAGTGAACTTTTCGGTACAGACGGAGTACGCGGGGTAGCCAACGTCTATCCCATGACCACGGAAATCGCCATGCAGATCGGCCGCGCCATTGCCTTTCTGGTAAAAAAACGGGCGAAAGGCCACCATATCGTCATCGGTAAAGACACCCGCCTTTCCGGTTACATGATCGAAAACGCCCTTGCCGCCGGCATCTGCTCCATGGGGGTCAATGTCCAGTTAGTGGGCCCGATGCCGACACCCGGTATTGCCTTTATCACCACCTCCATGCGCGCCGATGCCGGTGTTGTCATCTCCGCGTCGCATAACCCCTTTCAGGACAATGGCATAAAAATTTTCTCCAGTGACGGCTTTAAACTGCCGGATGAAATGGAGGCTGAAATTGAAGACCTGATTGTCTCGCAGAAGATGGCCCCTCTCATGCCGGTGGCTGACGAAGTCGGCAGGGCCTCGCGCATTGACGACGCCAAGGGACGCTATATTGTTTTTCTAAAAAATACCTTTCCCAAAAAATATACCCTGGACGATTTTCATATCGTCCTGGACTGCGCCCACGGCGCAACCTACAGTGTTGCTCCCCATGTCTTCACCGAACTCGGCGCCCGGGTCACCACCCTTGGCGTATCACCGGACGGCAAGAATATCAACCACCAGTGCGGGGCGCTGCATCCCGACAAGATAGCGGCCGAGGTCCGCCGGACCGGGGCGGATATCGGGCTGGCCCTGGACGGTGACGGCGATCGGCTCATTGTCTGCGATGAACATGGGGAAATCGTGGATGGTGATCACATCATGGCCATCTGCGCCGCCGAACTGATAAAGAGGCGGAAATTGAAAAAAAAGACCCTGGTTGCCACGGTGATGAGCAACATGGGCCTGGAAAAAGCGATGCGCCAAATGGGCGGCCATCTGGTCCGCACCAGGGTCGGGGACCGCTACGTGGTTGAGACCATGCGCAGCAAGGGCTACTCCTTCGGCGGTGAGCAGTCGGGCCACCTCATTTTTCTCGAGCAGAACACCACCGGCGACGGCATCCTGGCGGCCCTGCAACTGCTGGCCATTATGATCAAGAAGAACAAACCACTCTCCGAACTGGCGGCCATCATGTCCAGCTACCCGCAGGTGCTTGAAAACGTGCGGATGTCCCGGAAGATTGCACCTGAACGGATCAGCGGCTTCCCTGCGGCCCTGGCCGCGGCGGAAGAGCAGCTAGGCGGCCGGGGGCGGATCCTGGTACGGCCCTCCGGCACCGAGCCGGTCATCCGGGTCATGACCGAGGGCGAGGATGAAAACGAAATCGCCGCCATTGCCGCAGACCTGGGTAACTTCATCAGGCAGGTGGATAACGGCTAACTGGTGTCCGTCCAGAAACGAGGATTTTTGTTCTAGGTCAAGGCATGCGAAAAAAATAACCGCAGGCATATAAGTGATATTCCGAGGATTATTTTTTTGAGCATAACGCCGAGATCGGGCAAAAAGACCGTTTCCGGATGGGCACTAACTGACGGCCCTGGCCATTGCCGTCTTAAAACCCTCGGCAGAGCGCTCAATCACCTCGTCCCGCACGCAGAAGGCCAGCCGGAAATATCCCGGCGCCCCGAAACCCCGGCCGGGTACGCCGAGAATCTTCTCCTGCTGCAGGATAGTGCAGAACTCCACATCATCGTCAATGGGCGTCTTCGGAAACAGGTAGAACGCCCCCCTGGGTTTCACATACTCGAAACCCGCTGCATCGAGAATGGTACAGAACAACTGCCGCCGGCGTTCATAGATCGAGGTATCGACGGTTACATCCTGCAGTTCCGCCACCACCCGCTGCATCAGGGCCGGCGCGTTGACAAAACCGAGAATGCGGTTGGCCAGGGTCATGGCGTCAAGCAGCGCCCTCTTGTCCTTGATATCGGGATGCACGGCCAGGTAGCCGATGCGCTCGCCCGGCAGGGACAGGTCCTTGGAATATGACGATACGACAATGGTGTTTGTGGTCGCCGTCATCACCGGGGGCACCTCGCAACCGTCAAAGACGATCTTGCGATAGGGTTCGTCGGCCACCAGGTAGATGGTGGTGCAGAACTTATCCCCGGCCCGGTCAAGCAGTCGTCCCAGTCGGGCCAGGGACTCCCGGGAATAGACCTGGCCCGTGGGATTATTGGGGCTGTTGATCAGCACCACCTTGGTCTTCGCGGTCAGCGCCTCTTCGATGGTGTCAAGATCGAGGTTAAACTCGTCATCCGTGGACACGACCCTGGTCACGCCGCCGTGATTGTCCACGTAAAAATGATATTCCACAAAAAACGGCGCCAGGATAACGACCTCGTCACCCGGATCAAGCAGCGATTTCATCACCACGTTAAGCGCCCCGGCGGCGCCGCAGGTCATCAGCACGTCGCCCAGGTCGATTGCCACCTCCTGCTCGGCGGCGAGCGTGGCCGCAACCACCTCCCGCACATGGGGAAAGCCGCCGTTCGGCATATAGGCGTGGACGCCGGCCTTGTCATTCACCGCCAGCTCCCGCAGCACTTCGCCGAACTCCGGCGGCGGCGGGACGTCCGGATTGCCCAGGCTGAAATCAAACACATTTTCCACCCCGAACTCGGCCTTCATCCTGGCCCCCTCTTCGAACATTTTGCGAATCCAGGATGATTTTTCCGCAAAATCCCTCATCTTTCCAGCAACAGTCATGGTTCTCTCCATCAGCTCAACAATCTTGAAAGTGCTTTTATACCGAACCCAGCCGGCACCGGCAGACGGATCACAGGGATGACCAGATGTATTCCCCGTAGGTTGGCGTAGAGCGGAACGCAAGCAAAACGTTGGGTTTCGCTTATCCTTTATTCTTACCGGAACGCCGGAGATACCACCAGGCAGAGCGAAACCCGACAAACCCGGCAGCCGCTGACCGCTCTACGCCAACCTACCTGACGGCCGCCCCGCAGGGCACCGGCAGACGGATCA
>UOEY01000024.1_pt1 | contig 43279 bp, 37 predicted proteins | sample 1989501 | NCBI WGS metagenome assembly UOEY01 (sample SAMEA4712198, study PRJEB27164) | hydrothermal vent metagenome | biome: marine basaltic hydrothermal vent biome; feature: marine hydrothermal vent; material: mineral | place: Pacific Ocean | collected 2011-06-14/2011-07-23 | depth 1691 m | reverse complement strand
CTTACCGCCCCGTCAACCTGGACCATGTTGCTTTGCGGAACAAAAATGATATCACTGCGGTGAATGAGGATATCCATACTCACCTGGCCGTTGTTGATGAGCTGGTTCAAATCCACCAGGAAGACCTTGCTGGTGTGAGTTCGATTGTTTTTTCTGGTGACGTAGCAGGTGTCTCCGGCTGAATCGCTCAGGCCGCCGGCCATGGCGATGCAGGCCATGAGTCTTTTCCTCGCCGGCATGTCAAAGGTGCCGGGGTGCTTGACCGCTCCGACAACCGTTACATTCTGATCCATTCGTTCTTTGACAAAAAGGGTGACATGGGCCACCCGCATGTAATTTTTAGTCAGGGCCTGTTCGATTTTCTGTTCAGCCTCGCGCGCCGTCAGGTCTTGTATATGGATATTCCCCAGTAAGGGCATGGTGATATCGCCGCGTGAACTGATTCTTGTTTCGGTATTTAAATCAGATGTCTCGAATACCTTGACTGTGATGAGATCTCCGGGCCCCAGGATATAATCACTGATATCGTTGTCATCAGCTACGGCCTGAGCCGGGGTCAGCGTTTCCCGGGAATACGGTGTATGGTTGTTACTTATGTGCGAGGCGGCGGTTTCTTCCTGGAATTTAGCGAGCGTAATGGTTGGTGTTAACTGCTGCCGGGTACAGCCTGCCGAGATGAGGGAAAAGATAAAGATAAAGATCAGGAGAAGAGTTCTGTACATTGTCCGAATGCCTCAATACAAATGAATCCATCTCCCCGAAAAAAAGATGGAATTGAGTTTGCGAGTTTTTGCTTCACTTACCATTTCCCCGCCAAGAGGGCAAGGTCTCCTCCTGTGAAATAAAAAAGAGACGGAATTTTTATTCCGTCTCTTGCTGAATATAAGAAAATGAGATTAAACCGTTCCCATCTGACCGGAGGGCATAATTGCAGAGTTGCCTCGTCGTTGCCGAGCCACCGTGGTTGTTACTGCAATACCTTTATCGATTGGGGCTGGCAGGCGTTTTAACTCCGCTGTTATTAATAGTTGCAGCCAGACTTGCACCCCATGCGACGGCGGCGCCACCGGCGACAACCATACCCAGCGTAGCGTGGCTGAAAACACCTGCCAAGCTGGCAGCGCCAGTACTGGCAGCACCAGCTGCGCCCTGTGTTGACGCTGCCGCGGGAACTTCTGCCATCGCCAGTTGAATGGCATGGCCCTGGCTGATCATCTGCTGGCCGTTTGTCGTCTGGACAACCATGCCGCCCCGATCCATGCCGATTGCCGCGGCTTTATCGGTAACATCAATATAACCCTTGACGGCGTTGTCGGTGGAGGCGGGGACAACAAACCCTTCTGTTTTGATATAACTGCCGTCAGGGATATAAAAGGCAAACTGCCGGGATGTATCGGTAATGATAAAATTGACTTTGCCTTGTTTGACGTAGATGTTCATGGAGTTGCCGATCTGTTTGACGGCGAATTTGGTCTTGTCCATGGCAACAAGGGAAACTCCCCGCAGCTTGACCATGCAGGTGCCGTGGCAGATGATAAGCGCATTTTCATCAACAGGGGCCTGGCTGGTCAAATTTGCGATCACGGAACCGTTTTTTTCCAGAGAGACCCTGTTGGTGGGAATAATACGTCCTTCCGTGGCCGCACCCGCAGTGCTGACACCAGCCATCATTGCAGCCGCAATCAGCAGAGTTGTGATTCTCAGACTCTTCATTTTTTCCTCCATTCCCCCGGATGACATCTGAAATTGTTTATTTCTTATTCATTATATTGTATTTGTTCGGTTGATGCAATTTTTTTTTAGCGTTTTTGCTGATCTTGCAAAAGAAATCAGAACGTGGTGTATTACTGATGAATATGAGAAATTTTTTCTGTTGCGCCATAAGATTTCTCCAGACTGCAGGCCTTTTTTCGCAAAGTTGATCATTCCCCATTGTCGGCAAAGAACCACATCCCCGTGAGGGCTGATCAATCGGCTCAACGCAATTCAATCGTAATCGTTCACCGATGGTCTGTAACTCAGGGGCTTTTTTTTTTGACGGTTTGAGTAAAATCTGATTCCGTTATCGGGCGGATCGCAGGGCGGCGCGGTGAAGACCGGAAAATTCGATTGTTCGTCATGTAATACAATAAATTCCATATATTACATGGAACATCATCTCAAGCCGTCACGGATTCAGGTAAAAAAAAGGATGCCCTGACAGGTAAAAGGAGGGGAACCTGCCAGGGCGAGGAGGAGAGATACAAAAAATATATATAGGAAAAGCGTTAAACGCTTGAATAGTATTGTCTGTGTTTATCGTGGTCCACGAAAATTTCGGCCCGGACCCGGTTTTTGGCCGCAACGGCCTCCCATGCCCATCATATGCATCATACCCATAAGTCCTGAAACCCCAAGGCCGCTTTCCCGAGCTTTGGCGCGCAGTTGTTCCCGCAGGTCAAAAAGCTCGCCGGAAAGCTTGCCTACCCGCTTGGCATTCGGAATGCTGCTGGCCATCATGGCTCGTCTTTCAGACCGCTTCACTGCCATCTTTCTGCGGATCGATGTGGTTGCATCGAGAAATTTGTTTCGCGCTTCGATGGCGGCCGGATCAAGGGATTTATAATGTTGATCGTAGAGTTGACCATGCTGCGGCCCTGGTCCTGCAGGATTTGGTCCCGCGGGATCGGCACCTGCGGCCTGAAGGCCTGTCAAGGCTATGGTCCCGACAATAACAACTCCCAGGATTATATTTTTTTTACTTTCACGAATCACTGGTTATTCTCCTTGAGTTGTTTTTTGTGTTTGCCTGTTGCCTGAACTATAGCTAAAATCATGCCATAATTTTCTTTTTGTTCGTAACTGTTTCGATTTATAAGGAAAAATAAATGCATTGCCTGGCGCCGGCAAACAGGAGACAGCTGCGGACAGGCGGTTGCTGGATAAAAAGTATCCAGGCCGTTAGCGCCAATGGGTAATTTTTACCCGTTCCCTTGATTCCGGCAAAGGAGCTGGCAGGGAAGGCGGGCGGTTGCTGCCCTGCCATTGCGGCCGGTCTCGCGGTTCAGGTGTGTTTTTTGCAAGAAATAGAGCATGATGGGTGATCAACGATGAAATTACTACCGCGTCCCAGGTTTTTTTATGTTTCTCCCTGGCTGTTGGCCGCGGCGGCCGGTTTGCTGGTGGTGATCGTGGTGACCTTTGCAATGAGCAATATCCGGCGGGAAAAGCAGCTCATGACCGAGGCCATGATAGAAAAGGCCGCTACCCTGATACGTGTTGTTAATTCCGGCGCCAGGGCCGCATATCTCCTGGACGTACGGCGGGGTGTCTGGAATCTTGACCCCTGGAACGAATATGTTCAGCGTATGATCAATCATGTGGCCGAGGACCCCGTTGTTCTATTCCTTACTGTTGTTGATGACCGGGGTAAGGTCATTGCCCATAATAACGAAAAAGACATCGGCAAGACTCTGAATATTTCCCTGCTGTCGCAGCTCGAACTTGACCATGGCGGGGTGTCTGATCTGGTTTACAGGTTTACCGGGAGCAAGAAGGGCGGGCGGTATTTTGAGGCCGCCCGAATTTTTGAGCCTTATCGTCCGGCCCTGCGGGGCGTTTTTCGCCGATCGTGGAAAAGGCAACAGGGCGGGATAGCGCTTTTCGGCGGACTTTCGTCCAGCCCGGTTTTTCGATTCAGTCCGCCGGGTGGACCTGATCTGCGTCGCAAATATTACATGCTGGTCGGGCTGGATATGAGTGGTTATAACCGCTCACTCAGACGTCTCAAGCTCCAGGCCCTGATTCTTTCCCTGGCCATGCTGCTCGTCGGCGTGGGCGGCTGGCTTTCTCTTGCCGCGGTGCAGGGATACCGGGTGTCACAGAAGACCCTTGGCGATATCAAGGCCTTCACCGGTATTCTGATTGCCAAGCTCCCGGTGGGCATCATCGCCACCAACAGGGAAGGCAGAGTTACAACCTGGAACCGTGCTGCCGGTGAGATGACGGGGATAACCTGGAAGCAGGCCTCCGGCCGGTTGCCCCAAAACGTGCTGCCGCCGGAGTTTGCCGATTTTTTCTCCGGCGCGGAATTGACGGGGTCCGGAGAGGGCCTGCCGGAGGGGTTGGAGAAGGAGATTACGGTTGCCGTCGCGGGCAGAAAGGAGTTTTTTCTCTGCTATATCATGGCGGTCCGTGACAATGAATCGAAGTATATGGGGCAGGTTCTGCTGCTGTCCAACCTGACCGAATTGAAGGGCCTGGAAAAGAAAATGCGCGAGAATGAGCGGCTGGCGGCCGTGGGCAGGATGGCGGCCGGCGTGGCCCATGAGGTCCGCAATCCCTTAAGCTCCATCAAGGGGCTGGCTCTGCTGCTCAAGGGAAAATTTGCCGATGGCAGCCGTGAAAGTGAAACGGCCGGGTTATTGATTCAGGAAGTGGAACGGATGAACCGAACGGTCTCGGAACTGCTCAGTTTTACCCGGCCGGCTCCTCTTGATGTCCGCCGCACCGATCTCGGAGAGCTTCTTACGGAAGAGATGCGGCTTGTTTCCTCGGACGCGCAAAGCACTGACATTGAACTGCGGCTGCAGGTTGCCGATAATCTGCTGCCGGTTGCCGCCGACCGCGACAGGTTGAACCAGGTCTTTATCAATATTCTGCTCAACGCGCTCCAGTCGATGGAGAAAGGCGGGACCCTGTGGATGACCGCGGAAAACAGCCCCAACGAAGCAACCGTGATCGTGACCGTCAGAGATACCGGCTGCGGTATCACTGAGGAGAACCTGTCCCAGGTCTTTTATCCCTATTTCACTACAAAACCGGGGGGGACCGGGATCGGTCTGGCCATTTCCCAGAAGATCATCAGCGACCATGGCGGCACAGTCAGAATCGACAGCATCGAGGGGCAGGGGACAACGGTCACTGTCGAGTTGCCCCGGTACGACGAGACCGGCGGGGAAGACGCTGGTTAGCAGGGCTCGTCGCTGGTTATTTTGTTGAAATTGCTGTTCAGGAATTCACATTCACGCGGGGTCAGGTCAAAGCGCAGCTGAGCCTCTCTGACTATATCCACTCGTTGACGTTCCGGATGCTGTCTGGCTGTTTCGCCGAGCCAGAGGACGGCTTTTTTCAGGTTGGCCGACAGGCCTGGAACCGATTGCACCTCTCCCATGATAGCTCTCCCGCTGTTTCTTGAGTTGTTTTTTTGATCTAACCCGGATCCGTTATCGGGCGCCCCGTAGGGCGGGCACGGTGAAGACCGGAAAATGCATTTTCTAGATACTCCGGATTGCCGCCGCCCCGGGATTTTTTTGTCTCTCACAGAGGCACAGAGAGATTTTTTTTATTTTATCATGCCGACGTGAGTTGTGCCGTATTTATTCATCAGGATGATTCCCTTTATCTTCCTGACCGGAGTAATCAGCGCGGCAGCCGGATGCGCTGCTCCTTGGCCAGGTCCTGGTTGGGGCGGTAGAGCAGGATGGTCTTGCCGATGAGCTGCACCAGGCACGAATCGGTTTGCCCGGCCAGTCGGTCAGCCGCCTCTTTTTTGTCCAGCGGGCAGTTCTGCCCCAGCTTGACCTTGATCAGCTCGCGGGCTTTGAGAACGTCACCGGTTGCTTGAACCAGAGTCTCCGATAACCCTTCCCTGCCGATTATAACCGTTTGTTCCAGATGATGGCCGAGGCCGCGCAGATATCGTTTCTGACTGCCGTTGAGCGTGACCTTGTTTTTTTCTTTTTTCTTCATGGTTCCTAACTGAACAGATTGGTGAAAATGTGATAACCACCGACCCAGGTGCCAAGCATGGAGCCGAAGCCGGTGAGGATGAAAACCAGAAATACTCGCAGCAGTTTGTTCTGCCACCAGCCCCGTACCGAGGCGATATCGACGCTGACGGATTCAAATTCCCTGACCACCGGCGGCCGGGTCATGACCTGGACAAAGGCGGTTACGTAACCGGCGCCGATCACCGGAGTGAGGCTGGTAATCGGCGCCGCGACAAAGGCCGAGAGAATGGTGGCCGGGTTCGCCCAGGCGATCATGGCCCCGATGGCCGTAGGAATGCCGTTGGCCAGGATCCAGTAACCCAGGTCGGCCCCGGCCTGGCCGGGGCCTTGCCGGACGCCGATGAGGACCAGGGACAGGAGAATGGCTGCCGGGACCGACCAGCCGATAATTTTCCAGACCTTGGAAACCGGCGGGATTTGCTCGATTTCCGTGAGTTGCGCCCGGTTGTCCCCGGTGATGACCTTGCGGATGCCCTGCATGTGGCCGGCCCCCACCACCGCCACCAGCCTCTTGCCCGGCGCGGCCTTGATTTTTTCCGCCATGTAGATGTCGCGCTCGTCAATGAGCACCTGCTTTGCCTCGGGCAGGGCATGGCCGATTTCGTTCATCAGCTCCGAGAGCACATCCTCGTTGCGCAGCTCGGTCAGCTTCTCCTCGTCAAGCTTGGTGGTGTCGAACAGGCTGGCTATCAGGGTGGCCAGCAGATAGCCTTTTTTCCACCAGGAGGTGGCATGCCAGGCCCGGCGCAGGGTAATCCGGACGTCGCGGTCACAGAGATTGACGGGGATGCCGTGTTCTTCGGCAACCTTTGCCGCCGTCAACAACTCGGTCCCCGGCATGATCCCCAGCTGGCCGCCGAGTTTTTTCTGATAAGAGGCGAGAATCAGGTTCACCAGCAGGGTGGAGAGTTGTTTGTGGCGGACGATTTCCTTGAAGTCCAGATTCTCCCATCGCTGTTTTTTGGAAAGAGCCAGGTAACGTTTTGCGTCCAGTTCGATACAGACGGAGTCCGGGCGTTCCTGCTCAATGACCTGTCGGACCAGGTCGGTTGATCGCTGGGAGATGTGGGCCGTGCCGATGAGAAGGATGGTTTTGTCGCCGGTCCTGATTACGGCGACATCATCGGAGTAATCGTGGCCGGGAAATGGTGTCTCTGTCATCTTCGCTCAATGTGAATAATCGAAATCGTCGGCGGCCCTGTCGGAAGAATCCGGGCCGCCGCTGTCGAAATGTTGTTTTTTACCTTGTATCCGTAAGCCTTCAAGAACGGTGCAGATGCAGGGCGGCGCAGTGAAGACCGGGAGTGCGCTTGTTTAATAATGCAATAGATTAAACATGTTGCATAGAGCGCCTCAAGCCGTCACGGATGCAGGTTTTCGTCATCGACGATTGTCAACCGCCAACATAATGCCCCCTGCTTCGGGGATGAATGCGACAGACAATAGCCATGAACTTGCTAATAGTAAAGAGAGAACGGGAAAGAAAGAGGCCACAATCAGATAGATGAGGAGAATAGCCAGGGGAAAGGCGTATGGCTGCGAAGCACGGGAACGCTGGCTGGACTCTGCTGTCCGGTCTATCCTTTGCCCACAACCAGGCGCCTCCCCGGATGGATCATGTTGGAGGTCAGATTATTCCATTCCCGGATATTTCCGGTTGAGATCCGGAATTTCTGGGCAATGTCCCAGAGCGTGTCGCCGCGCTGGACCCGGTAATAGACCAGGGCGGTCTCGTCGGCCGTCCGGGTTGTTTTCTTTTTGTTGACGTCAGCCAGGGTCGGAGTACCCGGGTGCTGAGGCGCAAGAGCTGCAACTGCGGCCTGGTTTTGACCGGGGCGGAACAGATACAGGGCAAGCTGCTGGCCGGCCCTGATTCGGCCGGCGCTTTGCAGGTTGTTCCACCGCATGATGATTTCCACGGATACGCGATAGCGTCTGGCGATACCGCTCAGGGTTTCTCCCGGTTTGATTTGATGCAGAATCGGCCCCTCTCCGCCGGCTGACCGGGCAAAAAAGTTCTCCGGCGATTCGCCTTTTTTGAGCATGATGTATCTGGTGCTTCGATACGGGATGCGCAGATGTTGGCCGGCATGGAGCCGGGCGGTCCTCAGGTTGTTGGCTTTGAGCAGAATGGTCTTGTTCAGCCGGTATCGCCGGCAGATGCGGGTCAGGGTGTCGCCCCGGCGGACAATATGGGTTTTATAACCAATCGCGGCGATCGGATAGACCCGGGACAGATTCTGCGCCACCAGGTCATGGGTTCCGGCCGGAATTTTCAGCGCATAGTCCTTTCGTCCCGGGGGGGTAAGATTGGTCAGCAGTTCGCTGTTGAGTTTTCTTAATTTCGCGGTACTGATATCGCAGGCCATGGCCACGGCACCGATGTTGGTGCGGGGCGGTACCTTGATGGTATCGTACTGCAGGGGGGACTGGTAATTGATGTCGGTAAGGCCGTATTTTTGCGGGTCCTTGGCGATGAGAATCGCGGCAATCAGTTTGGGAACGTAGCGCTTGGTTTCCAGGTTCAGGTATGGCTTTCTGGCCAGTTTCCAGAAATCCTTGGTCTTGTATTTTTTGATCGCTCTGTTTATCTTTCCTTCACCCGCATTATAGGCGGCAACCGCCAGGTACCAGAAGCCGAATTGATTGTACAGGTTGGACAGATAGGCCACCGCCGATTTGGTCGCCTTTTCCGGCGCCCGTCGTTCGTCGACCCAGGAGTCGATACGAAGGTTATAGTTGCGGCCGGTGGACCTGATAAACTGCCAGAGTCCGGCGGCGTGAGCATGGGAGTAGGCCGATGGATTGAATCCGGATTCGATCATGGCCAGGTAGGCGAGGTCCTGCGGCAGGCCGGCTTTCCGCAATTCCTCCCGGATCATGGGCAAGTACTTTGTTGACCGGGCCAGCCAGCGCTTGATGTAGGAACGCTGCCGGTTTTGAAACAGGTCCAGGTAGAATTCAACCTGCTTGTTGATGGTAATCGGAAAATCAGAGGTGACTTTCCTGGAGTCGGCTGTTTCTTTCTGCTGGTGGCCGTCATCCCAGTCCCCCACCTTTTTTAATGCCGAAAGTTCCTCTTTCAGGACCTCTTCCGGTTCGACGGTGGTGTATTCTATTTTGACATTATTTTTGTCATCAAAATGGAGGGTTGCATAGCGATTGCTAACCGGCAGCGGCGAGAAACGTGTCTCGGTTACTGCCGGTGAACATGCTGTCAGGGCCGACAGGGCCAGTACGAGCAGCCAGCAGACAAGAAAAGACGGGGCTGGTTTCATAGGCACAGATCAATCATCCGGATGTCGGTTACATCCTCTTTTAATACCTGCCCAAATATAACTGTTGTTTGTGGGGGCATGGCAAATGTTGATATTTTTATCAATATGCTGTAACTGGTCGCAGGGTGTGAAACTCTGCGTTATTCCTTACATCCAACCTGTAAGCCGCCACAGGCGCCACAGATTTACGTAGTCGCTTCCGTTCGCTATAGCCCAGCCCCTCTATGCGGGCGGAAGTGACCGCGTGGAGATGGGGCGCCGGTGGCATTGCAATCTGTGGCAGTTTGCAATCTTAACATTAATTATCAACATGCTAACCAATATTTACCAGTATGCTAACTATTAATTATTAGCATGCTTACCATTAAAACTGGATATTTTTCAAGAAAAAACGTAAGTTCTGAAGTCCTCCGGCAGAGAAAAAGCTCTTGTTTGCTCTTTTCCCTCCTCCAAAAAATGATTTTTTTATCGTTATGAAGCGTTTCCTGAAACGACTGATACTTTTTTTAGCGGTTCTGGCGATTCTCAGCGGAATCGTTGGCGGTGCCACCCTGTACTGGCTGGTGGCCGTCAACCCCGGTCCGGAAATCAAGCTGTCCTATATCGAAGGCATTCTCGGCCGGGAAAGCCCTGTTTTTTATCGGGACGGCAAGCAGAAAATCGGGGTGCTTTTTCAAAAGGCGCATCGTCAGTATCTCCCCTTTCGTTTGATTCCAAAGCCCTTTATCAACGCTATTGTGGCGGCCGAAGATGATCGATTTTTTCATCACTTCGGTATCGACATCCCCGGTATTATCCGGGCAATGATCGCCAACATCAAAGCCGGCCGGATTGTGCAGGGCGGCAGTACCATTACTCAGCAGACGGCCAAGAACCTGTTCAAGCGGAAATCGCGGTCCTATCGGGCCAAACTCAAGGAGATGATCAACGCCCTGCGCCTGGAACATTATTATTCCAAGGACAAGATCCTGGAATTTTATATCAACCAGTTTTTTGTCAGCGGTAACGGCCATGGTCTGGGAGTGGCGGCCCGCTATTATTTTGACAAAAATGTGAATAAGCTGACGCTGCTGGAAGATGCCTTTATCGCCGGTAGTGTCAAGCAGCCTAACTATTATAATCCTTTTATCAAGAAAAACAGGGCTGCCGCTGATCTTGCCCGCAAGCGCGCCAAGGAACGGGCCGCCTATGTGCTCGGCAAAATGCGCCGCCTGAAAATGATCAGTGAGGCGCAGTATGATCAGGCCATGAATAGTACCATTGTTTTCCGCCGCGGCAAGATGTCTTTTGCCCTGAATACCGTTATGGATATGGTCAGGGACGGACTGAGTACCCCGGAAATTACCAACGCCCTGGAAGAGCATGGTATCAGCAACGTCTCGACCTCGGGGATCAAAATTATCACCTCCATCGATCCTGAACTCCAGGAAAAGACCTTGTATGATCTGCGCCGCGAACTGTCGCGGCTCGATGTGCGTTTGCGGGGCTATGACCGGGACCAGGTGCAGCGGGAGTACGGCAGCCTGGATTATAACGGCGATACCCGGTTGAACCGGGGCGCCTTCATGTTCGGCCATATTGCAGAAATACGGAACGGAACCGGCAGAGACCCTGAAATCAGAGTTAAGTTCGGCCGCAACCTGCCGGACGGCATCATCGACCGGCAGGGGCTTGAACGGATGCTCACGGCCCTGGTCCGGTATAAGGAACAGCGCTGGAGCAAGGCGACGGACCGGGACCTGCCGCTCCTTTTGAGCCAGCTGCGGCCAGGGGACCGGGTCTGCGTCAGTATCAGGAAGATCGATCAGCAGGGCACGCCGCTGTGCGACCTGGAACGATTTCCGCTGCTCCAGGGGGCGGGCCTGGTTATACAGCACGGGGTCGTCAGGGCCATGGTTGGCGGCATGGAAAACCGTTATTTCAACCGGGCGGTTGATGCCCGGCGGCTCATGGGATCAACCTTTAAACCGTTCCTTTTCGCCGCCGCCCTGCAGCTGGGTTGGAACAGTACCGATATGCTTGATAACCGGCGCAACATTTTTGTCTTCCAGGGCAAACCCTACTTCCCCCGTCCGGATCACCACAGCCCGTATGCCGAAGTATCCATGAGCTGGGCCGGGGTGCATTCGGAAAACCTGGCAGCGGTCTGGCTGCTCTGTCATCTCACCGCCCGTCTGACGCCGCCCCGGTTACGTGAAGTGGCGGCCCATCTTGACCTGGCGCCGCGCGGCGGCGGTCTGCAGCCGGAAAACTATGAGCACTTCAAGCGCCGCATCCGTGACCACTACGGGATTCGGGTTAACCAGGAGACCCTGGAACAGGCAGCCTATGACCGGGCGGTCAAGGCCCTGGAGGCGGATTTTCTTTTTGCTGACCGGTCTTACGACTATGGTCAGCTGCGGCAACTCCCTTACGGCCTGCATTTCGATACCTATACCGAGGCCGTGGACCGGGACCTGGAAAATCTTGACCTGCCTGAACAAGAGCAAAAAGAATTGCAGCTGCGCCAGAAAATTCTCGCTCGAAACTATCTGGACCTGCAGCCGGTCATGGAGGCCCTTGACCGCTATCGTCGTTATCTCGCCCTTGACAGCCCCGGCGGCCGGGAGAAAAATCCTTTAGCCTTTCTGGACAGTGAAAGCGGCAATCCGCTGCCGGATGGCCATTTCCGGCGGGACCCGGCCGGCCGGATTGTTTTTTCGCTACAGCCGCCCCGGAAAAACTGGCGGCTGCTGTCGGAGAGTGCGTTGCGGGAGCGGCTGCGAAACATGGACGGGAAAACGGTGCGGGCCTTCTGGGATAATGTTCAACTCGACGACATCCTGAGTGTTTATGCCTTTCGCCATGTCAGTGCGCAGATGGCCAGGGAGCACGCGGAATTGCTTTCTCATAAACCCTATTCCATGGCAGTGTTGGCGTCCGTGCCTGATTATCGCCTCATGGTGGGGCTGCAGTATCTTGTTCACTTCGGCCGCGCGCTCGGGGTCCGCAGCAAGCTTGAGCCGGTCCTGTCCTTTCCCCTGGGCTCCAACGTTATTTCACTCATGGATGCCGTTCACATGTATGAAACCCTGGTCACCGGCAGGAGATACGGCATGGCCGGTGAAGAAAAGGGGGATGAGACCGGCAACGACGGCCTGGCGATTATTGAACGGATAGAAACCGTTGACGGCGAGGTGCTCTATTCGCAGAAACCGGTCTCCGACAAGGTGCTTGACCCGCGGAATGCCGCAGCGGTCGGCAATATTCTGCAAAATATTGTCAGGTACGGCACCGGCGCTTATGCCCACGCCCATGTGCGCCTGAACAGTACCAAGCCGGAAAAACAGCAGGCCCTGCAGCGGCTTGACCTGCCGGTGCCGCTGCTCGGCAAGACAGGCACCGCCAACCGTTTCCGCAATGCGGCCTTTTTCGGCTATGTCCCCAGGCTGGCGCATGATAAAACCGTCATGCGGCTGGCCGACGGCTATACCATCGGGGTCTATGTGGGCTTTGACGATAACCGGCCAATGGTGCGGGGGACAACGCATCTCACCGGGGCGGCCGGCGCCCTGCCGGCATGGAGCGCTATCGCCTCGGCGGCCCTGAATCTTGACCATCCCGGTGATCGCGTTGATGTGGCGGACCTGGGCTTTAACGGCCTGCATCTGCAGTATCCTGAAACCGGGGAGGTCTTTGTCCCGGTTGATCCGCAGAAGGGCGGGGCCGTCATTGGCGGCCGGGGGGCCTTGCGGTCCACCGTGACGCCGTCATTACCGGCCGTCCTTACCTATGGCCAGGTGGTCGGCGGCGGTCATTTTGAGCCTGAACGTTTTTTTCAACCGTACTGGAAGAATCATCAGTAGGTTTTTTTCGTAACGATTCAGGGATAAGCGAAAAACTGCCATAAAAAACAATTGTCCACCTGGGGATTTTCTGATAGTTTCCTCAAAGGTCTCGGAATAGGAGTTCCCGCCAATCTTTTCGACGGATCACCGGCTCTCTCCGGCCTGCAGGAATGTTGAACTCGAGATATGGTCTCAGGGCTCGCGCAAATACAAGTTCCCGGAATCGACGCCTGGATGCGAAAATGTGCGGTTGTTTTTTTGCGCGGCCCCCTTAGGGCTTGCGCAAGCCCTTAATGCGGAGCCGTGAGGTTTTGCCGCGGAACAGGAACTAGCCGTTATGTGCAAGCAAAATTCCCGAAGGTTGCCGGTCTGGCTGCTTTCTTGCCTCTTTTTATTTTCTCTGTGCAGCTGTATGGCGCCCCGGCCCGTGGAACCATATCCGGCCCGGCAGGAGCCCACTACTGCGGCTGCTGCGGCTACCCGGCAGCCGCAACTGCCATCGGCAATCACGCCACCCGTACACGGTGTCGCTGCCGGCGGTCGGCAGGCCGGTGCCCCGGCGACTCATGCCGAGGACGTGCTGCTGTCGAGTCTCGCCCTGGTTGATGACCGGGTCGCCGCCTACGAGGATAAGCTCGCGGCCTGGCAGAAATTTTCCGCCGAGACGGCGAATATGAATCTGGATGTGGCGCAGCAGGGCAAGCTTGCCGCCTGTCAGCAGCGACTGCAGGATATCCTGACCGGCTATAACGGACTTCAGCGGAAGTTGCTTCAGCTCAGCCCGGCTCAGGCCGATGAGCTGCCGGTCCGGGCGTTGCTTTTCCAGGTCGAGAAGAAAGATATCGGTTTCCTGGAGAGCGACTGCCGGCAGTTCATCAAAGGCAAACTGCCGGCCGGCGGCGGGTTGGCGGCAACCAGGAACAGACTTGTTCAGAAGAGTGAACAGGATATCAAGGCGGCAATGGCCTCGGGTGATTATCAGCAGGTTATCACCCTGTACGGGCAGCTGCCTCTTAACAAGGGTGAAAGTCCATCCTATGAAATGACCTTGCTGTATGGCCGGGCCCTTATGCGGACCGGCCGCACCGGGGAGGCCGTCAAGGTCTTGCAGAATCTGCTGGCCTCGTTGCGGCAGCAGGATCAGTCCCGGAAGATAAATACCTTGATCGGACTGATCGCCGATCTTCAGTTCAGCTCTGAAGATTATGATGATGCCTGGAAATCCTACGATGAGATTGTCAAGAGCTATACCAGGCTCGGCAAGCGCAGCGACTGGGCGCGGCAGCAACAGGCGGAACTCAATGCCAGGACCGGCAACAGTGCCGAGGTGAAAAGCTACGCTGTTCTTCTGCGGAGTTATCTCGGTTACGATCGGGACCGCGACGGTTTCAAGGTGGTGCAACTGGCGGAGCAGTTTATCGAAAACTACCCCGATTCTCCGGCGATCGCCAGGGTGCAGCGCATTCTTCTGGAGTCCCGGGGCCAGGCGGAACAATGGTTCTCGGCGATTCTTGATCAGGTCAACCAGCTGAAGCAGGAAAAGAAATTCCCGGAAGCCCTGGCGCGTCTGCAACAGCTATCCCTGGTTAATCTGCCCCCGAACAAGCAGGAAACCCTTCGTCAACTGACGGAGGAGTTGACCACCGCCCAGGCCCATGAGGCCGAGGTTCAGCGGCTGCTGGTCGAACAGAACCGGCAGAAAGACTGGAATGCGGGGCAGGCGCACCTGCAGGCCAAGGAATACGATGCGGCCATCAAGGTCTTTGACCGCCTGCTGAACACCCCGTACGATGAGAGAGCCCGGGCGCAGATCCAGGAGGCCGCCCAGTTGGCGGCGCAGGAGAGACGGCAGAAGGCGGCGGAGCTCTTTGTCGGCGCCAGTAGGGCCAAGGACCTGGCAAGCAGAAAGAGGTTGCTGCTGGCATCGCGTCAGCTGCTCCTGGAAATTCTGGATAAATACCCGCAGTCCGGGATCATTGACAAGGTCAACAAGAATTTGCAGCGCATCGATGATGAAATAAGATCTATTGATCCGTCGCTGCTGCTTACCATCCCTGCTGCCGGGCCGGATACGCAGAATCTGTCATCGCCGCCCCAGTCCCAGGCTCAGACCTTGACCCCGGCCCCGGCCCAGAGCCAGACCTCGGCTCCGGCTCAGCCCCCGCCGGTGCAGGTGGAGATAATACCACCGGCAGAGAGCAAGTAAAAATAGATCCTGAATCCGTAACGGCTTGAGGTGATGCTCTATGCAATATGTGGAGTTTATCTATTACCGAAAAAACGTATTCTTTGGTTTCTCCCGCGTCGCCCTGCGGGGAGCCCGATAACGGATTCAGGTAGATGGCAATATGTATGGTAACGATTCAGGTGTCGGCGGCAGGATTGCCATACCACCGGCCGGGAACTGAATATAGTTTATAGTTGCGAAATATGAACGTGCTGGAGTGAGGAGATATGAACAAAAACCTGGTTATTTTTGCTTTGGTTGTGCTGACCGTTTTGGGCTCAATCTGGGGTTCTATTGCCAATAAGAAAAAAATGAGCCTGGAGCGGCAGCTGACCGAGACCGTAACCAAGCTGCAGAAACTACGTCAGCGCAACAGCCGGGAACGGGAGCAGATACTAGGTAAGACAGCCAGCCTGCAAGAGGTCTTGCATGACAAGGAGAACCAGTTGCTCAACGGCAGAAAAGAACTGGTTGCTCTGCGCAAGGCCAACAAGGCGCTGGAATCTAAGCTCTCAGGCTGTGATGCGGCGGTGCAGAAGTTGAAAGGGGAAAACGCTGCGCAGTTTAAGGATTTGCAGTCGGCAACGGCACGGATTGACAGGTTGACAAGCACTTTAAATAAGCAGAAAAAGCAACCGGCAAGCGTCGGCCTGGATAGGACGGCAGCCGGGGTCTCGGGGGATCAGCCTGAACAGAGGCGGTCCGCGCAGCAGACCATCGATGAATTGCGGCAGCGGCTGGCAGCCGCTAATGCCCAGATTGTGGGCCTGGGAAAGATTGTCGATGAAAAAAACAGTGCCATAAAAAAGACGGCGCAGGCAATGGCCCGGTCGAAGGTCAACATGGATGTGCTGCTGGCCAAGATTTCGGAGCAAAAATCCAGCCTGCAGCAACTCCGGGCGGAAAAACAGGAACTGGTCAAACAACTGGCGGCCAAGGACGAAGAAGTTGCCAATCTGCGGGAAAAAAATATTCAGCCACCGGTGCAACAGTAACAGGAGTCAGGCCGGCAGCGAGGTTTTTTGTTCAAGACCGGGGAAACGCCGGCCGGGATGGCGGCAATGAAGGCCCAGGTCTTGCAACGGTTTGCCGACCTGCAGGAGCAGCCGGAACCTCTGACACTGTGCCGGCTGCCGGACCCGGTCCCCGGTGAGCATGAGATCCTGATCCGGGTATCGGCCTGCGGCGTCTGCCACACGGAACTGGATGAGATCGAGGGCCGGGTTTCTCCGCGTTTGCCGGTTGTTCCCGGTCACCAGGTGGTCGGCAGGGTTGAGAAGGGCGGTCACCTGGCAAAACGGTTTCAGCCCGGCGACCGGGTCGGTGTGGGCTGGATTTATTCCGCCTGCGGCCGCTGCGAGTTCTGTAAAAACGGCCTGGAGAACCTGTGTCCGGAATTTCAGGCCACCGGCCTGGATGCTGACGGCGGCTATGCCGAATACATGACCGTGGCCGAGGACTTTGCCTATCAGGTCCCGGACATCTTTACCGACATTCAGGCGGCGCCTCTTTTTTGTGCCGGCGGCACCGGCTTTCGTTCGCTGCGACTTACCGGCCTGGTCAACGGGCAAAACCTGGGTCTGACCGGTTTCGGCGGTTCCGGGCACCTGGTCCTGCAGATGGCGAAGTATCTTTTTCCCGACTCCAATGTTTTTGTCTTTGCCCGCAATCCGGTGGAACGTTCGTTTGCCCTGGAGCTTGGCGCCGTGTGGGCCGGAGACACGGCCGAGGCCGCGCCCGAGCCGCTGCACGCCATTATCGACACCACGCCGGCCTGGAGGCCCGTGGTGGCGGCCATGGCCAACCTGGCGCCCGGCGGCCGCCTGGTAATCAATGCAATCCGCAAGGAAGGACGGGACCAGGAGGTCCTGCTGGAGCTGGATTACCCGCACCATCTCTGGCTGGAAAAAGAAATCAAGTCCGTGGCCAATGTCTGCCGGCGCGATGTGGCCGAGTTCCTGGAACTGGCAGCAAAGATGGACCTGAAACCAGAGGTCGAGATCTATCCTCTGGAGCGGGCCAACCAGGCCCTCTACGAGTTGAAGACTGGCAAAATCCGTGGTGCCAAGGTTCTCCGGGTCTCCTGACCCCCCCTCCAGCCCCTTTCCTGATTGAAGACGTGCTTTTTTTTCGTCTTCTTTGAAGTCCCAACCAAACAAGGTCACGGCCCGGGGAAATTCGCACAACTCAGAGTTTTTCCCAAGTTGATGGCCCCTGGTTAATTTTTACCTGAATCCGTTATCGGGTGCCCCGCAGGGCGGGCAGGTCCTGTTTCTTGTGCCGCTGTTCGGAACGGAAAAAATTTTTCTGGTACTTGAAGACCGCCCGGTTGTGTTCCTTCAGGGTAGTGGAAAAATAATGGGTGCCGTCATTCCGGGAGACGAAATAAAGGTCAGGGGAGTCGGCTGGTTTCAGGACCGCCTCGAGGGCCGCCCGTCCCGGGTTACAGATAGGACCGGGCGGCAGGCCGAAGATGACATAGGTGTTATACGGCGTTTTCCGCTCTAGGTCGGCCCGGGTCAGGTCGCCGTTGAAATCAGGAATGCCGTAGATGACGGTGGGGTCCGACTGCAGTCGCATGTTCCGTTGCAGGCGGTTTAAAAATACCCGGGCAATGAGCGGTCGTTCCCCGGCATTGCCGGTTTCCTTCTCGACAATGGAGGCCAGGGTCACTACCTGGTGGCGGGACAGCCGCGGTTTGCTGTTCTTGGTAATTTCCTGCCAGACATGATCAAATTGATGGACCATCAGGGAAATAATGGTACGCTCGTCCACCTGGCCCCGAACCAGCGAATAGGTGTCGGGAAAGAGATAGCCTTCAAGGCTGGCCTGGTGCAGGCCCAGGGCTTTGATGAATTCAGGGTCGCGGGTCAGGGCCAGAAAGCGCTGCCGGTCGATCCAGTGGTCCCTGGCCAGAAGCGTCGCAATCTGTGAGATGTTCAGCCCTTCGGGGATGGTGACCTGGTGGCGGACGACCTCGCCCTGCGCCAGCAGGCGCAGGATCTGCAGCGGCGTCCGGCCGCGGGGCAGCCGGTACTCACCGGCCTGCAGATGTCCGGCCCTGCCGGTGAGGCGGGCCAGGATCAGGAAGCGGATGTCATCGCCGACCAAACCCTGCCGGCCGAGGATGGCACCAATCCGGCGGACACTCGAACCCTTGGGGATAAATACTGTAACCTCACCCCTGCCGGACGACGACGGGGTGGTGGCATACATCCCGATCCAGGCCGCACTACCCAGAAGCAGCAGGATGAAAAGGCCGAGTCCCCAGACCGGAATTTTCTTCATTCGCGGGCCCGGCGGGTAATGGTTCAGGCGGCCGCGGCCTGCTGCGTCCGGTTTGCTCCGGTCTTGTGCTTGCCGTTCCGTTTTCTGGCCTTGGTCAGGGCCAGCTCGATCACCTCATCCATATTTTCGACCGGCTGAAAGGTAATCTTTTTGCGCAACTCCTCCGGGATTTCCACCAGGTCCTTCTGATTGTCCGCGGGAATAATGATCCTGGTGATTCCGTACCGCAGGGCCGCGAGCGCCTTTTCCTTCAGCCCGCCGATCGGCAGCACCCGGCCGCGCAGGGTCACCTCGCCGGTCATGGCCAGGCCTCTTTGCACCGTTCGTTCGGTAATGGCCGAGAAGAGGGCGGTGGTCATGGTGATGCCGGCGGAAGGCCCGTCTTTGGGAATCGCTCCGGCCGGGACGTGGATATGGATATCTATTTTTTCAAAGTAGCTTGGCTCAACACCAAGTTCCTTGCTGCGGCTGCGGCAGTAGCTGAGTGCCGCCTGGGCCGATTCTTTCATTACATCGCCGAGCTGGCCGGTGAGAATAAGTTTGCCTTTGCCCGGCATGATGGTGGTCTCGATGTGCAGCAGCTCACCTCCCACCTCGGTCCAGGCCAGACCGACCACCAGGCCGGGCTGACTGACGGTGTCAAGCTCTGCATCAGGCAGGAATTTCGGCGGCCCGAGATATTTGCTCAGGGTGTTTTTGGTAATCGAGTATGGTCCTTTACCGCCCTCGGCAATCTTGCGGGCAATCTTGCGGCAGATTTTGCCCAGTTCCCGCTCCAGGTTCCTGACCCCTGCCTCGTGGGTGTACTGGCGGACGATCAGTTCCATGGTCTGGTCATCAAGCCTGATCTGCCGTGCCTTTATCCCGTTTTCCCCGATCTGCCGCGGTAAGAGATATTTACGGGCGATAACGATCTTTTCTTCCAGGGTATAGCCGGAAAGACGGATGACCTCCATCCTGTCCAGCAGCGGCGAGGGAATGGTGTCGGTCATGTTGGCGGTAGTGATAAACATCACCTTGGACAGGTCAAAGGGCAGGTTGATGTAATGATCGGAAAAGGCGGCATTCTGCTCCGGGTCAAGGACCTCGAGGAGCGCCGACGACGGATCGCCCCGGTAATCGTTGCCGATCTTGTCGATTTCATCCATCATGAAGACCGGGTTGTTGCGGTTGACATTTTTCAGCCCCTGGAGAATACGGCCCGGCAGGGCGCCGATATAGGTCCGCCGGTGGCCGCGGATCTCCGCCTCGTCACGCATGCCGCCAAGCGATATCCTATAGAATTTCCTGCCCATGGCCCGGGCGATGGCCTGACCGAGAGAGGTCTTGCCCACGCCCGGCGGGCCGACAAAACAGAGGATAGGGCCTTTGGTGGATTTGTTCAGTTTGCGGACGGCCAGGTATTCCAGAATACGTTCCTTGATCTTCTCCAGGCCGTAGTGATCTTCATCAAGGACTTCGGCCGCGATCTTGATGTCCAGGCGGTCCTTGCTCGATTTCCCCCAGGGCAGATCCAGGAGCCAGTCCAGGTAGGTGCGGACAATGCTGGCCTCGGAGGCATCGGGATGCATCATGTCGAGACGTTTGAGCTGTTTCCGTGCCTCCTTCTTGGCATACTTGGGCATTCTCTTCTTTTTAATCCGGTCCCGCAGTTCTTCGATCTCCTGGGAATAGCTGTCGTCGTCGCCCAGTTCTTTTTTAAGGGCCTGCATCTGTTCACGGAGAAAATATTCCCGCTGCGATTTGGACATTTCCTCCTTGGCATCGGACTGGATCTTGGCCTGCACCACGGACACCTCGAGTTCCTTATTCAGCAGCTCCGCCACGAGTTTGAGTCGCTCGACCGGCGGAGTGGTTTCGAGAATCCGTTGTGCCTCGTTCACTTTCAGGCGCAGGTTGGAGCCCACCAGGTCGGCCAGCCGGCCCGGTTCTTCGATATTGTTGATGATCATCATCAGGTCGGAGGAGAGGATGCCGCGCAGTGACATGATTTTTTCGGTCTGCTCGCGGACGGTGCGCATCAGGGCCTCGATCTCCACGGTAATCTCGATTCCCTCTTCCTCTTCTTCAATGGTTTCAATGGCAACACGAAAAAGAGGGTCATGCTGCAGGATCTCCTTGATCCGGGCCTTGGAAAGGGCCTGTACCAGGACCTTGAGCCGTCCGTCTGGCAGCTTGAGGGTGCGCATGATCATGCAGACCATGCCCACTCTGTAGAGATCCTCCGGCTCGGGATTTTCATTTGTGGCGTCCTTCTGAGTGACAAGCATGATCAGCTTGTCACCCTTTATGGCCTCGTTGACGGCTTCAATTGAACTTGGTCGGCCGACAAAAAGCGGGATGATCATATAGTTGAAAACCACCACATCCCGCACCGCCATCAGGGGTAGTTCTTTCGGGACTTCAAGGTCCTGGATATTTTCGCTGAAATCATCCATGCTGGCGGATAATGAATCGTTATATTCCACGTTTTCTCCCTGTCGATCGGTCCTTATGAACCGCTAGCTTGTTTATTCTACATCGGTAACTATTCAGTTGCACTCCGTCTTCGGGCGATCAGGCCGTCACCTCCGAATAGTTACGGACCGGGGTTATGGCAGTTTTTCGCTTGTCCCCGGATAGTTACTTAAAATCAAAAAAGAAAATAAACACAACCAACAGTGAAGTCAAGCGGTGTCGGTACAATGAGTAAGAAAGCGTTTTTTTCTTGAATAAAAACTGGTTGCTCAATATATCAGAAACCAGAAACCAGAAACTAGAAGCCAGAAAACAGAAAACAGAAAACTGGCAGGGGCGACGGTCCGGAAGAGTTTCATTATTTATTGTCCGAGAGTCTTATTTTATGCTTGAACCGCAATCTTTTTTTGATCTTGCCGATTTTCCCCATGCGGATATTTTTGCAGATACCGGGTTTGTCTGGGGGGCGCTCGGCCGGCTCAAGGATTATATCAACACGAATGTCGGTGAGCCGTTGGTCCATGAACGGCTGTCCAGCGGCATTCCCCTGGCTGAGCCGCTTATCCTGCACAACGGTTCCCTGGCCGGGGCGGAAGGCTGCCGTCTTGTCTGTGACGATGTGACCAGGGGGAAACTGGAGGTGTATCGGCGAGGTCAACGGCTGGCCGGGGCTTCGGTTATCATGGCCGGGGTTGTCTTGCTGGGCGACAGGATTACAATCGGCCGCGGCGTCCTCATCGAGTCCGGGGCGCTCATCAAGGAACCGGCGATTATCGGCGATTTCAGCGAGGTGCGGCAGGGGGCCTATCTGCGGGGATATTGTCTGATCGGCCGGCGTTGCGTGGTCGGCCACACCACCGAGGTCAAGCATTCCATCTTTTTAAATGATGCCAAGGCCGGTCATTTTGCCTATATCGGCGATTCAATTCTGGGCGGCGCCGTCAACCTCGGGGCCGGCACCAAGTTGGCCAACCTGCGTTTTATCCGGGGTGAAGTGATGGTGAAAACGCCTGAGGGGGCGATCAACAGCGGTTTGCGCAAGTTTGGGGCGATTTTCGGCGACCGGACCCAGACCGGCTGCAATGCGGTCACCAGTCCCGGAACCGTGATCGGCCGGGCCGGGATCATCATGCCCAATACAACGGTACCTTCCGGTTGTCATCCTGCTGGAAGCTTGATAAGGTAGTCGGTGTTTTTTTGAGCTGCTTGAGTCGCCTCTGTTCCCGTGCCCCTATCCCGTAGAGGTTGTACATCAGGCCGGCAATAATACCGATCGTAAAAAAAATCCTGGCAACGCGGTCCCAGGGGGGCCAGCGGTTGCCGGAGGTCCGCCGAATAAACACAACGACAATATATGTAAACCCTATTTCATAGGGAAGAGTATGAAGAAGGGCCATGATGGTGCCCGTGAGGATGGAACCGGAACCAGGCGCCATCCCCAGGTGAAACAACAAATAGGCGAGGGCGGTCAGGATAAATGTTAATTTTTCTCGTAGCGTTTCCATGATTAATAGACGATCAGCTGTTATTTTTCCGGATACTGTTCCCTTGGCGGAGGTGCTTATTCCCCTTGTACAGGTTTTTGCCCCGATTGTCTACTGCCGGCCCGTGGAAAATGAGGCGGCCGAGACGGACAGCGGCGGCAGCGAGTGCGCGGAATTGGCGGAGCAGGGGCTCTGCCGGTTTTTTGCGCCGGCCCCCCTGGAGGCCGACCGCGACAGGTTCCTGCGCCTGGTCGCCGACCTGCACAACCGGCGGGACGATTATGCCGCCCAGCTCAGCCGTCTGTCGCTGGCCTCCCTCTCCTCCGGAAGCCGCCCGGATCAGGAGTCAAAAGGCTCGATTTTGACCAGCCTCCTGCACAGTCACGGTATCGAGGAGCGTCAGAAGGAAAAACTGACCCTGCTTTTATGGCAGGCGCGGCTGGTGTTGAAACTTGGTGAGTTCTTTGACGCGGAACAGGAGTTGCTTCGGCAGGAGATGCAAAAGATCAGCGTCAAGCAGAGAGGGCTGTTCTCCGAGTTGAGCAATGGGCTAGCCAATCCCTTCTCCCTGACGGAACAGCTCTCGTCCTCTGCCGCCGCCGCGGCTGATAATTGGCAGCGTTTGCGGCTGCGGGCCTGGGCCCGGATATTTGCCCTGGGCCGGCCGCTGCCGGATGCGCCGACGGTTTTTATTACCCGGAGCAGTGACGCCCTTGACCGTCTGGCCGATGAATATGAACACCGGCACGGCAACCTGCCCGGGCTTATTCTCGACCTGCCGCTGCCGGCGGGATATTCCGGTACCGGTCAGCCGGCCGGGCAGCGTAATCTGTTTCGCCGGGAGGGGGACGATCTCCTGGCCCGGCTGGACGGCCTGCTTGCCGATCCGGCCAAGGTTTCAGAACAGGATCGCGCGGTTTTTCAGAACCCGGACGGCCCCTGGAATTCCCTGCTTGAACGTTGTTTTCCCGCCGGGGGCCGGGACCGCCGCCGGTTGTCTATCTACGATTTTACGGGGATTGGGGCCGGCCGTTTATTCCTGGACAGTTTCGGCCGTGACGAGGATGACGGTCTGCAGGAGAAAAATCTCCCGGCAGGGGATTCCGGCATATTGATCGGGTTGCTACAGTGATTTCCCTGAATCCGTGAACGGTCTTTGCGCCTGAGATCAGGAACAAAGACCGTGCCCGGCCGGACTGCTTCTATTGTTTCTCACATTCCTCCTGATAGGGATTGATGGTCATGACCGGGCAGCAGGCGTTTTTAACCACTTTCTCGGCCACGCTGCCGAACATGATCCGTTCAAAACCCTTGTAGCCGTGGGTCCCCATGACAATCAGGTCGCAGTTGTTTGCCTTGGCGTAATTTATGATCTCTTCCGCCACGTCACCGTTCAGCACCTCGCTCTTTATCTCCGGCACCCCGGCCTCCTCAAATTCTTTTTTTCTCTGGTCCAGGAAGGTATCCATCTGTTGCTGGGCCGATAGCAGGAGTTCTTCTTTCAGGTTGAGCATGTTTACCGGCGGGACAAAGAAATTGCTGTAATCGTCAAACTCCCGGATTACAAAGATAAGGTGCAGCTTGGCCTTGAACGTCCCGGCAACATAGGCGGCAGCCTGGGCGATTTTCGAGGCGTTTTCCGAAAAGTCAATGGGAGTCAGGATCGTTTCGATTTTATGCATGCGGGTGTCTCCTTTTGCATGAGCAGAGAGGGAAGGGTATGCAGGCAAAAAACGCCCTGCTTGTTATTTATCTTTATTTTCGCATACAGAGGGATACTTTTCAAGCCAATTTCACGCCGGATGACAAAGCAGTTGACCACCCGGTGCAAGGTGAATATATTCAACAAGATGGTAACTATTCAGCCACACTTCATCTTCGGATGATCAGGCCGTCTCACATAGCCATACTACAGACCTCGTAAATTTTGGTATGAAGATATTATCCTAACAGTAATTGTTTACAAGGGGTTACAAAATAATTGGACATTCTGCTATCCTGAGTTTTCAAGGTAGGTTGGTGTTGAGCGGGTCATATCCAATACGTTGGGTTTCTTTTATCCCTTGTTCTTACCGAAAAGCAGAAATACCACAAAGCATAGCGAAACCCAACAAACTGCTGAATAGCTACGTTTCGGAGAGAATAATATGGAATTTGAGCCCAAATGGATCGCCTGGGAGATCACCCGGCGCTGTAACCTGAAATGCGTCCACTGCCGTTCCTCATCGGAGCTGGAGATCAAAGGCCACCCCGACTTTTCCCTGGCCGAGGCCAGAAGGGTGCTTGATGATATCCACGGTTACGCAGACCCGGTTATCGTGCTTTCCGGCGGCGAACCGCTGTTGCGGGCGGACGCCTTCGATATCGCCTCCTACGGTACGGGGCTGGGCATGCGCATGTGCCTGGCCACCAACGGCACCTTGGTCAACGAGGAGACCTGCCGCAGCATCAAAGAAGCGGGGATCAAGATGGTATCGCTCAGCCTGGACGGTGCCAGCTCCGCGGTGCATGATAATTTTCGCAACCAGAGCGGCGCCTTTGCCGGGACCATGGACGCCATCCGTCTCTTCAACGAGCACGGTATCAAGTTTCTCATCAATTCTTCCTTCACCCGGCGCAACAAGAACGAGGCGCCGAAAATCTACGAACTGGTCAAGGGTCTGGGGGCCACGGCCTGGTACCTGTTCATGATCGTGCCCACCGGCCGCGGACAGGAGATCATGGAGGAATTGATCCCGGAGAGCGAATACGAGGACATGCTCAACTGGCACTATGACATGGAAAAAAGCGAGGATGCCATGCTGGTGCGGCCTACCTGTGCGCCGCAATATTACCGGATCGTTCTGCAGCGTGCCAAGGAGGAAGGAGAACGCTTCCAGCGCCGGTCGCTGAAGTTCTCCACCGGCGGTGCCAAAGGCTGCCTGGCCGGGCAGTTGATCTGCCTGCTCGATGTGGACGGCAATGTCCTGCCCTGCAGTTATTTCCCCAAGTCAGCGGGCAATATCCGTGAGCAGTCGTTCAGGGATATCTGGGAAAATTCGAAACTTTTTCTGGAACTCCGGGACTTCAAGGGCTACAAGGATAACTGCGGCCGTTGCGAGTATGTCCAGGTCTGCGGGGGCTGCCGGGCGAGGGCCTATGCCATGTCTGGAGACTACCTGGCCCAGGAGCCGTTCTGCAGTTATCAGCCGGGCAGCGGCGATAGTGCTATCGGTAGAAAATCAAAGCCGGCAGCTCCTTTCTGATGAACAGAGACAAAAAAATAATGTAAATTAAACAAGGATAACGTTGATGAATGATACATTTTTACGGGCCTGTCGCGGCGAAAAAACAGATTACACCCCTGTCTGGTTCATGCGCCAGGCCGGCCGGTATTTGCCCGAATATCAAGCGATCCGCGGCAAGGTAAGTTTCCTCGAGCTGTGCAAGAACCCGGAACTCTGCACCGAGGTGTCGATACAGCCGGTTGACATCCTGGATGTTGATGCGGCCATTATGTTTTCCGACATTCTTATCCCCATGGAGGCCATGAATCTCCGTCTCGAATTCCACGAGGGGCGCGGTCCGGTTTTTCCCGACCCGATTCGTGACCGGCAGGGCGTGGACGACCTCCTGGTTCCTGATCCTGATGAAGCAATGCCCTTTGTCATGGAGACCATCCGTCTCCTGCGGCGTGAGCTTAAGGTGCCGCTCATCGGTTTTTCCGGCGCTCCCTTCACCCTGGCCACCTATCTTATCGAGGGCGGGTCGTCCAAGGTGTTTCTGGAAACCAAGCGGATGATGTATCAGGCGCCGGAACTCTATGACGCCCTGCTCGCGAAAATCACCGAGTGTACGAGCCTCTACCTTCAGGCCCAGGCCCGTGCCGGGGCCCAGGCCCTGCAGATTTTCGATTCATGGGCCGGGGTCCTCGCCCCCGGCGATTACCAGTGTTTCGCCCTGCCCTATGTGCAGTCGATCATCAGTGATCTGCGTAAGGTAACCGATATCCCTATCATCTACTTTGCCAATAACGGCGCCACGCTCATTGAGTCGACCAGAACGGCCGGTGCCGATGTCCTGGGACTGGACTGGCGCATCGACATCAAGGATGCCGTAGCCAGGGTCGGCGATCATGCCGTACAGGGAAACCTTGATCCCGTTGCCCTGTTTCTGCCCCGGGACAAGCTGGAGGCCAGGATCAAGCGGCTCCTCGATAACGCGGCCGGGGCACGGGGGCACATCTTCAATCTCGGTCACGGAATCCTGCCGCAGACCCCGCCTGAACAGGCGCGGATTGCGGTGGAGGCCGTACACCGGTTCAGCGGCAGATAGGTGGTGAATGGAGAGGATTCCGGATATCGGCGAATGTTTCCGGCTCATGGAGCAGTACGAGATGCTGCCCAATATCCGGCGGCACTCAATCGTGGTGGCCAGGGTGACCTGGCGGCTTATCGACGCCTTGCAGTGCAGTGACCTCCTGTCGGCCCCGGTCCCGGATCAGGGTCTGAGCGTGGCCGGAGCCCTGTTGCACGACATTGCCAAGACCACCTGCCTGTCTGCCGGCTGCGATCACGCCGAGGTCGGGGCTGAAATATGCCGGCGGCACGGCTACGCCGGGATCGCCCGGATCGTTGCGGAACATGTAATCCTGCAGGGCCACGACCCGCAACGTTACCGCCGGGGGGTGTTTACCGCCCGGGAGGTGGTCTACTATGCCGACAAACGGGTCCGGCATGAAGAAATCGTCAGTCTGAATGAGCGCCTTGATTATATTCTTGAGCATTACGGCAGGAACGATTTCCGGCTCCATGAATTGATCAGGAAAAATTTTGCCAGGTGCGTGGAGCTTGAACACCATATGTTTTCGTTCCTGCCGTTTGCCCCCGAGCAACTGGCCGCTGCCGTGTTGTCCGGCGACCAGGCGGCCGCCGCCGGGTGTCTGCCGCCCGGTCCCGAGGCCGGCGGGGCCTGGTTGGGCCGGGGATAGACGTTTTTTGCCGGCAGGCAGGGGCTGCGCAGAAAAAACAGCTGGTCGTATGGGAGAAGCGAATGGACGTTTTTTTTATCGGGGTCGGAGAGGCCTGCGATTCAGAGCATGGGAACACCTCGGTCCTGGTCACAACCGGCCCCGGCGTCCGGGTTCTTTGCGACTGCGGTTTTTCGGTGCCGCATCATTTTTTCCGGATATGCGATGATCCCGATGAACTGGAAATGGTCTGGATCTCCCATTTTCACGGGGACCATTATTTCGGCCTGCCGCTGCTGCTGCTCAGGTTCTGGGAAATGCGCCGCTCCAGACCGTTGATTATTGCCGGTCAGTCCGGCATTGCCGGTCAGGTGTTGAAGTCCTTTGACATGGCCTATTCCGGCTTTGCCGCCAAGCTCTGCTATCCCCTGAACTTCATAGAGATTGAACCCGGCGAATCCCGGCAACATGCGGGCCTGACCATGCAGACCGTCCAGACCGTTCATTCCCGCCGCAACCTGGGCCTGCTTCTGGATGACGGCGACCGGAAACTGTACTACAGCGGTGACGGCCGGCCCTCGGCAGACGTCGCGGCGCTTGCCCGGGACTGTGACCTGGCCGTCCACGAAGCCTTCAAGCTCGAAGATGAATTCCCCGGTCATGGCTCTGTCAACGGCTGTCTCAGGCTGGCGGAAAAGGCCCGGATAAAACGCCTGGCCCTGGTGCACATGGACCGAATCGTTCGTCGGCAGCAGGCGGATGTTATCAGCGGCATCCTTGCCCGCAACCCCTCGGTGACCCTGCCGGTCGAGGGAGCCCGCATCAGCCTGTAGGTCCCCGGGAAAAGTTGCAGGTAATCACCAGTGGCAACCGGACCTGACAAGAATTAGCCATCAGGAGAATTAAATGTCAGTAACACTTGCTTTTGACGTATATGGAACATTAATTGATACACATGGCGTTGTTTCAAATTTAGAAAAAATACTAGGAGCCAAAGCGAAAGAGTTTTCTCATACTTGGCGGGAAAAGCAGTTGGAATACTCTTTTCGTCGAGGGCTAATGCAGAATTACGAAAACTTTGCTGTTTGTACGAGTCATGCCCTTGACTACACTTGTAAATATTACAAAGTCTCACTCACAAAAGAACAAGAACATGAGCTACTTAACGGTTATCGGACACTCCCCGCATTCAAAGACGTAGAAGATGGATTGGCTCGATTGAAGGCAGCTAATTTTCGTCTATACGCATTCTCTAATGGTAGTGCAGATGCTGTCGAGTCGTTACTTATAGCTGCCGGGGTAAGGGACTTTTTTCTCGGGGTTGTTAGCGTTGATGATCTTAAGTCATTTAAACCGAATCCTGCTGTATATAGTCATTTTTTAAGGGAGTCTGAAGCATCAGGGAGTAATGCGTGGTTAATTTCAAGTAATCCATTTGATGTTATTGGAGCAATTTCAGCAGGTATGCGCGCTGCCTGGGTTCAGCGTTCAAGAGAAGTTATCTTTGATCCCTGGGGGATTGAACCTACGATAACAGTTGGAAGCCTCGGGGAACTTTATGAAAAAATTGGCTAACAAGACAAATGCACTCAGACAGCCAAAAGCTGCGTCGCTCGTACCTCGCTCTGCACCTTTTGGCTGCCGGTGATTTGCAACGATGTGTGAAAAGCAGAAAATACGCCAATGAATGAACTTGATAAAAAAAGAGTATCAAAAATAGTGGGTAATTTTTGTAACACCAGAATTCCGCCCCATGCTCGTGACCAGATAAAGTTGCTTTATAAAATTCGTGGGAACGATGTCAATATCATCGAATCTCGTCTCTATTGGCAAGACAATGATACATGGACTGAAATGCCAATTGCCAAAATCAGGTATTTGCCAAAAGACGCATCATGGCAATTGCTTTGGATGAGGGCAAACGGTAAGTGGCAGAAATACCCCGACCTGCCGCCTTGTAAGGATCTAACAAAAAGCATTCTGGAAATAGACAATGACCCTCTTCATGTATTTTGGGGCTAATTGCCGTTGATAAAGTTATCTAAAATGATAACATATAAATGTGAAATGGTATATCACATTTTGCAACCAGAAGGTGGAATCGGAGACGTTGACGTTTCCCAAAGGGATATTAGCAAATTTTTTACATATTGCGGAAATGATAGAATAATTTGGGCCAGTACTTGGCCTGCCGTATACAAAAGCGGTGGGCGGAGGGTTGTTTGAGATTCGTTCAAAAGGCAGAGAAGGTATTGGCAGGTCATTCTTTTGTGCAGTTCAAGATAGAGAGATGGTAATCTTGCACTCGTTTATCAAAAAATCCCAGAAAACACCTAATAAGGAACTCAAAGTAGCTCGTCAGAGATTGAAAGAGGTGAAAATATGAGGCCATCTTTTAAAGAGTTTAGGAAAAAAGCGCTGCAAAATTCTGAAGTTCAGAAGGAGTATAATGAATTGTCGCCAGCATATGCTTTAAGGAAGCAGCTTATAAGAATTCGCAAAGAGGCTGGTTTTACTCAAGAAGAGCTTGCTGAGATATTGCACACTCAAAAAAGCAACATATCTCGCCTGGAGAATGTAAATTCCAAAATATCCCCCAAGTTGTCCACGATAGAGGAATATGCTAGAGCCGTGGGATTCCAATTGGAAATAAAATTCAAGCCTTTAACTAATTAAAATCACATAACTCATCGCTGAGGCAATTCAGCGTGTACCAAAACAAGCCTATATTGGGCATGCAGAGGTTTTCATTTTATTCGATATTCCAAAGGGTACTGATTGGCTGAAGCTTGTCAAAACGAAACTGACCAATACAGACGAGATCCTCACTGTGTTTACTCACAAATCCGCCGATCGACCAGTTGTTTGAGGGCAGGTAAAATTTTGACGGTCCTTGAGTATTGCCTGGAGAGCCGGCAGCAGGACTTGATCGATGAAATCATGGGGCGCATCGCGAAGGCACGTTCAAAAGCATTCCAGTCCAGATGGGCAGGAAGGGTTGACTGAATTTCATGTAATGGTGTTGGCAAATTTTTGTATGGGCTGGCAATGCATTGAGAAGCTCCTGTTGCAGGTGACAAAAGGATCCTGCTGTTTCCTACGTCATGTCCGGAGACCTGCAGATCACTCTTCAACAAGTTGGAAATCATTTAACAGGTAAGATGAAAGCAGCCAGCCCCTTTTTTATGGTGTTGCAGGAGTTCGTTAAATGTCACGCAGGCCGTGGCCGTCGGCTGGCAGATCAGGTCGATCCCCTGCTCTTTGAGTAAGGTCGTCAGCCCGGCGGCCGGTTTCATCATGCCGCTGGCGCCGGTGCCGGCCACGATGATTTCCGGTTCTGCCTGCAGCAGTTTTTCAAGGTCGGCCAATTGCAGCCGGTGTCCCTCCAGCCGCCACCAGGATTCCTGGATCCGGCCATCCGGATAAATGATCAGGTCGGCGGAGTATGTCTTGCCGTTGATAACCATGCGGCCGAAACTGTAGTCTTCGATCATGGTGCCCTCGTCAAATGATGGAAAATGGAAAGGGCCGGTCAATGCGGCCGGCCGGGGGTTCTGTTGCTATCGCCGCTTCCCTCCTTGGTGGTGGTCTCAAGGGCATCCCTGATCGCCAAGGCCAGATCCCGGCGGGTAATCGGTTTCATCAGGATTTTGCTGATTCGGTGATCCTGAATGGTGTCCTTGTTGATGAGCTCGCTGTAACCGGTGGCGAGAATCACCGGCACATTGGGCCGGATTTCGCGTAATTCATCGATGAGTTCGATGCCGGTCATATTGGGCATGGTCTGGTCGGTGATCACCAGGGCGAACCTGTCGGGTCGGGCTCGAAAAGCCCCCAGGGCCTCGACACTGCTGGTACGGACGGTTACCTGGTAACCGAGTAAATTGAGGGAGCGTTGATAGATTTCCGTAATCGGCGCTTCGTCGTCAACGCACAGGATATGTTCAGCGCCGCCGGACATGCTCTCCGGGGCCACGATACTTTCCTGTCCGGTGCATCGGGCTCTGGGAAAATAGACTTCAAAGGTGGTCCCGCTGCCCGGTTCACTCCTTACTTCGATGTCACCTTTCATTTCCGAGACAATCCCGTATACTACCGCCAGGCCGAGTCCTGTCCCGTCCTCGGCGTTCTTGGTGGTGAAGTAGGGCTCAAAGATTCTCTCCCTGACTTCCGGCGGGATACCATTGCCGGTGTCTGTCACCGTCAAGCGGACATATTCGCCGGCCGGCAGGCGGCCAACCAGTCGCGGGTGGGGGGAGAACAGGCAGACCGATTCGAGGCGGATATCAAGGACCCCTCCCTGCAGGCGCATGGCATGATAGGCATTGGTGCAGAGATTCATGAATACCTGGTGGATCTGGGTTGCATCGCCGAAAATCGTGGTCTGCTCGGTGCGGAGATGCTGGTTGATTTTAATTGTTGACGGGATGGAGGCGCGCAGCATTTTAAGCGCTTCCTTGATGATGAGATGGGTCTGGATGACCTGAATTTCATTGGGCCGCTGCCGGCTGAAGGTCAGCATCTGCCGAACCAGTTCCCGGGCCCGGTTGCCGGAGGCGAGGATTTGTTCCACGTCCGAGTATGTCTGGCTCTCCGGCGGACAATTCTCCTTGACCAGGGCGGCATAGCCAAGGATGGCAGTAAGGATGTTGTTGAAGTCATGGGCAATGCCGCCGGCCAGGGTACCGATGGCCTCCATTTTTTGACTCTGGCGGACATGGTTCTGCAGTTTTTTCTTTTCTTTCTCTGCCCGGTGTTGATCGATGATTACGGCCAGGGTGTTGGCTACTGCCGTGAGAAATTGTTCCTCACTGTTTTCCCGGCGATGACGGTTCTTGATATAGACGTTGACAACGCCGAGTACTTCGTTGTGCAGCAGGATGGGAACACAGTAATGGCCATGGGGCTGTATCCCCTCATAGCGGATTTCATGACGCGGGTCGATGCAGTCGGCAAAGGCAATTTTCGCTGTTGCCGCCACCCGGCCGCAGAGGCATCTCCCTACCGGCAGGCGGGCGCATTTTTTGAGAAGCTTCGGAGAAAGATCGCTCTGTACCTGCAAGAGGAGGAATTCTTTCCCCCGGTCCATCAGGAAAATGGCGCCGCGGCGTTCAAAGACCAGCCAGGGAAGAGAGAGGAGATGATCCAGGGTCAGCTGCAATTTTTCCTTCAGGGTGATATCTTCAAACGCAATACGCAAAAGGGCGTTTATGACCTGGGAGGTCTGGAAATTTTTGAGCAGTTCTTCCTTGGATTGCCGGAGTGACTGGTGGAGCTTCCGGTTGTCTTCGGCGTCCGTTATCCGGTGAATGATTCTTTCGATGATCAGGGGTTTGATGAAAAGATCATCCGCACCCAGGCGGAATATTTCCGCCATATCCTTGGCCGAGGTCTTGTCGGTGACTATGCAGACGCAGAGCTCGGGTTGCTGCTCTTTTAGTTGCTTAAGGACCGCCAGGCCGGACATGCCCGGCAATACGAGATTAATAAGGGCGGCGGCAAACAGCTCTGTCCGGGCCGCTTTGAGGCCCGCTTCTCCCGTGTCGGCGGTTTGAACTTGGTAGCCTCTTTCGGTGAGGATATCAGCCAGAGTTTTACGGCTTGGCCGATCATCGTCAATGATGAGCACTGGAAACATGTTATTCCTCTTTTGAACCCTGGATTATTCGAAGGATAACGTTTTTGAAATAGGAATAAGGTTTTAATCTGGCGGTTTGCATTCCGTTACAGTGCTGTCCGGTTTTGGTTTTACATTCCCAATGCGGATTCCCTAAGTTCTATGCATAGAATTATACATGGAATTTTTTGCTTGTCAAAGGCTTCACCGGTGCAAATCTTGCCAGGAGCTGTAGATTAACCGGAGTCTGCGCCGACCTGTTATCGAACAAAAAAATCGTTCCCGGGCGGTCGTTAACAACCGGCCAGGATGCTTCGGGAGTCGCGTGATTTACAAGGAGGATGAAAATGAAAATGAGACCAACGTATATCGACAATGAAGATAAAGCCCGGCTGGCCGTTGAAGCATGGAAAAGTGAGGCGGCCGATGCGCAGATCCGGCACCTGCAACTGGCGATTGAGTCCCTGGAACTCGGCCGGATGTACTATGAGCAGAAGGGGAGCGAGAAAGGCGCAGGCCGGATGAGGCGCTGCATCGTGCTGTTGAAGCAGAGGTGCGATGAACTTGAAAAATAAGAACAACAATAGAGCAAGAATGACTGAGGCGCTTTATGCGAAAGGGTTCGCCAGGTCAAAATCAGGCAGCTGGCAGTCCCGGCTTGACAGGTCCTGGACAAAACCATTCTCCAGGCCAAGCTCCAGGGCGTAGTCCGTAATCTCGTCATACTCGGCGGCGGTCAGCGTCCGGTTGATCTCCGGATAAGCGGCTGCCTTGTACTGCGGTGAGTATTGGGACATGATGCTGAGGTGGATGTCCGGCGATAAACCGGCCAGCAGACGGAGGCATTTCCTGCTGTTATCCGGACAGCCGGGCAATACCAGGTGCCTGACCAGCAGGCCCCGTCTGGCAATGCCGTGCCGGTCCGTCTCCAGGTCGCCCACCTGTTGCCGCATTTCTTCGAGGACCGCCGGGATGATATCCGCGTAATCGTCGACTCCGGAATAGCGTTTGCCCAGTCTGTTGTCCATATACTTGATATCAGGCAGATAAATATCAATCAGCCCCCTGATTCGCCTGAGGGCCGCCACCGCATCATAGCCGTTGGAGTTGTACACCACCGGGATAACCAGGCCCCGGGACCTGGCCGTGACAATGGCTTCGGCCATCTGGAAAATCAGGTGGGACGGGGAGACGAAGTTGATGTTATGGGCGCCGGCATCCTGCAGGCGCAGGGCTTCCTCCGCCAGTTCTTCCACGGTCAGGTCCCGGGTCCGGCCTTGCCGGAATTCCTGGCTGACCTGGAAATTCTGACAGAAGACGCAGCGCAGGTTGCAGCCGGCGAAAAAGATGGCCCCGGAACCGTTGCTGCCGGAAATAGGCGGTTCCTCGCCGAAATGCAGGCCGGCATGGGAAATTTTTATCCCGGCATTCATGCCGCAGAACCCGGCCCGGCCGGACTTGCGGTCTACCCGGCATTGACGGGGGCAGCCGGTGCATGTGTTTAGGTGTTTCTGCAACTTGGTCTCCGTTTTACCTGGTCCGTGACACTGACTAACATTCCGATTTTTCCGGTGTCCCGAATATTGTCCAGCTGCGGCGGCAGACAGGCTGTGCCGCCCCTGGGAAAACTTGAAATGTAACTGGTCTCAGGGTGTGGCACTCTGTACTATTGCTTGCATCTAACCTGTAAGCCGCCACAGGTGCCACAGATTTACGTAGTCGCTTCCGTTCGCAGGTAAGCGACCGAAGGGAGACTCCGGTAGTCCCTCTATGCGGGCGGGAGCGACCGCGTGAAGATGGGGTGCCTGTGGCGGCTTACCTTGAAATCCATGGGGCGGCCGGGTATCCTGTCACCATATAATATTCCTGAATCCGTTATTGAACGCTCACGGATTCAGTAACTTTTTTGCCTGCAGGAGTTTTTCATGAAGATTGAATTTCACGGGGCCGACAGAAACGTCACCGGTTCCTGTCATCTCATCCGCTGTCACGGTAAACTGGTTCTTGTCGATTGCGGCATGTACCAGGGCGGCCGGGAAATAGACGAGGAGAACAGCGGCGATTTCGGTTTTGATCCCAGGGCCGTTGATTTCCTGGTTCTGACCCATGCCCACCTTGATCACTGCGGCCGCATTCCGCTTCTGGTCAAACGGGGTTTCAGGGGCACAATCGTTGCGACCCCGGCCACCCGGGAGCTGGCACGACTGGTTATGCTCGATTCGGCCCGCATCCAGGAGGAAGAGGCGCTCTATAAGTCAAGAAAACAACGCCGTCGCGGCGAGAGGGACGGGGAGGCGCAGCCGCTTTATACGACACTGGATGCCCTGAACTGCCTGGATTTTTTTACCGAGGTCCCCGGATGCGAGGATCCCCGCACCCTTGCCGAGGGCATTCGGATGACCTTTTTCGATTCCGGTCATATCCTGGGGGCAGCGGCCGTCCTGTTTGAACTGGAGGAGAACGGTTACCGCCGCCGCGTCCTGTTTTCCGGTGATCTCGGCTACAGCGGCCGTATCATTCTGCGTGATCCCGCCCGGCCGCCTCATGCCGACGTGGTGGTTATGGAGACTACCTATGGTGACCGCCGGCACAAGGAACTGGCGCCCTCCATTGAAGAGCTTTACCGGGCCGTTACCGAAACCCTGGATCGAGGCGGGAACGTCCTGATTCCCAGCTTTGCCCTGGAACGGTCCCAGGAAATCATCTACTACCTGCGCGAAGGGTTGGCTCAGGGCAAGGTGCCCAGGAATATGCGGGTTTTTCTTGACTCGCCCATGGCCATTTCGGCCACCGAGATTTTTCGTCGTCATCCTGAATGCTATGATGCGGAAACATCCAAGTTGTTCCGGTCGGGACAGGACCCGTTCGACCTGCCCGGTCTTCATTTTACCAGGGAGACGGCCGATTCCATGTCCCTGAACAAGCTGCGGGGCGGCGCCGTTATTATCGCGGGCTCGGGGATGTGTACCGGCGGCAGAATTCGTCACCACCTGAAACATAATCTGTGGCGTAAGGAGACCAGTGTCGTCTTTGTCGGCTATGCCGCCCGGGGCACCCTGGCCCGCCGTATCATCGACGGCGCGGAGAAGGTCACTCTTTTCGGCGAGGAGATCGTGGTCCGGGCCGGGATCTATACCATCGGCGGATTCTCCGCCCACGCGGACCAGGACGAGCTCCTGGCCTGGTATCGGCGGACCGGTGAGCCGGAGACCACTTTTCTGGTGCATGGTGAGGAAGAAAGCATGACTGTCTTTGCGAAATTCCTGCACAATACCCGGGTGGAGATGCCCCGTCTGCATCAGGAATACGATCTCCTGAATCCGTGACGGCTTGCGGTCTGAATAAAAAAGCATGGTCGCTCGAAGCGCCTCTCCTTCAGGCTATTGTTTCATGACCTCCAGGGTGGCCTTGATAATGCCCGCAGTGTCGATTCCGTTGTTTTTCCAGAGCAAGGACTGGGGCGCATGCTCGATAAAGGTATTGCCGTAGCCCAGCAGCCGGACCGGGATCCGCAGGTGCCGTTCGCAGAGCAGTTGCAGGACGGCGCTGCCGAAGCCGCCCTTTTTCACGTTGTCTTCAATCGTCACCACCCGGCCGGTCTGTGCCGCCCATTCGCAGATCAGTTCGTTATCAAGCGGTTTAACGAAACGCGGGTTAATCACGGCCGCGTTGACGCCGAGCTTTTTCAACCCCTCGGCGGCAGCCAGGGCCGGATAGACCCGGTTGCCGATGGGCAGGAGGAGGACATCATCGCCCTCGAGCAGCAGTTCGCCCCGGCCTGTTTTCAGCCTGGTCAGCCGGTTATCAAGCTTGACGTTCTCGCCGCTGCCGCGCGGGTAACGGATGGCCACCGGACCATCGCCTTGCACGGCCGTATTCAGCATATGCCGCAGTTCATTTTCATCCTTGGGCGCCATGATCACGAGGTTGGGGATGAAACGCAGAAAAGACAGGTCGAAGACGCCGTGATGGGTCGGGCCGTCATCGCCGACCACGCCGCTCCGGTCCAGGGCGAAGATGACCGGCAGGCCCGGCAGGCAGACGTCGTGAATAATCTGGTCCAGGGCCCTCTGCATGAAGGTTGAATAGATGGTCACCACCGGCCGCATTCCCTCCATGGCCAGGCCGGCGGCAAAGGTTACTGCGTGCTGTTCGGCAATGCCCACATCGAAAAAGCGGTCCGGGAACTCGGTGCTGAAACGAGTCAGCCCTGTCCCGGCCGGCATGGCGGCGGTGATGGCGATAACCCGTTCGTCCTGCCGGGCCAGTTTGCATATGGTGTCGCTGAACACCTCCGTGTAGGAGACCGTGCCGGTAGAGGGCACCGGCTTGCCGGTGGCGACGTCAAAGGGTCCGACGCCGTGATAATCGCCGGGGTTGGTCTCCGCCGGTTCGTAGCCCTTGCCCTTGGTGGTGAGCACATGGATGAGCACCGGCCCCCGGCTGTTGTCCCGCACATTTTCCAGGGTTTCGATGAGTTCATTAAGCTGGTGGCCGGGGATGGGGCCGATATATTCAAATTTGAGCGCCTCGAAGAGCATGCCCGGGGTGAAAAAGCTTTTAAAACTTTCCTCGCTCCGGCGCAGAATCGTCAGGATGTTTTCGCCGACCGAGGAGAGCGATTTCAGCCGTTCTTCCACGTGGCGGCGCAATCGGCGCACGGTCTTGCCGGTCAGCTTGCGGCTGAGGAAACTTGACATGGCCCCGACATTCGGCGAGATGGACATCTCGTTATCGTTCAGGATAACGATCAGGTTTTTACCAAGGTCCCCGGCCTGGTTCAGTCCCTCGAAGGCCAGGCCGGCAGTCATCGAACCATCCCCGATCACGGCGATGACCTTGCTGTTGTCATGTTTGATGTCCTTGGCGGTTGTCAGGCCGAGGCCGTAGGAGATGGAGGTCGAGCTGTGGCCGGTCTCAACCACGTCATACTCGCTCTCCGAACGCTTGGGAAAGCCGCTGATTCCCTTGTACTGACGCAGGGTGTGAAACCTGGCGCGCCGGCCGGTGATGAGCTTGTGGGCATAGGATTGGTGGCCGACATCCCAGATCAGTTTGTCTTTCGGCGTGTCAAAGACATAGTGGAGCGCCAGGGTCAGTTCCACGACGCCGAGACTCGGGGCCAGGTGGCCGCCGGTCTGTGAGACGGTATGAATGATTTCTTTTCTGATCTCTTCGGCCAGGATTACCAGGTCTTTCTGCTCGAGCTGCCGCAGATCCGCTGGTGAATCTATGGTATCAAGCAGACCGGTTTTCCGGTCGGGTAGTGTATCCATCATGAGCATGGTTATCTCTTCCTGTTGATAATATAATGGGCCAGGCCCCGCAGCGGGTCGGCTTCGGGGCCGAAATCCCGCAGGGCGGCTATTGCCCTGCCGACGGCATCGCCGGCCAGACCCCTTGATTTTTCAAGACCGAGCAGCGCGGGATAGGTTGCCTTGCCGCGCTGTGCGTCGCTGCCGGCCGTTTTGCCGAGCTGTTCGGTTGTTGATTCCACGTTGAGCAGGTCGTCGACGATCTGAAAGGCAAGGCCGATGGCGTTGCCGTATTCGCTCAGGGCTTTTCGCTGCCCGGGGCTCGCCCCGGCTGCAATGCCGCCAGCCACGATCGAAGCCGTAATCAAGGCCCCGGTTTTGCTGCGGTGAATGGTCCGCAGGAGCTCGAACGAAATATCCCGGCCCTCGTTGGCCACGTCCAGGGACTGGCCGCCGACCATGCCCAGGGGGCCGGCAGCCCGGGCAATGGTAAAGATGATTTCAAGCCGTGCCGCCGGGGCGATGGCCTGGTCGTCGGGCCTGCTGAGCAGGTCAAAGGCAAAGCTCAGCAGGCCGTCGCCGGCCAGGATCGCCGCCGCCTCTCCGAAGATGGTGTGGTTGGTCGGCTTGCCCCGGCGCAGGGCGTCGTCATCCATAGCCGGCAGGTCATCATGGATCAGGGAATAGGTGTGGATACACTCGAGGGCGCAGGCAACGGGAAGAACCGCTTCGTCGATATCCCGGCCGCCGGCGGTCATCCGGGCGGCGGCAAGACAGAGAATGGGCCGGACACGTTTGCCGCCGACAAAGAGGCTGTAGCGCATGGCCTCGATATGTCCGGCAACATCGCCCTCGGCCTTGAGCATGTAACGGCCAAGCCCCTCGTCAACGAGCTTTCTCTGCCCTTCAAGATAGGTCTTGATCTCCACGCTCGCTCTCGTCGAAATTCACCGGGGTCAGGGTCCCGTCCTGTTTAAGCAGCAGTTCCACCCGGCTGCGGGCTTCTTCAAGCTTGCTGTTGCAAAATTTGACCAGGCCGATGCCCTCGTCAAATTTTTTCAGGCTGTCTTCCAGGCTCAGTTCACCCTCTTCAAGGTCCGAGGTGATCTGCTCAAGCCGGGCGAGAGCGTTTTCAAATGTTTTTTTTGCCATAAGTCCCAGAATAAATACCTTGTTGCGGCCGGTCGGATTGGTGTTTACAATACCGGTTAAGAATCAACCTGAATCCGTGAGCATTCGAGAACGGAAAATGCATTTATTCGGCAGCAATGCAATAAACTCCACATGTTGCATGGAATAGCAACTCAAGCCGTCACGGATTCAGGATCAATGCAACAAGATTGTATAATAAACTTTATAGAAATTGCTTTCAACTCATCTTTTATGTTCCTGGGACAGATTAACAATTTTGCCAGTTGGCTGGGGGTGGAAAAAGGCTATTCCGCCCATACTGTTGAATGCTATCTTCGCGATGTGAATGAGTTTTTTCGTTTTGCCGGTCAGGACGGAGAGTTGGACGATATTCGCTCCGAGCAGGTCCGCCTCTTTGTTGCATCCCTCTATTCCGTGAACAGCAGCGCCTCCGTGGCCCGGAAACTTTCCGCCTTGCGAACCTTTTTTCGTTACCTGAGCAGGGCAGGGGTCCTCTCTCATGATCCGCTGGCCGGAATCGCCAATCCCAAGGGCGCCAGGAAAATCCCCGTCTTTCTAACGGTTGACGAGGTTTTTTCCCTGCTCGAAGAGCCGGACAACCGGGACCGCTATGCCCTGCGGGACCGGGCCGTTCTGGAGCTGATCTATTCCACCGGGATGCGGGTTTCCGAGCTGGTGTCCCGGGACATGAATGATCTTGATTTTGAGACAGGAATGGTTAGGATAATCGGCAAGGGAAACCGGGAACGGGTGGTTCCCTTCGGCAGACCGGCCGCCGAGGCCTTGCGGAATTATTTCCCCCGGCGCCAGGCCCTGATTCTCGCCCGGGTTATCCGTGGTCGGGTCCCGGAAAGGGCGGCGCTGTTTCTCAACGGTCAGGGCGGCCGGCTGACGGCCCGCAGTGTGGAACGGCTGGTTCGGACGTACGGCGTCCGGGCCGGGATTGCGGTGACGGTGACGCCTCATGCCCTGCGTCATTCCTTTGCCACGCATCTTCTGGAAATGGGTGCCGATCTGCGTACGGTGCAGGAGCTTCTCGGCCATGTCAGTCTGTCAACGACCCAGAAATATACGCATTTGAATATGGATTACCTGGCCAAAGTCTATGACCGGGCTCATCCATTGGCGAAAAAACATTGATCGTAAGCCGACACAGGCACCCCATCTTTGCACGGTCATGCTTGCCCGCATAGAGGGACTACCGGAGTCTCCCTGCGGTCGCTTACCTGCGACCAAGCGTGCCTGCACAAAGCTGGGGCACCTGTGCCGGCTTACAGTGTTGAGCTTAATGAAAACGTATTGTTACGTACTCCGTGATGAGATACCATTGATCGGCCGTCGAGTGTTTCCGGGCCGTTCGTTCAAGGGACCCGGGAAGTGGTATCTACTATAACGATAACGCGGCCCTAAAAGCAGGATAAGGTGATTATGAAGAGAGAGGTACGATCAACGACGATTCTTTCCGTCCGCCACCAGGGAGAGGTGGTGGTGGCCGGCGACGGCCAGGTGACTCTGGGGACCACGGTGGTGAAACATCAGGCCCGCAAGGTACGGCGGCTGTATCATGACCGGGTGATCACCGGTTTCGCCGGAGCCACCGCCGATGCCTTTACCCTCTATGACCTGCTGGAAAAGAAACTGGAACAGTTTAACGGCAACCTGGTGCGCGCCGCGGTGGAGCTGGCCAAGGACTGGCGGACCGACAGGATGTTGCGGCGGCTGGAGGCCATGCTGGTGGCGGTGGACGACAAATCCTCCCTGCTGCTCTCCGGCAGCGGCGATGTTATCGAACCCGATGACGGTATCCTGGCCATCGGTTCCGGCGGACCTTATGCCCAGGCCGCGGCCAGTGGTCTGGTCAAACATTCGAACCTGAATGCGGAAGAGATCGCCCGGGCCGCCATGGGCATTGCCTCTGAAATCTGCATCTATACCAATCATAATATTGTTGTCGAGAAAATATGAATAAAATTAATTCAAAAATTCCCCGCGAGACGGTCCTGGAACTGGACCGCTATATTATCGGTCAGGCGGACGCCAAGCGCTCCGTGGCCATTGCCCTGCGCAACCGCTGGCGGCGCCAGCAGGTCGAACCGCCTCTGCGCGAGGAGATAGCGCCCAAGAATATCATCATGATCGGCCCGACCGGAGTGGGCAAGACCGAGATCGCCCGGCGGTTGGCCAATCTTGCCGACTCGCCGTTTATCAAGGTCGAGGCCTCGAAGTTTACCGAGGTCGGTTACGTGGGCCGCGATGTCGAATCCATGGTTCGGGACCTGACCCAGCTGGCCATCAACATGGTGAACAAGGAAGAGCAGGAACTGGTGCAACAAAAGGCGGAGCAGCAGGCGGAGGAAAGGCTTCTCGATCTCCTGCTGCCGCCGGTGCCGCCGGCCCAGGCCCCGCAGCAGGTCACGCAGTCGTCACTCACCGATACCAACGTACTCGCCCTTGCCGGTAGCGATGAGCCCCGGGAGTCGAACCTGTACAGCACCAGGGACAAGTTCCGCCGGATGCTGCGGGAGGGCAAGCTGGATGACCGCATGGTGGACATGACCGTTGCCGACAAGGTTTCCATGCCCATGGTTGAGGTTTTTTCGGCCTCGGGCATGGAGGATATGCAGTCATCCCTGCAGGATGCTTTCAGCAAGATTTTTCCCGGCAAAAAGCGGCAGCGCAAGGTCAGGGTCCCGGAAGCGCTTGAATTTCTGAAAAAAGAAGAGGCGGAGCGCCTCATTGACATGGAAACGGTGACGGAAAAGGCCATCCGCCGCACGGAACAGTCCGGAATTATCTTTCTTGACGAGATCGACAAAATTACCTCCAGGAGCGGCGCCGGGTCCAGTGCGCCCGATGTCTCCCGCGAGGGAGTTCAGCGGGACCTGCTGCCCATTGTCGAGGGGACGACGGTGACAACCAAGTACGGCCCGGTCCAGACCGATCATATTCTTTTTATTGCCAGCGGGGCCTTTCATCTGTGCAAGCCCTCGGACCTGGTCCCCGAACTGCAGGGCCGTTTCCCTATCCGGGTCGAACTGAATGCCCTGGGAGAGAACGAATTTTTCCGTATCCTGACCGAACCCAAAAATGCCTTGATCAAACAGTACGTCGCCCTGATGGCCACCGAGGGTATCGAATTGATTTTTGAAGAGGAGGCCATCCGGGAGATGGCCAGGATCGCGGTGGCGGTGAACCAGAGGACCGAGGATATCGGGGCCCGGCGACTGCACACTATCATGGAAAGGGTGCTGGACGAGATATCGTTTAACGCCCCTGAACTTGCCGAGCCGAAATTCGTGGTGAGCGCCGGGTATGTGCGCGAACACCTGAACGATATTTCAGAAAACGAGGATTTGAGCAGATTTATTCTGTAGGCTGCTCAAAGGGAGTGAAACATAGAACCGGAGCGAGGTCATGGATTTTACAATTGATCCGGAGTTGAAGTATTGCCCGCAGTGCCGGGATGAATACCGGGCGGAGATCGTCTTGTGCGCGGCCTGCGGCGTGGAGCTGTTAAGCGGCCGGAAGTTTTTGGAAATCGAGGAGCGGAAAAAGTCCCGGTCGGCCGCCCGGGCCATGGAAATCAGCCCCGACGATGAGCTGGTCGACGTCCGCAGCGGGCCGGTGCTTGATATAAAACAGTTGCAGTTATTCCTTGACCAAAAGGGGTTCCCCTCCCTGGCCCTGGGCGATGAGGGGTCCTGCGGCGGCGGGTGTTGCGGGGCCAACCTCGTTCTCCGGGTCCGGAAAGATGATGCCCCGGACGTCATGGACCTGCTGAGCCGTGAACATGTGCAGTCCACCTGTCTGGCCGATCATGATACCAGTTATGTCGACGCGGTTTTCAATGCCGACGCCGAGGAGACAACCTGTCCGGCCTGCGGCTGCCGTTTTTCCACCCAGCAGGCAACCTGCCCGGACTGCGGTCTCTGCTTCGCCTGACCCCTGTTCCTTCCAGGGCGGCGCGGTAAAGAC
>UOEY01000021.1_pt1 | contig 50061 bp, 43 predicted proteins | sample 1989501 | NCBI WGS metagenome assembly UOEY01 (sample SAMEA4712198, study PRJEB27164) | hydrothermal vent metagenome | biome: marine basaltic hydrothermal vent biome; feature: marine hydrothermal vent; material: mineral | place: Pacific Ocean | collected 2011-06-14/2011-07-23 | depth 1691 m | reverse complement strand
CATTTTCCCGAGGTAGGCTCGAACACCAGCGGCCGCATGACACAGCCGGGCAAACCGGTCCGGGCCAGGAAGTCCCGCACCTCGCCGGGGCGGATAAAGGGGGCGCCGACCAGCTCGAAAGGCAGTGTCGTCCCCCGGCCCTCGGAGACATTGGTTCCCTCCCAGATCACCTGCCCCGGATAGACCATGGCCGTTGCCGGAGAGGGCATATTGGGCGAAGGAAACACCCAGGGGAAACCGGTCTCGGCAAAAAACATCCGGCGGCTCCAGCCCGCCATCCTGATCACTTCAAGATCCGCGCCGATCTTCAATTCCCGGTTGCAGAGCAGGGCCAGCTCCCCCAGGGTCAAGCCGTGACGCATGGGCAGGCCGTAGAGTCCGACAAAAGAAGACCACTCATCTTTGAGCAGATTGCCTTCAAGCAGATTACCGCCCAGGGGATTCGGCCGGTCAAGGACCACCACCTTGCGGCCGGTCTCGGCCGCGACCTGCAGGCAGTAGACAATGGTCCAGGCAAAAGTATAAACCCGGGTTCCCACATCGACCAGATCCACCAGCAGGATGTCGAAGGACTCGAACACGGACGGGTCCGGCCGGCGCTGTTCGGCATACAGGGAAAAAACCGGCATGCCGGTCGCCGGATCGCGTGTGTGCCCCGACTCGACCATGTTGTCCTGTTTTTCACTGAAAAAACCGTGCTGGGGCGAAAAGAGGCAGGTGAGCTGCCCCGGGAACAGTTGCATGACCAGGTCCCGGCTGTGCCGGAAGGAGCGATCAGTCGAGGCCTGGTTGCAGAGCAGGGCCAGCCGCCGGCCCTGAAATCCGGCAGGCGGCGCGAGGGCGAGTTGTTCGACTCCGATTCGTATCAAGAGAATTCCGCCCCCCTACTCCACGGTCACGCTCTTGGCCAGGTTCCGGGGCTGGTCCACATCACAGCCGCGGCGGTTGGCGATCTCGTAGGCCAGGAGCTGGGCAGGAATGGTGTAAAGCAGCGGGTTCAGTTCTTCATGCACCAGGGGCAGGTACAAGACGTCATCGGTCAGGGCGGCCAGGTGCTCATCACCCTCGGTGCCGATCAGGACCAGGCGCCCCTGGCGGGCCTTGATTTCCTCGACATTGGAAATCGATTTCTTATAAACCCCGTCCCGGGGCACCAGGGCCATGACGGGCATTTCCTTGTCAATCAAGGCAATGGGGCCGTGCTTCAGTTCACCGGCGGCATACCCTTCAGCGTGGATATAGGAAATTTCCTTGAGCTTGAGCGCCCCTTCCAGGGCAATAGGGAAGTTTAATCCCCGGCCGACAAAAAGAAAATCCCGGCTGTCGTAATAGCGCTCAATCAGCCGCCGGATCCGGCGCTGCAAATCCGGCAGCTCTCTTTCTATAACCCCGGCAATGTTGACCAGGGCGGAACCGAGTTCCTGCAAGGTACCAGGGGCAATGGTCCCCCTGACCTTGCCCAGGTACAGGGTCAGCAGAAACAGGGCGGCCAGCTGGCTGGTAAAGGCCTTGGTCGAAGCCACCCCGATTTCCGGCCCGGCATGGGTATAGATCACGCCGTCGGCCTCCCGGGTCATGGTGGAACCCACCACGTTGCAAATGGTAATGATCCTTGAACCCAGCTCGGCGGCAAGCCTGGTGCCGGCCAGGGTATCCGCGGTTTCGCCGGACTGGGAGATCGCAATGGTCAGGACCCGGTCATCCAGCAACAGCGTCCGGTACCGGAACTCCGAGGCGATATCCACCTCCACCGGGATGCCGGCCCATTTTTCAATCCAGTACCTGGCCACCAGGGCCGCGTGCCATGACGTACCGCAGGCCACCAGGGCAATACGTTCAATCCTGTTGACCGCCGCGTCATCCAGACCGATTTCCGGCAGGGCGATCTCCCCGGTATCCGGGACGATCCTGCCGCTGACGGTGTCGAGAATGGCCCGGGGCTGTTCAAAAATCTCCTTGAGCATGAAATGTTTGAAGCCGGCCTTTTCAGCCATGGCGGCATTCCAGTCAATGGTGCGGACTTCCTTTGCAAAACATGGGCCGCCGTCAATGCTCATGATTTCATAGGTACCCGGATTCAACACCGCCATCTCGCGGTCATCAAGAAAAATGACCTGGCGGGTATAGGGCAGAAGCGCCGGGACATCGGAGGCCATGTAGCAGGCATCATCATCGATGCCGAGGACCAGCGGGCTGTGATTACGGGCGGCGATCAGGGTCCCGGGCTGCCTGGACCACAGGACCCCGAGGGCATACGATCCCTCCACCCGGGCCAGGGTCCGGCGTACCGCGGCGGCCAGGTCATCCTCAAGATAGTGCTCGATAAGGTGGGCCAGCACCTCGGTATCGGTTTCCGAAGCAAAGCGGTGGCCGCCGGCCAGCAGCTCTTCCTTCAACAAACCGTAATTTTCAATAATACCGTTATGCACCACGACCAGCTCGCCGGTGCAGTCACTGTGCGGATGGGCGTTAGCCATAGTCGGCTCCCCATGGGTGGCCCAACGGGTGTGCCCCAGGCCGGTGTAGCTGGAGACGCCTATGTTTTCATCCACAACCGATTCAAGGTTAGCCAGTTTGCCCTCTGCCCGGTATTTAACCAGCCGCTCTTGATAAGAATACACGAGACCGGCTGAATCATAGCCCCGGTACTCAAGACGACGCAACCCTTCGAGCAGCACCGGCACGACCTTCCGGATGCCGGTATAACCTACAATTCCGCACATATCAGTTTTTTGCTTCCTCTGATTAACATGAATCTTGCGTCTGCCCGGAAACGAGTTTTTTGTGCGATATCAATCGCCGGAGAAAAAAATAACCGCCGGCAGCATATTCCCGGGATTATTTTTTTTGCGCATAACGCCGGGACCGGGCGAGAAGACCGTTTCCGAACAGGAACTAATCCGGTGTCCGGATTGTTTGATATAGTAGCACAAGAAAAACTAGATGAATACTGAAAAACCCCAAAAAACCAAGAGAAAAAATGACTTTGCACGAAATAAGAAAAACAGGTATCTTGGACAGAAAAAGTTTCAAGTTATGGATAATTTCATGGATGAACGGAAACAACTCAAAAAACTGCTGCTCGAAAAATCATACCGGGAAGGTACCTTTACCCTGACCTCGGGCTTGACTTCCGATTTTTACGTGGACGGGAAGCAGACCACCCTTGACGCCGAAGGCGCCTATCTGTGCGGACGCCTGCTGTACGAAATTATCAGGAACCATGACCGGAAAATCATCGGGGTCGGCGGCATGACGCTTGGGGCCGATCCGCTGGTTACCGCGGTTTCCCTGGTCAGCTACCTGGAAAAAGATCCCATTCCCGCCTTTATCGTGCGTAAAGAGGCCAAGGGCCACGGCACCGGTAATTTCATCGAGGGCAAGAACAATCTGCAACCGGGCGGCACGGTTGCCCTGGTCGAGGACGTGGTCACCACCGGCGGCACCCTCATCAAGGTTATAGAACGGGTGGAGAATGAAGGATTCAAGGTCGGGCTGGTCGCGACCATTGTTGATCGTCAGGAAGGCGGGAGCGAGGCCCTGGCCGGGCACGGCTACCCCCTGGCCTCGATCTTCACCCGCGAACAGCTGATCGGCTGAGGGCCGGCAAGAAATGAAATGCGAAAAATGCGGTGAAAAACTTGAGGTGATACGACGTTGCCGACAGGTTCGTCTCCAGTGCAAAGGCTGCCGGCATGAATACCAGATCCACGAGGTCGCATCCCGGCTCGATACGGAAACAGAGGCTGTCCTGGAGCGATACACCGCCATCATTTATGACTGATTTGCATTAGTTACGGCTGATCCCCATGGAAACGGTTAAAATTTTTGTCCGACCTGATAATACCGTAACCATTGTCTGCCCCTCCTGCAGCCGGGTAAAAAATACTTCGGTCAGCGCTTACAAAGACAAATGCCATAACATCAAGGTCCGCTGCCCATGCGGAACACAGTTCATCCTCCACCTTGATTTTCGGCGCTACTTCCGCAAACCGGCCGACCTGCCCGGAGTCTACAAAATCGTCAAGCCGCCCGGCATGGGCTGCGGTGATATCAATATCAAGGATATCTCCCTGGGCGGTATCGGCTTTACCGTCTTCGGCACAAACCGGATAGAGGTCGGGCAGACCCTATCCCTTGACTTCACCCTCGATGATAAAAAGAAGACCCGGCTCAAAAAAGAGGTGGTCGTCCAATCAATTGATGGTGACTTTATCGGCAGTCGCTTTTCCGACAACGAACTGTTTGAAAAGGAACTCGGTTTTTACCTGCGGTTCTGACCGGTCCCCAGGGCCATATCAAGTGACACCTACATCCGTGACGGCTTAAGGCGATAACTAGCATAAAATTACGAAGTAATTTTTTTGTTTGACACGGCTTACCGGCTATTATAGGGATGTATTGGGTCTCGATCAGCTTGGTGGGCCTTATGGAGGGGGTGAAGCGGAATTCTTTCGCCTTTGCCCGCCAGGAGAAATGATTTCTTGTCAACTTACAGGATCCTGGATCCGTGAGCATTCGAGAACGGTGCAGATGCAAAGCGGCAACGATGTTGATTATCCTGGTGTGATATCAACGAGTTGCCAATGCAGCAGATGCGCCGTTATCGGGCGCCCCGCAGGGCGGCGCAGTGCAAACCAGAAAATGCGTTTATTCGAAGATAATGCAATAAATTCCAGACATTGCATAAAATATCACCTCAAGCCGTCACGGATTCAGGAGGATGTTAAATTGAAGGATGCGGCATTCTTTAACCGGCGCGGTATTGATTTTTTGCAAGCCGGTCAGTTCAAAGAGGCTATTCAATGTTTCAACCAGGCCATAGGGCTTGATCCGGCGTTCCCCGATGCCTATCATAACCTGGGCGAGGCCTATACAAGGCTTGGGCAAAATGTCGCCCCCCTGGCCGCCGGCAGCCGCCGCCAAGGAGCTGCGAAACATGAAAAAACCACCGGCGCCGGCAACGCCGCCCCTGAAGAGGAGGCGGCCGACGACCTCTATGATGATTTGCTTTCCGTCAGCTTAAATGCAATTGACAATGTCTGGGACGAGTTGTTTGCAAGCAGCCCGGAAGAGATCCACAATGTCTGGGATGAATGCTTCTCGGACCCGTCCGAGAATCGCAGCTTCCCGGCAACCCTGGAGTTTCTTGACGGCGGGATTGAAAATATTTCCAAGGCGGTTTTGTTTCAACCCGCGAACAACGATAACCTGGCCCTCATGGAGGAGAGAGGGGACGGCAATCGCACCTTTCCCCTGCATCAATGCAGTTGCATCCGCATGGCCGGTCTGCCGGCGGAATTCGCTCAACCCAGGGACCTCTCCTGTCATGTCGAGATCATCGAGACCATTAACGGCAAAAGCTACCAGAAATATATACCTGATGAACAAAATCTGAAAAACCTGATTTTAGGATTCTCCAGAAAAAAAGACAATCGTTTCAAATACGTCTTGTTTCCGATGATAAATATCAGGCAACGCACCCAGAAGCGCTTTATCGGCGAGATCCTTATCGAAAAAGGGATGATTGACACTCCTGATTTCAGGCATGCCCTTGACGCATACAACCAGCGCCGGCAACTGAAATTCGGCCGAATTATCGCCAAACAGGCCCATATTCTTTACCCGGCAGTAGAAGTGGAAATCCAGAATGCCTATAAGAAGAATAAAAACACAGGCGGAATCAAGGTGGGAGAAATTCTGCTGGCGGCCGGCCTGGTTGATAAACAGCAGGTAAGCGCGGCCCTGGCGGTTCAGAAAAAGATAAGACAAAAAAAAATCGGCCAGTTCCTGATTGAGCAAGGTATCCTCAAAGAGGAAGATGTGTACATTGCCCTGGCGGAAAAATACAGAATGCCGTTTATTGACCTGCGGCAACAGACCATCTCCAGAAGGATGCTGACCCTGCTGCCCCGTGAGTTGGTATTGAAACTACAGATCCTGCCTATCTCCCAGAGAGATTCCACCCTCGTTGTCGCCACGTTTTTAACTGATGTTCCCGTCATCAAGGGCCTGATTGCCAAGCATAGCAAACAAGAGGACATTCAACTCGTGCTGACCCGGCCCACTCATCTCAGGAAAATTATCAGCCAGTTGTATCCAAAGACGAAGCCGGGCGCATAATCTCCATCCTGCCGGGCACCGGAACCGACGACTCCCGCCGGGCCGCAACTGCGGCATATCGCCTTTATACAGAGAAACCGCCTAATATTACCCGTGCTCTATTGCAACATTTTGCCATAATCCTAAATCCGTGACGGCTTGAGGCGCACCATGCAATATATGGAATTTATTGCATTATTGACGAATAAATGCATTTCTTGATCTTCACCGCGCCGCCCTGCGGGGCTCCCGATAACGGCGCAGCTGCTGCGTTGACAACTCCTTGATATCACACCAGGATAATCAACATCGTTGCCGCCTCGAAGGTCTCGCAGGCTCGCTATCTGCATCTGCACCATTCTCGAACGCTCACGGATCCAGGATAATAAAAATTATAATTGACACGAAAGAACACATAGTGTTAGTTTACAGAATTTTAGAATTTACCAATTATAACCTTCTCGCTCTCCAGCTACCGGATTGAAGCGAGGGCCATTATGACCAGGAGGAGGAATTATGCGCCGTTACGAAACCACCTATATCTTACGCCCGAATCTGGGCGAAAGCCAGATTACCGAAATCATCGACCGGACCAATGATATTATCAAAAATGATGGCGGGACCATCATCGATTTAAATCGTTGGGGCCTGAAGACCCTGGCTTACGAAATCAAAAAAGAAAAGCAGGGCCACTACGTCTATTTTGATTACACCGCTCACGGCTCAACCGTTGAGGAAATGGAACGGATATTCCGAATCGACGATCAGATTCTGCGCTTTCTTACTATAAAGCTGGCCGATTCCATTGACCAGGAAACAATCGATAACGAGATTGAACGAATCGTTGCTTCTGCGGCAGCCGAGAAACTGGCTGAGGAGACGGAGGAAGACGGCGAAGAGAAGACGGCCGAAGGCACGGAGGAAGCCGGAAAGGAGAAGACGGCCGAGGATACGGAAAAAGCCGGCGAAGAGCCAGACCGGACCGCGGCAGACCATTCGACCGATACGGACCGGAACGAAGAATAGACTCTGCTCCGGCCAGACCATTATATGACAGACTATATAACAGGAGAAGCACATGGCTCCACGCAATAGAACATTTCGCCCCAGGGTATGCCGATTCTGCACGGACAAAGAACTGGTTATTGACTATAAAGATGTAAAAGTGCTCAGAAATCTTGTCACGGAACGCGGCAAGATTGTCCCCAGGCGGATTTACGGCACCTGTGCCAGGCATCAACGCCGGGTCACCGAGGCGATCAAACGTGCCCGGCAACTGGCCTTAATGTCGTACAGCGGGTCGACTCAGTACTAAAATAAAAAAGATAGCAGAAGATAAAGCATGACGGCGCAGTGGAGCGCTCAATCCGGTGGTCGTTTTTTCAACGGCCCGACAATCCTGCTGGCCGTGGCCTTTTTACTACCGGCACTGATTCCCGGACTCTTTGGCTGGACAAGCGGGATGATGGCGATCCCGGTTTTCTATTTTCTCAAGGTCGACGGAGAGAGACAAGGCGGCATTGAGATTCGCAACAGCATTCTGCTGGCAGGCGCAGGTGCACTTGTATTGCAGCAGTTACCGGTCATGCTCTTTTCGCTGACCCTGATTCCGCTGGCATACAGTTTGAACCGCAGTGCCGCCGCCGGTGAAGGTGAAGTCCGCACCGGCATCAGAGGGGTGATCGTCCTGGGGGTCAGCTGGCTTGTTTTCTGGGCGGTATACGGGATAATATTGAGCGTTAATCCCTATACCCATCTCCTCAAAACGCTTGATAGCGGCTTTGCCCAGCTCTACGAAATTTACAGTCAAAATGGCAATCTGCCCGCAGACACCCTGCTGAATCTCGAACAGGTTATTCATGAACTGCGCCGGCTTATTCCGATAATCCTGCCGGGGATGCTGGCATGTTCGGTCATTATGACCGTCTGGATGAACATGGTTGGAGCTAACAGTCTTTTGCAAAGACTGCGCCCGGATCTGGCCCCATGGCGGAAATACTCGCACTGGCGGCTGCCCGACAGGATTGTCTGGCTGCCCATTGTCGCCGGGGTTGCCTTAACGGTCGGCAGTGGTATTGTAAAAAATGTGGCAATCGGGATTCTTCTTGTTTCGGCTCTGCTCTATTTTTTCCAGGGACTTGCAGTACTTATCCACCTTCTTGATAAATGGAAGGTCCCCTTATATATAAGAATTTTAATCTACGGCATTATTGTGCTGCAGGGCTATGGCCTCTTTGTCCTGGTCATAACAGGCGTGGCTGACGTCTGGATCGATTTCAGGCATCGGCACGACAATAAGCAACACCCCGACAACTGACGTAACTGATCACAGGATATGGAACTCAGCGCTATTCCTTACATCCAACCTGTAAGCCGTCATAGGTGCCACAGATTTATGTAGTCGCTTCCGTTCGCAGGTAAGCGACCGAAGGGAGACTCCGGTAGTCCCTCTATGCGGGCGGGAGCGACTGCGTAAAGATGGGGTGCCTGTGACGACTTACCAACTGATAGCTGTTTGAAAAATGAGGACGAGACCATGGAAGTTATATTGAAAGAAACTATTGATAATCTTGGCCGGGAAGGCGATATCGTCAAAGTCAAAGCCGGCTACGCACGAAACTACCTGATTCCGCAGAAAAAGGCCGCAACGGTCAACAAGGTGAACCTGGCCCTGCTCAAACAGGGACAGGAAGCTATCCAGGCGCGTCTTGAACGACAGAAACAAAGCGCCCGGACGCTGTCGGAGAAACTCAGTGGCATCACGATCCGGATCGCCTGCCGGGTCGGCGAGGAAGACCGTCTGTTCGGCTCTGTCACTGCCGCTGATATTATGGAAAAACTGGATACGAAAGGCATCTCCGTCGACCGTCGTTCCATCGTTCTCGGGGACCCCATCAAGACTTTGGGCGAGACCAAGGTCACCATCAAGGTGGGCTACCAGACGACAACTGAAATCACGGTTCAGGTTATACCCGAAGAGAGCGGCGACCAGGACTGAAAATATCCGTCGGCAACCGACGCAACCCCTTTCTCCGCCATGCCGGGGCAAAGGTTGTAAACAAGCGGTACTCTCTTTACTGAAAATAAAGATGGCGGCCCCATTTTTTCGTTTCCACTCATCCTCTCTCTCCCGCAGAGGCGTGGGAGACAGAGAGTAACATGGGATAATCGTTCTGCGGTTATTCCGCCTCTATCCGTCTTTGGCTCTGTCAAACAATGCAATACCGGCCTGCTCCACCAGCGCGATCTAATTCGAACATGCTCCCGCCCCAGAACGTGGAGGCGGAACAGGCCGTTCTCGGCACAATACTTCTCCAGGACCAATCCCTTCTTAAAATCATAGAAATCATCGAACCTGACGATTTCTACCGTGACGCCCATAAAACCATCTACGGGGCCATGGTCCACCTGTTCGAAAACCGTGAACCCCATGACCTCATCACGGTAACCAGTCTGCTTCGTGATCAGAACAAAATCGAAGAGATAGGCGGCCCGGCCTACCTGGCCTCTCTCACCGATATTATTCCGTTTACCGGCACCCTGGTCCACCATGCGGCCATTATCCGGAAAAAATCCGTCCTGCGGAAGCTGATCCGTACCACCTCCGAGGTCGCGGCCCGCTGCTACGAAGAGCAGGATGATATCGACTCGCTGCTGGACGATGCCGAACAGGCGATTTTCGAAATAGCACGGTCCAAGAAAGGCCAGGGCTTCCAGGCCATGTCCACCATCGTGCCGCGGGCCTTTGAACGGGTGGAAAAACTCTTTGAGCGCAAGGAACATATTACTGGTGTCGCGACCGGCTACGAACTTCTCGACAAGATGACCGCCGGCCTGCAACCCTCTGATCTTATTGTACTCGCCGGCCGGCCCAGCATGGGCAAAACCGCCCTGGCCATGAACATGGTCCAACATGCGGCCATGATCGAAAAAAAGCCGGTCGCGGTTTTCAGCCTGGAAATGTCCATGGATCAACTTGCCCTGCGGATGCTCTGTTCAATCGGCAGAATTGACTCCCAACGGGTCCGGACCGGCCACCTGAAACAAAGCGACTGGCCGAACCTGATCAGGGCGACCGGCATGCTCAGCGAGGCCGCCATTTTTATTGACGACTCGCCGGCCATGACGGTCCTGGAAATGCGTGCCAAGGCCCGGCGCCTGAAATCGGAGCACGACCTCGCCATGGTGGTGGTCGACTACCTGCAGCTCATGCGCGGTCGCAGCAATGTCGAAAACCGGGCCCAGGAAATCAGTGAGATCTCCCGGTCACTCAAGGCCATGGCCAAGGAACTCGAGGTGCCGGTTGTCGCCCTGTCCCAGCTGAACCGCAGCCTTGAAAGCCGGCCGGACAAGCGGCCCAAGCTGGCCGACCTGCGCGAATCCGGGGCCATTGAGCAGGATGCCGACGTCATTATGTTCATTTACCGCGACGAGGTCTACCATCCGGAGGAACACAATCCCGACCGGGGCGTAGCGGAAATCATCGTCGGCAAACAGCGAAACGGCCCCACCGGCACGGTCAAGCTGACCTTCCTGGCCGAATACACGACCTTTGCCACGTATTCAGCCCAGCAACCGCCGATAGAGTACGGCACCAATGACAGTTCGCCCCCTGATGACGAGTAATAAATCCATGGAAATGCACAGTAACGATAAATATGATTTCAAGGCCATCGAGGCCAAGTGGCAAAAGCGCTGGCTGGACAACCAGCCATACCGGGTGACGCCGGAGCCGGACCGGGAAAAATACTACGTGCTCGAGATGTTCCCCTACCCTTCAGGCCGGATTCATATGGGCCATGTCCGCAACTACAGTATCGGCGACGTCATTGCCCGCTACAAACGAATGCAGGGATTCAATGTCATCCATCCCATGGGCTGGGATGCCTTCGGCCTGCCGGCGGAAAACGCGGCCCTGAAACACGGAATTCACCCTGCCCGCTGGACCTACGACAACATCGCCTACATGCGCGAGCAGCTCCGGGCCATGGGCCTGAGCTACGACTGGGACCGGGAACTGGCGACCTGTGACCCGGACTATTACCGCTGGGAGCAACTCATTTTCCTGAAAATGATAAAAAAGGGGCTGGCCTACCGCAAGGAAACCAATGTCAACTGGTGTGACTCCTGCCAGACCGTCCTGGCCCGCGAACAGGTTATCGACGGCTGTTGCTGGCGTTGCGACCAGCAGGTCGTACCTCGCACCATGCACGGCTGGTTCTTCAGGATTACCGCCTATGCCGACGAACTGCTCGAAGGCCTTGAAACGCTGACCGGCTGGCCGGAAAAAGTCGTCACCATGCAGCGTAACTGGATCGGCAGGAGCCAGGGGCTGGCCTGCGATTTCCGGATCGAGAACCACGACCAGGTCCTGACCATCTTCACCACCCGGCCCGATACCATTTTCGGTGTTACCTTCATGTCGGTAGCCGTTGAACATCCCCTGATCGAGCAGCTCATCAGCGGCACCGAATACGAAGACAAGGTCCGTGATTTTATCCGTAAAGCCCTGGTTGAAAAACAACGGCAGGCCCTGGACGCGGAACCGGAAAAACACGGCGTCTTTACCGGCGCCTACTGCCTCAACCCCTTCAACGGCGAACGGGTCCCTATTTTTGTGGCCGACTTCGTTCTCATGGAATACGGCACCGGCGCGGTCATGGCCGTTCCCGCCCATGACCGGCGCGACTTTGATTTTGCCCGCAAGTATGACCTGCCCATCCGGGTCGTCGTCCAGCCAACCGACCGGAAAACAACAGATACCGCCCCGGCAGAGGCCTACGTCGACTCCGGGGTCCTGGTCGATTCCGGACCGTTCAGCGGTATGGACTCACAAACGGCCAAGGAGGCGATTATCGCCCATGCCGAGCAGCAGGGCTTCGGTAAAGCACGGACCACCTACCGGCTGCGGGACTGGGGCATCTCCAGGCAACGTTACTGGGGAACGCCGATCCCGGTCATCCACTGTCAACGGTGCGGCATCGTACCGGTGCCGGAAAAAGATCTGCCGGTCGTCCTGCCCGGCACCAACACCCCGGACGGCAGCCATGCCCCCCTGCACCGGCAGGAAAAATTCTATTCGACCACCTGCCCCGAATGCGGCGGGGCGGCGAGACGTGAAACAGATACCATGGACACCTTTGTCGAGTCCTCGTGGTACTTTGCCCGCTACACCTCTCCCCATGCCGCCGCCACCCCGATTGACCGGGAGGCGGCCGGCTACTGGCTGCCCGTGGACCAGTATATCGGGGGGGTTGAGCATGCCATCCTCCACCTGCTCTATTCGCGCTTTTTTACCAGGGTCCTGCGGGACCTCGGCTACCTGGCCATCGACGAACCGTTTGCCAACCTGCTGACCCAGGGCATGGTCATCAAGGACGGGGCCAAGATGTCCAAGTCAAAAGGCAATGTCGTTGATCCGAATGACCTGATCAACACCTACGGCGCCGATACGGTCAGGCTCTTCTCCCTGTTTGCAGCCCCCCCGGAACGTGACCTGGAATGGAACGCGCAGGGAGTCGACGGGGCCTCCAGGTTCCTGAACAAGGTCAATCGACTCATCAGGAACAACCTTGACTGTTTCGACAGCTCCCCCCTGCCGAAGGCGGATACCCTGAATCCCCCCAGCCGCCTGCTGCATCGCCGGACCCACCAGACCATCAAAAGGGTGAGCGACAATATTGAAAAAAACTTCCACTTCAACACCGCCATCAGCGCGGTCATGGAACTGGTCAACCAGGCGACGGCCCTGACGGCCGAGAGCCGGGAAGAGCTGCACCCCGGGGTCCTGCGCCCATGCCTTGAAACCGTTCTCCTGCTCCTCTTCCCCATGGTCCCCCATTTCTGCGCGGAGTTATGGGAAATCACCGGTCACGATCAGTCAATGGATCATGCCGCCTGGCCGGGCTTTGATCCGGCAGCGGCCAGGGAGGATGAACTGACCGTTGTGGTCCAGGTCAACGGCAAGGTCCGTTCGCGGCTTACGGTTGCCGCCGATATCGATAACGAGCTCCTCCGGCAACAGGCGCTGGCAGACGAACGGGTCAGCCATTTCATGGCCGGCAAGCAGGCAAAAAAAATCATTGTGGTTCAAGGGAAACTTGTTAATATTGTAATCTAATTGCCTGGAATATCACCTCAAGCCGTCACGGATTCAGGGCTATATCATGGACCAACCGAGTGAAATAAAAAAAGGAGCCCAACAGTGAGATTGCCGAATCACAAGGTATTGATACTCTTCCTCCTTACTGCATTTCTGGGCGGCTGTGGCTACTATTTCCCCGGTGTATATAACGGGCCGGCCAGGACGATTTATATGCCGAACTGGAAGAACCGGACCAGCGAACTGGATCTTAATGCCAAAATCTACCAGTCACTCTCCCGCTGGTTCCAGAAATCAAACTCATTGCACATGACCAAGGACAAGAATGCGGCCGACCTCATCCTGGCCGGAGAAATCATGTATATTGATTTGCCCAGCATATCCTGGAGCGGTAACGCCCGCACCACGGAAGTCAGGGTAAGACTTGGTGTGCGCTATATCCTGAAGGATCTGAAATCAGGAGATATTCTCTGGGAAGTACCGAATGAGCTGTGGACCGAAAACTATTCCACAGAGGGCGGATCAGCCGTCATTGCCGATAGAGAGAGAGAGGCACTGAAGAAGATTATCAGCGATTTATCGGAGCAGGTCTATCTCGGCACTTTGAATAAACTGCGGGCGAAAAACATAAAAGCAAAGGCCCGGCCTCTCAGACACCTGAATCCGTGACGGCTCGAGGTGCCATTTCGTGCAATAGTGGGATTTATTGCACTATTTCCAAATAAGCTCATTTTTCGGTCTGCACCGCGCCGCCCTGCGAGGCGCCCAATAACGGCGCGCCTACTGCGCTGGCAACTCGTTGATATCGCAATGATAATCAACATCGCTGCCGCCTTGCGTCTATACCGTTCTCGAACGCTCACGGATACAAGGAGAGATAATGTTCGGCATAGCGCCACAGGTTAGATGCAAGTAACAGCATAGCGTGCCACCCCCTGTGACCTGTTACTGTCCGGCCGTCAGCAACAGCAATAAACAACAAACAATAAAAAAAGGCCTTGCCAAGCGGCAAGGCCTTTTTTTTATTGCTTTCATATGCCCATCAACCAATCAAGCGCCGGACAGCCTCGGCAATAAATTCGCATCAGGGTCCAGCCCCTGCGGTTGGCAACGGCTTATCGTCAGAGGGAATAAGATCACAGCCAGCATAAGCTGGTCGTCAGTTCGGTTGTTCTGATGACGCTCCTGCCGGCTGATCGCTCTAGAGTTTTCCGGGCAAATGCCTTATTTCTTATGACAGCCCCGACAAGAGGTGGGGCCGGTTTTAACGCCCTTGGCTTTATCAGCCCGGTGGCACTTCTCGCAGTTTTTCATGACGTCTTTTTTCTTCAGGGTCTTTTTGGCTATGAGGTCCTGAATAGCGCCTTTCTTCATAGGGAACATCTTATGACATAATTTGCAGTTTTTCAGCGTATCTTGATGGAGTTTGTGGGGAAAGTGTATGTCGCCGAAATGGCCGCCGCTCAAGACAATGTTTGCGGAACCGGCGGCGAATGCGGTACCGGTAAAGGTCAATGACAAAATGAAAATTCCCACGATAACAGCTTTCTTGTACATAACTTTCTCCTCATTTTTCATGATTAAATGAATAGCAATTCATTAGACTTGGTGAATTTTTATTCATTCGCAAAGCGTTTGTCAATAGCTAATTTCAAGCCAGGGGATCAAGAAGCATGGAGCGGGAGAAATCGTATGACCTGGTCAAGCAACCTTGAATAAACCCTGAATCCGTGACGGCTTGAGGTGATACCCCAGGCAATACATGGAATTTATTGCATTATTGCCAAAGAAATTAATTTTATGGTCTTCACCGGGCCGAACTGCGGTCGCTTCCTGCGAGTGGCACCCCTCAAGCAATCAAACTCCGAACAGAAGCGGCAATGGATTCAGGATCCAGCCCCTGCTGTTTATACAGCTCCGCCGGCTTTCCCGACCCCCCGTACTGCCGGACCCCGAGTCTCCGCATCTTCACGGCCGCACCTTCTTCGACCAGGATAACCGCCGCACTGGCCCCGAGACCGGTTTCCACATTGTGATCTTCAACAGTCAGGATCGGCCCGATACCGGCCGCCTCAACCAGGCTGTCCCGGTCAAGCGGAACCAGAGAGGCCATGTTCAAAACCCCGACCGTCACCCCCTGGTCCCTGAGTATTTTCCAGGCATCGACGACAGCGGGGACCAGTGCCCCGTAGGTAATTATAGTCGCATCCGGACCCCGGCGCAGCCAATCAGCCCGGCCGGGGGTGAAGGTATAATCCGGACCGAAGAAGACCTCGCCATTTTCATCGGTGATCACCGGGGTCTTGGAGCGGCCCATACCGACGAAATGATTACTCGGCCGGGTGGCGACATAGCGGACAATACGGTCGGTCTGGTTCGGATCGGCCGGCATGAAAACGGAAAAACGAAACAGATTCTTGAGCAGACCCAGGTAATCGATGCACTGATGAGTGGGACCGTCCTCGCCCACATCAAGGCCGACATGGGTGGCGACAATCTTCAGATTCGTATGGTTGAAATCAGAGATCCGATTCTGGTTGTAGGTCTCGGAAACGGCGAAGACACCGAAGGTGGAAAAAAAGACGGCCTGGCCTTCACAACTGAGCGCCCCGGACATGGCGGCCGCGTGATGCTCCTGGATTCCCGCCTCGAAATAACCTTCAGGGGAATGCTTGTGAAAGGCGCCCATCTTGACCGAACCTTCGAGGTCGCACGACACCCCGAGAACCTTCGGCGGTTCGCCCGGGACATTATTGGCCTCTGCCAGACCCAGCAGGGCGTTACCATAGGCGGAACGATTGTCGGTCATGGTATCGGCGTCATAGAGAATGGGCTTGCCCGGATCAATCCGGGGATAACACGAAAGGGGCTCCAGGATGGTAGCCGTGCCGACCGGCTGCCGGCGCTTTTCCTGCCAGGCAGCGAAATCGTCCTCCACGCCCAGCTCGGCCAGGGCGGCGGCAAGCTGGTCGGGCTTCAACGGCGAGCCGTGGTATTTGGCCTGGTTTTCCATGAATGAAATGCCCTTGCTCATGATGGTGCGGGCAACAATCACGGTGGGCACGCCGCTGGTATTCTGATAGGCGGCCGACAGGGCCTGAAATATGCTGTTATAATCGTGACCGTCTTCCAGGTATTTAACGGTCCAGCCCAGGCTGGCATAGAGACCGCGGATGGACTGCGGCATGACATATTCGGTACTGCCGCAAATCTGCAGATGATTGCGGTCAATCATGACCGTCAGGTTGTCGAGTTTATACTTGTGGGCAAAACGGATCGCCTCGATAATCTGGCCCTTCTGGTGCTCACCGTCACCCATGAAGCAGATGACCCGGTTGTCCATCTTCCGGATCTTGAAGGTCAGGGCCATGCCCACGGCCGCGGCCAACCCCTGGCCGAGATTACCGGTGTCCCATTCGACTCCCGGCACGATTTTCTCCACATGTCCGGGAAAACCGGAACCGGTCCGTCTGAAACCACTGAGAAAGTCATCTTCGGTAAAATATCCGTACTCGGCAAGGGTACTGTACACCCCGGGCGAAATATGGCCGATGCTGACCACGACCCGGTCACGGCCGGCAAGCCGCGGTTTCTGCGGATCATGCTTGATCAAACCATAGGTGACCAGTAACATATCGAGGGTGGACAGGGAGCCGCCCGGATGACCGGAAGCGGCCAGCGCCGTCGACAAAAGAATCCGGCGGGCACATCGTTTTCGCATATCCTGCAGCGTCCTGATTTCTTCACTGGTCAGCTGCGCTTTCTTCATATCGAGTTGCGGCGGCATAACAGGCTCCGTTCGTTTTTTCCGTTTTTTCCGCTTCTTTGTTTCGGTAAGAAATGAAGCGTTTTTTAGAGGCCAGAAGGTGAAATAAATGTCAAAATCGTTATAATACAATGTCCCAGAAACACAACATGAAAAAACAGGAAATCCCCGGTGAAACACAGAACGGCGCCCCCATGATGATCATCGGTCCGGTTCCCCTGCAATCCCCCTTTATTCTTGCGCCTCTTGCCGGCTACACCGACCTTGCCTTCCGACTCCTTTGCCGGGAGATGGGGGCGGCCCTCTGCTGTTCGGAAATGATCAGTTGTCACGGGGTTGTTTATGGCCAGAAAAAAACGCTGGCCATGCTGGCCACCGTTCCCGAGGAGCGGCCGGTCGCCTTTCAGATTTTCGGCAACGAGCCGGAGATCATGGGAGAAGCGGCCGCCATAGTCGGCAGTCAGCCGATTGATTTCATTGATATCAACATGGGCTGCCCGGTGCGGAAGGTGATCAAGAAGGGATCAGGCGCGGCGTTGATGAAAGATTTCCAACGGGCGGAGGCCGTTATCAGGGCGGTCTGCAACCAGACCGATAAGCCGGTGACCATCAAATTCCGCAGCGGCTGGAACAGCGAAACAGTGGTGGCCGCCGAGTTTGCCCAGATGGCCCGGAACGCCGGGGCCCGGGCCGTGACCATCCATGCCCGGACCTGGGCCCAGGGATTCGGCGGCCGGCCGGACTGGCAGGTCATCCGGACCGTGAAACAGGCCGTGACCATACCGGTTATCGGCAACGGTGATATCCAGTGTTACGGGGACGGCCTGAAGATGATGCAAGAGACCGGCTGTGACGGGGTCATGATCGGTCGCGGCGCCCTGGGCAACCCCTGGGTCTTCCGGCCCGAGGGCCGGCCGGCGACTCTCGGGGGCCGGCTGCCGGTTATCCGGCGCCACCTGGAGCTGGCCAAACGCTTTCTGCCGGCCGAGCGGATGCTTTTCAGGATAAAGAATCACGCCGGCCGTTACCTTGCCGGCCTGCATGGCGCCGGCAGACTGCGCCAGAAAATTACCGACTGCAGCTCGCTGGCCCAGATCATCGATCTGTTTGAGAATCTGTAACCTGAATCCGTGAGCGTTCGAGAACAGTGCAGATGCAAGGCGGCAACTATGTTGATTATCCTGGTGTGATATCAACGAGTTGCCAACGCAGCAAATGCGCCGTTATCGGGCGCCCCGCAGGGCGACGCGGTGAAGACCAAAAAATGCGATTATTCGTCAATAATGCAATAAATCCCATATATTGCATGAGACTTTACCTCAAGCCGTCACGGATTCAGGTGTAAATATCCAGCTGCACTCCATCTTCGAGCGATCAGGCCGCCTCACATAGCCAGACTATAGGTTCGTTGGCCGCCTTACCCGAATATGGAGCACATCTGAACAGTTACGAAAATCTTGACCGGGCGGAAAATTGCGGGCGCGTTTTTCCAGCCGACGGCTTCTGCAACGGCCGGGAGTTCATACCGCTGCGAAATGAATAACATTCAGAGACATGCGCATTTGCTATCTTGCAAGTATCCTTGTAAATTTTTTAAAGAAAAATAAAGTTTTAATGTGGGTTTTTTCAGCATTTTCGAGTAAAAGAGTCAATGGTTTTCCGGTCAATTGAAAAGGAGATTCTCTATGAAAATTGCGGTCATGAAAGAAATTCATGAGGGAGAAAAACGGGTCCCCCTCATTCCGCCGACAGTGGAAAAGCTCGTCAAGCTCGGCGCCGAGCTTGAAGTTGAAGCCGATTTAGGGCTGAGCTGCCGGTATGACAACGGCGCCTATGAAAAGGCCGGGGCACGGATCAATTCGTCCCGCGAAGATATGCTGAAAACGGCCGACATCATCCTGCGTCTGCGCAAGCCGCCCCTGGCCGAAATCGACCTGATGAAAAAGGGCTGCATCCATATCAGCTATCTTGATCCGTTCAACGAAACCGAACTGGTCGACAAACTGGCGGCTGCCGGCATCAGTGCGGTCAGCCTGGAAATGATTCCCCGCACGACCGTTGCCCAAAAGATGGATGTGCTGAGTTCGCAGGCCAACCTGGGCGGCTACGTCTCGGTTATCCTGGCGGCGGAACAGCTTGATAAAATTTTCCCCATGATGACCACGCCGGCCGGCACCATTAAACCGGCCCGGGTCTTTATCATCGGCGTCGGGGTCGCCGGTCTGCAGGCCATCGCCACGGCCCGGCGTCTTGGCGCCCGGGTGGAGGCCTTTGATACCAGGCCGGTTGTCGAAGAGCAGGTCAAATCGCTGGGCGCCAAATTTGTCAAGATCGACCTGGGCGAGACCGGTCAGACGAAAGACGGCTATGCCAAGCAGCTGACCCCGGAGCAGGTGCAGATGCAGAAGGAGGGCATGGCCAAGGCCTGCTCCCTGGCCGACGTCGTCATCACCACGGCCCAGCTCTTCGGCCGCCCGGCCCCGCGGATTATCGACCGCGCCATGATCGCCCGGATGCAGCCCGGCAGCGTCATCATCGACATGGCGGTCGAAACGGGCGGCAACGTGGAAGGTTCCGAGCTGGACCAGATGGTGGAGGTGGAAGGCGTCAAGGTCGTCGGCCTGGGCAATCTCCCCGGCCGGGTGGCCCTGACCGCCAGCCAGATGTATTCTTCAAATCTTGGTAACTTCGTCGATCATTTCTGGGACAAGGAAGCAAAGACCTTCAAGTTGAACCTTGACGACGAAATCATGCGCGGGGCGCTGATTACTCATAACAACGAGATCGTCAGTGAAATGTACAAGAGCATCAAGAATAAGTGAGGATAATATAAATGGAAGCGGTATTTTTGTCATTTGTCTTTGTATTGAGTATTTTCCTGGGTTTTGAGCTCATCTCCAAGGTGCCGTCCACCCTGCATACTCCGCTCATGTCCGGCTCGAACGCGATTTCCGGCATCACCCTGATCGGCGCCCTGGCCACCCTGAAAACCGAACATACGAGCTTTGCGATCGTCCTCGGCACCCTGGCCGTTATCTTCGCCACCATTAACGTGGTCGGCGGTTACGCCGTGACCGACAGGATGCTCGAGATGTTCAAGAAGAAGGATAAGGGGGGCGCCAAATGAGTTCCGTACAACTCGGCATCAACTTTGCGTATATCATCTCGGCCATCCTGTTTATCGTCGGCCTGAAGATGCTCAGCTCGCCGGCCACGGCGCGGCGCGGCAACCTGCTGTCCGCCCTGGGCATGCTCCTGGCCATCGTGGTCACTCTTTTCGCCCAGGGACTGGACTATAAATGGATTATCCTGGGAATCGTGATCGGTTCGGTCATCGGCATCATCACCGCCTACAAGGTGGCAATGACCTCCATGCCCGAGATGGTGGCCCTGTTCAACGGCTTTGGCGGTCTCTCCAGCCTGCTGGTGGCCTGGGCCGAATATTACCAGTATCCCGACATGTCCGTTTTTATCGCCACGGTCGCGGCGCTGTCCGTCTTCATCGGCGGCGTGACCTTCACGGGCAGTATGATCGCCTTTGGCAAACTGAACGGCAGCATTCCCAGCAAGGCCGTGATCTTCAAGGGCCAGCATATTATCAATGCCGCCTTTCTGCTGATTATCATCGTCGCAACCGGGCTGTTTGCCGTGGATGCGGCGGCAACCTACTGGGTTTTCCTGATCATCGTTGCGGTCGCCCTGGCCTTCGGGGTGACCTCGGTCATTCCCATCGGCGGCGCCGACATGCCGGTCGTCATTTCGCTGTTAAACAGCTACTCCGGCCTGGCGGCCTGTGCCGCCGGCTTTGTCATCAGCAACAACATCCTGATCGTCGCCGGCGCCCTGGTCGGCGCCAGCGGTATTGTCCTGACCAAGATCATGTGCAAGGCCATGAACCGCTCTCTCGCCAATGTCCTCTTTTCCGGCTTTGGCTCGACAACTCATGCCGCAGGCGGCGACGGCCCGCAGGGTGAAATCAGGCCGGCCTCGGCCGAGGATGTCTATTACATCCTCGAGGCCGCCGATTCCGTCGCCTTCGTGCCGGGCTACGGACTGGCCGTGGCCCAGGCCCAGCATGTAACCCGGGAACTGGGCGAGCTCCTTGAAACCAACGGCACCGAGGTCATGTATGCCATTCACCCGGTTGCCGGCCGCATGCCCGGCCACATGAATGTCCTGCTGGCCGAGGCCAATGTTCCCTATGACCAGCTGGTTGAAATGGATGACATCAATCCCCGGATGGATTCCATCGATGTCTGCGTTGTCATCGGTGCCAACGACGTGGTCAACCCGGCGGCGATTCAAGACGAAAACAGTCCGATTTACGGCATGCCCATTATCGAGACCTTTAGGGCCAAAACGGTCATTGTCCTGAAACGCTCCATGAACCCGGGATTCGCCGGCATCCAGAACTCCCTGTTCTATGCGGAAAATACCCGGATGTATTTTGGTGACGCCAAGGCCTCGCTCCAGGCGCTGGTTGCCGAATTCAAGAGCGGCAACTGACCCGCTTCGCCCCCGACACTCCCGGACCGGCGTTGCCGGTCCGGGATCAAGGCGGGTCCGGACGCCAATCCTACCCATTAATTTCTGCGCAAGCCCTTAAGGAATCATCGCCCCTGACCCCCCTTTCTCCTTGACAGGGCGGCTTTTCCCTGATATTTATTTTCTCTTGCCACTACGTTCCAATCGGTTGTCCGGAACGGACGCAGGCGTGCGCCATCAGGGTTTGACCTGTGAAAATACAAATTATTCAGTAACCGAAACTACACACTACCAGGGAGCCATTCATGTGTCGTCTAGCTTTAAAAAGCGCCGATACGCCCTTCTCCCCCTATGAAATCCTCACGGCCATGGAGGCCATGCAGGAAGGATATGACGGGAGCGGCCTCGGCCTGTTGCTGCGGGGAGTCGGTTTTACGGATTTTAATTATCAGCCCGACCAGGTTATCCTGTCCGGCATTGCCCATACCGAAGCGGCACTCCAGCGTCTCAACAGTTTTATGGGAGCCCGGGGATATGAACTGAAGTACGACCATGCCATGGAGGTCGATTCCAGCCTGATCGAGGCCAAGGACCGCTTCAAGTACCTCATCCGGGTCTACAAGGTTCCCGGCCGGGACGGCCTTTCCCGGGACCAGTTCGAGGACCGGCTCATGCAGACCCGCCTTACCCTGCGTAAGGACGGGGAAGACCATGGCGGCGACCTGACGATTTTTTCCTTCTGGCCGGACGTCATCATGATCAAGGAGGTCGGCTGGCCCCTGCAGATAGGGAATGCCATGGGCCTCAGCGACGACCGGATCAAGGCCAGGGTCATCATGGCCCAGGGCCGGCAGAACACCAACTACGGCATTAACCTCTACGCCTGCCATCCTTTCTTTCTCCAGGGCATCAGCACCATGACCAATGGTGAAAACACCGCCTTTGTGCCGATCAAGGAATGGCTCATCGGTAAAAACATCCCCGGTTATACCGGTTACCAGAGTGACTCCGAGGTGTTTACCCATATCCTGCATTATGTCACCCGGAAACTGCACCTGCCACTGGCGGCCTACAAGCATGTCATCACCCCGCTGAAGACCGAAGAGCTGGACGTGCACCCCCAGGGAGATTTTCTAAAGGGACTGCGCACATCGTGCCGCCGGCTGATCATTGACGGACCCAATGCCGTCATCGCCACCCTGGCCGATGAAACCTGCATGCTGGTCATGGATCATAAAAAAATGCGGCCGGCCACGGTGGGCGGCAAACCCGGAACCTGGGCCATTGCCTCCGAGATGTGCGGCATTGAAGCCATCGTGCCCGACCGTGACACCTCGCTTGATTTCCAACCCATGCGTGAACACACCGTAATCATTCCTCCAGACCGAAAGGAACTTGTGATATGGTCTCAGTCAGATCCATTTACACTACCCCAAGCAGCCTGACCTACAGCGATCTGCCCTGGATTATCCAGCACCGCGAGGACCGTTGCACCCTCTGCGGCCGTTGCACCTCCGTCTGTCCGGTCCAGGCCATTTACCTGACCTATCGCCGGCAGCGCATGCCCAAGCTCGATATCCTCCAGAAAAAACGGGGCAATGAGTACCGTCATTTTGTCGGGATTCGTCAACACACCAACATCGAAAAAAAATGTATCGGCTGCGGCATGTGTTCCATGGTCTGTCCCAACGAGGCCATCGGACCGGTACCCAACCCGAACGAACAGCGGGCCCTCTTCCACCTCAACCAGAAGGGCGAGGCCTGGAAACGCGGCGGCCGCCGGAACATGCCCGGCCGGACCACCCTGGACCGGATCGTCTTTGACCGCATTTCCATGTTGACCGACCCGGCGCTTGATGCGGGCCGCCATGAGTTTAATCTCAACACGATCCTGGGCCGTATCCTGCCGCCCGAGGAATATATCCGCCGCCAGACCGCCGGCGAATGGATCCCCCCGACCAGGGAGATCTTCCCCTTTGTTATCGGCTCCATGTCTTTCGGCGCCCTGTCGCCCAACATGTGGCTGGGGCTGCTGCAGGGCGTTGCCTACTGCAACGAGGTCCTCGGTATCCCCGTGGTCATGGCCACCGGCGAGGGCGGCTGCCCGCCCTGGGTACTCAAGAGCCCGTTCCTGAAATATATCATCCTGCAGATCGCCTCCGGTTATTTCGGCTGGGACGAGATTATCCGTGCCATTCCGGAAATGCAGTGCGACCCGGCAGCCATTGAGATCAAGTACGGCCAGGGCGCCAAACCCGGCGACGGCGGGCTGCTCATGTGGTTCAAGGTGAGCAAGCTGATCGCCCGGCTGCGCGGGGTGCCGGAAGGTGTCGACCTGCCCTCACCCCCGGTTCATCAGACGCTCTACTCCATTGAAGAGAGTGTCATGAAGATGATCCAGACCATGTCCATGGCCTTTGGTTTCCGGGTGCCGGTATACCCGAAGATTTCCGGTTCCACCTCGGCCAAGTCGGTACTCAACAACCTGGTTCGCAATCCCTATGCCGGCGGCATGCTCATTGACGGCATTGACGGCGGCACCGGCGCGGCCTACAACGTCAGCCTGGATGCCACCGGTCACCCCATTGCCTCCTGCCTGCGGGAATGTTACCTCGACCTGGTCGCCCAGGGCCGGCAGAATGAAATACCGCTTTTCGCCGCCGGCGGCATAGGCAAGAACGGCAACGTGACCCAGAACGGCATGGCCTTGATTATGCTCGGCGCCTCGGGCGTCCATATCGGCAAATACATCATGCAGGCAACAGGCGGTTGCCTGGGCAACGAGATGGGCCGCTGCAACGTCTGCAATACCGGCATCTGCCCGAAGGGCATTACCAGCCAGAATGAGAAGCTGTTCCGCCGGCTTGATCCCGATGACGTGGCCCAGCGAGTGGCGGACGTCTTCATGAGTATCAGGACGGAAATGAAGAAGATCATGGCCCCCCTGGGACGTTCCCAGAGCCTGCCCATCGGCATGTCTGACGCCCTGGGCATTAACGACGCCGACGCCGCCAAGCGGCTGCAGATTAAATATATCTGCTGAGCCGGCAAACAAAAAACCAGACAACAACCAGATTATCCGGGCGTACCGAATAGAGATGCTGCAATCCCTGATCCCGTCCCGCTAACCACAGCCCCCCGTAAATGATGAGCGAAGAAAGTTCGAAAACGGTAACAATACATGGCAGGGATGAGGCCGGACACCGGCTGACATCCAAAATTTTCGAGGAACAGGTACGAACCGCGGCCGCGGCCGCCGACCATCTGCTCCTGGAATCATTCGGCCAGCACAATATCGGCCTGCGCCTGGGCGATGCCCAGTCTCCTCTGACCATCGAGGCCAGCGGCCCGGTGGGACAGCGGTTCGGCTGCATGGGTCAGCCTGGTGCCACGCTGATCTGCAAAGGCTCTGCCTCCGACGATGTGGGCTACCTCAATATCGGCGCCGATATTATCATCCGCGGCGATACCACCAACGGCACCGCCAATGCCATGGCCGGCGGCCGGGTGATGATCGGCGGTTCCATCGGCGCCCGCGGCCTGACCATGACCAAGTGGAATCCCGATTACCAGAAACCGGTGCTGTGGGTACTCGGCTCGGTGGGTGATACCTTTGCCGAGTTCAACTGCGGCGGCACCGGCATTGTCTGCGGGATCGAACCGAAAAACGAAAAAAACGTGCTGGGATACCGGCCCTGTGTGGGCATGGTGGGCGGTACGATTTATTACCGGGGCCAGACGGATGACACCTACTCCCGGACCAATGCCAAATTGAGCAAACCGACCGATGAAGAATGGCAGTGGTTGTTAGAGCGGCTGCCGGAATTCCTGGAGGCTGTGCAGCGTCCTGAACTGCTGGCCACCCTGTCGATCCGGGAGGAGTGGAACCTGCTCACGGCAATCACCCCGCAGGAGCGGGCCTTAATGTTTTCCGGCCCCATGCCCATGGCGGAATTCCGCCATAGAATATGGTCCCAGGGCTTCGGCGGCGGCGACCCCTTGCGCGACCTGGCCCCGGACCTTGACCGCAGTGTGATCGGCGTGATCGAGACCGGTGACCTGCGGCGGCGCAAGCCGTTCTGGGCCAACCGGGATTCCGCCGCGCCCTGCACCTTCTACTGTCCCATGCATATCCCGACCATTGACCGGCTGCGGCTCATCAGGGAAGGGCGGACCGAAGAGGCCTATGAAATGCTGCTGCGCTATACCCCGCTGCCGGCATCGGTCTGCGGCACCATCTGCCCCAATCTCTGCATGCAGAACTGTTCCAGGCGGAAGGTTGACTTCAGCATTGACGTCCAGGTCCTCGGCCGGGCAGTGCGCACGGCCGAGCCCCCCAAGGCCCTGCCGGCCACCGGCAACAAGGTGGCTATTATCGGCGGCGGCCCTGCGGGCATGGCGGTGGCGTGGCACCTGGCCCTGGCCGGCGTTGAGGCCCATATCTTTGAGAAGTCGAACCAGGTCGGCGGCAAACTCGCCCAGACCATTCCCTGGGAGCGGTTGTCCAGAGCCGTCTGGGAGCTTGAGATCGAGCGCTTTCTCAAAGAGGATAATATTACCGTCCATCTTGATGTCAACATGACCAGGGACAAGATGGAAGAACTCAGAAAAGAATATGATTACGTGGTGGTTGCCGTGGGCACCCACCAGCCGCGGACCATTCCCTTTCCGGGCCACGAACGGGTCATCCCGGCCCTTGATTATCTCAAGGCGGCCAAAAGCGATCAGCCGATTAAGACCGGCAAACAGGTCGTGATCATCGGCGCCGGCAACGTGGGCTGTGACGTGGCGGCCATGGCCTACCGCCTGGGCGCCCAGCAGGTCACCATGGTGGATATCCAGAAGCCGCTGGCCTTTGGCAAGGAACGGAAAGCGGCCGAGGAACTGGGGGCCGTCTTCAAGTGGCCGGTCATGACCAGGGAAGTAACCGAAGAGGGGCTGATCACCGATGACGGCACCCTGATACCGGCGCAGACGGTTATCATCTCCATCGGCGATGTCCCCAAGCTGCAATTCTTGCCGGATACGGTCGAGACCGTCAGCGTTGCCGGTGGTTCCTGGATCAAAACCGATGAGGCGGGCAGGACCAGCGACGCCAAAATCCTGGCCGTGGGAGATGTCGAAAGACCGGCCCTGGCCACCAACGCCCTGGGGGCCGGCAAGCGGACGGCCGAATATATCGTTGCCGCCCTGAAGGGTGAAAAGTGGCTCCCCTTCCGGAAAAAAGTGATTCAATATGAATCGTTGACCACGGCCCATTATGACCCGGAGGATAACAAGGGCGCGACCCAGGATGAACAGGCCCAGCGCTGCCTGAGCTGTGGTTCCTGCCGCGACTGTCATCTCTGCGAGACCATCTGCCCGACGCATGCCATCTTCCGGCGCGAGCTGCTCCCGGAAAAGGACAAAGTGGGCTATGAATACGTCTCCGACGACTCCAAATGCATTGCCTGTGGTTTCTGCGCCGATACCTGTCCCTGCGGTATCTGGTCGATGCGGCCCTTTTAACTTTTACCTTGAATCCGTAAGCGTTCGAGAACGGTGCAGATGCAGATAGCGCGCCTGCGAGACCTTCGAGGCGGCAACGAGGGTGCAAGCCGTCACGGATTCAGGTTTTAAGGCCCGCTCTAGCCGGGAGAGAGAACAATGCCCGGCCGCGCGCTCTTCACACCGTTCACGGTAGGCGGGAAATACCGTGAACCTGTGAAACCTGTACCTATACCCCGTAATATTCCCGGTACCAGGCAACAAAATTCCGGACACCGTCCTCGATCGAGGTATTCGGCTTGAAGTTAATCTCGCGGACCAGGTCCTCGACATCGGCATAGGTCGCGGCCACGTCGCCTGCCTGCATGGGCAGGAAATTCTTCTCCGCCTTTTTACCAAGGCATTCTTCCAGTACCTCGATATAGCGCGTCAGCTTTTCCTTGCTGTTATTGCCGATGTTATAGAGCCGCCAGGGACAATAGCTGGTAGCCGGGTCCGGGTGGTCGCCGCTCCACTCCGGATTGGCCCGGGGCAGATGATCAACCAGGCGGAAGACGCCCTCGGTGATATCATCGATATAGGTGAAATCGCGTTCCATGTTGCCGTTGTTAAAGACATCGATGGGCCTCCCTTCCAGAATGGCCTTGGTAAAGAGGAACAGGGCCATGTCCGGCCGGCCCCAGGGCCCGTATACGGTGAAAAATCGGAGGCCGGTAGCGGGCAGGCCGTAGAGATGGCTGTAGCTGTGGGCCAGCAACTCGTTCGCCTTCTTGGAAGCGGCATAGAGCGAGACCGGATGGTCCACGTTACTGTGCACGGAAAACGGCATATTGGTGTTGGCCCCGTACACGGAGCTGGACGAGGCATAGAGCAGATGCTTGACTCCGTTGTGGCGGCAGCCCTCCAGGATATTGACAAAACCGACCAGGTTGGTATCCACGTAGGAATGGGGGTTGACGAGGGAGTAGCGGACCCCGGCCTGGGCAGCCAGGTTCACCACGGCATCAAAACCATGTTCCGCAAACAATGCGGGCATGGCCTCCCGGTCGGCCATATCAAAATCGGCGTGGCTGAACGCCGGAAATTTCTCCAGCTGGTCCAGCCGGTCCCTTTTCAGCCGGGGGTCATAATAATCGTTGAGATTATCCAGGCCGACAACGGTTCTCCCGTCCTCCAGCAGCCGTTTTGACAGATGGTAACCGATGAAACCGGCCGCCCCGGTAATCAATATTTTTCTCATAGCCAACCCTTTATCATTATTAACTATCCGGATGTGCTCCATATTTGGGTAAGCAGGCCAACGAATCTATAGTATGGCTATGTGAGGCGGCCTGATCGCCCGAAGATGGAGTGCAGCTGAATGGTTAATATCATCATTAATCTGAAAAATCGCCTGCCGGCCCCTTGTCCGTTCCCATTGCCGCGGCGCGTTTCCTGATCTTATCCTCGGTCCAGTCATCGGGAGATTCGGTCCGTCCCGCCTTGGGTCCGAGATCATACGAACCAGCCTCGAGAATCGCCTCAAGCGCATAGTCGGCGGAATCTCCCGCATTAAAGACATCCACCAGCAGAGAATAGACAAAGTCCTCGACCCTGCGGGCCATCCGCTCCCGAATCTCTCGCGGCTGCCCCATGATCCTGTTTTCAAACACCAGGTTCAGCTTTTTGTAGCCGCCGGCCGTCCAGCCCTGCCGATGGGCATAGTCCCGCATCTCCTGCCAGAGCTCTGCCGCCACGCCCTCGCCTTCGACCTTGATGAACTCACCCTGGTCGTCAAGCAGGGCATTGCCGTAATCGTTGACCAGCAGCCCCCAGGAAACCATTTGCAGGGCCGTGGCCACGTTCGCCTTGGTCGTCCGGGTGCCGGCGGCAATAGCCCGCAGGCGGTCGGCGCTGTTGCCGGAGGTGCCGTGCTGGGCGCCTGAAACACCGTACGGCTCCAGGGCCCGGTGAATTTCGGCGGTCAGTTCGACCTGGATTCCCTGGTCACTGGCCTCAATACCGTGGGTCGTGCCGTTGTTGAGGGCAATCCAGTCGGGAAAGATGTCGTGGGCGTTAAGGCCCTGAATCAAAAAGAGGGCCTCCGCCACTGTCGAAAGGCCCAGTTTCCCCTTGATCTCGCCCACCTCGGTTTCATGACCGGCCCAGGATGGAATAAAACGGGCCAGATCGATACTGGCCAGCAGATTCAGATCATCGGGCAGATGAGAGGCGTCAATGGCGATGGACGTCATCCCGGCGTCAAAGAGAGATGGAATTTCGGTCCGGGCAAAGGGCAGGTCGGCTTCCTGTTTGATCCCGTAATGATCGGCATGGATGGCCACCGGCACGGTGATGTCCAGCTCATTGCAGACCGCATCCACCTGCCGGGCCAGGTTCCAGTAATTGGTGGCGCAATAGGCGTCGGCGCCGCCCTCCGAGCGGGCGATCTCGATAATCAACGCGGCCCGGGCCCGCTGCGCGGCCTTCAAGGCGCCGCGAATAATGATATGACTGCGGCCGTTGGCGGCCATGGTCATGGCACCGCCCTTGGCCGTCAGGGCTCGATCAATCACCTTGCCGCTGACAAGCAGCGCGCGGGAATGGGGAAAGAGCCTCCTGATATTCGGCGGGCGGCCAATCTCCAGAACCTTATCAAAATCACTTTGGTACGACATGCTTTTATCCTCCTGGCAGGTTTCCGGTTTTTCCATAACCTGAATTTGTGACGGCTTACGCAATCATTGTGGCCGCCAAGCTACTCATCAACGGCATCGCCTTTTGCATCCTGCGCCTCGCCTTCGCCCTCGCCTTTCACGAAGCCGGAAAATCGATGGCGGCCGAAAACGGCAACCGCCACTACGCTGATCTCGTACAGGATAACAAGCGGACCGGCCATAAGCAACTGGTTCACCACGTCGGAAGTGGGGGTGACAATGGCCGCGACAATAAAACTTATGAGCAGGGCATATTTCCGGTTACGCCGCAGGAATGCGGCATCTACAATCCCGGCCTTGGCCAGGAAGACCATGAAAACAGGCAGTTCGAAAATAACGCCAAAACTGATGAGCAGCTGCAGGGCCAGCGAGAAATATTCGCTGACTCCCGGTAACGGATCAAGGATATTGCTGGAATAGCCGAGAAAAAAACGAAAGGCCGGCGGGAAGACCACAAAATAGCCAAAGGCGGCGCCGCCGAGGAAGCACAGCGACGAAACTGCCGCGAAAGGAAAAAGCACACGCTTTTCATGGCGATACAGGCCAGGGGCGACAAAGCGCCAGGCCTGCAGAAAAATGACCGGGCTGGCAAACAGAATTCCACAGACCAGTGCCAATTTCAGATAAAAAAAAACCCTTCCTGGTACGAAACAAAAATCAAAGTCTTACCGGCGGGCAGGACCTCCATGAGCGGCCTGAAAAACCAGTCACTGATGGGGCGGATAAAATTATAGGCCACGGCAAAACCGACGGCAACCGTGCCGAGGGAAATGATCAGGCAGGAGCGGAGTTCCCGCAGATGTTCGGTCAACGTCTGTTTGTCAAACTGATCCGGCATTGTCAATTATAATTATTTATGGTTATCGTAAGCAGGGATGCGAAATGAATGTTGAATATCTTAACCTGTTCTGATTACAATGTAAACTGGTTATCCGATTGTGTTTGACTTCGCAGGCTCCATAACGTTACATTATATTTGCAGATGGAGGTTATGGCAGTTGTTCGTTTGTACCTGAATAGTTACCAAAAAACCGAATAGTTCAAAAAGTTAAGGCAACAATCAAAGTCCACTTATCAGAATGCTCTCTATTCTTATCGTTGACGACGAACTCAGCATGCGGGAGTTCCTCAAAATCCTGCTGGAAAAAGACGGGCACAAGGTGACTGCCGCCGCCGATGGCGTCAGTGCTCTGGAACTCGCGGCCCGGCACGATTTCGACCTCGCCATTTCCGACATTCGCATGCCGGGCATGAGCGGTCTGGATCTGCTGGGCGAGCTCAAAAAGGCCAAGCCCGACCTGCCGGTCATCCTGGTCACGGCCTTCGCCTCACCCGATGACGCCGTCACGGCCATGAAAAACGGCGCCTTTGATTATATCACCAAGCCCTTCAATGTTGAAGAAATAAAAGAGGTAATCAGATCGGCGACATCCCGGAAGACCAACGACCAGCCCTCCCAACCGGCCGAGCTGTTCCCCGACATCATCGGTCAAAGCCCGGAAATGCTCAAGATATTCGACCTGATCAAGCGCATTGCTCCGGCTCCGGCAAACGTGCTTATCTATGGCGAATCAGGAACGGGAAAAGAACTGGTGGCTAAGGCCATCCACAACCACAGCCGGGTGGCGGATCAGCCTTTTGTTCCCATTACCTGCAGCGCCATCCCTGAAAGTCTTCTTGAAAGCGAACTCTTTGGTCATGTCAAGGGCTCTTTTACCGGCGCTATCGGCAACAAGGATGGTCTTTTTCAACTGGCCGACGGCGGTACGGCCTTTCTCGACGAAATCGGCGAGCTGACACCGATCATTCAGACCAAGCTCCTGCGGGTCCTGCAGGAACGGGAATTCAAGCCGGTTGGCAGCACGAAAACCAGTAAAGTCAATGTCAGGATCATCGCGGCCACGAACCGCATCCTTGAAGACGAGATCATGGCCGGCCGCTTCCGGGAGGATCTCTATTACCGGCTTGCCGTTGTGCCGATCAGGGTGCCGCCGCTAAGGGAAAGAAAAGGCGATGTACCGCTGCTGGTTGAACATTTTCTCGGGAAATATTCCCGCCTGCTCGGCAAGGATGTTCAGACCATCTCATCTTATGGCCTGGAAGTGCTCATGGAATATGATTTCCCGGGGAACGTGCGGGAACTCGAGAACATCATCGAACGTGGCGTCGCCATGGAGGCGTCCAATATCATTCTGCCGGAAAGTCTCACCCTCTCTCTGCACCGCAAACGCGAAAACAACAGGTCTTCCGGCCGGAATCCCCTTTTTGTCGCGGCTGAAAACGAAGATGAACTTTTCGAGCGAGGCATGGAGGAGGTCATGACCGACCTGGAAAAAAAGATGATCCGGCATGCCTTGACCAAAGCCGGCAATTCCAAGATCAAGGCCGCCGAACTGTTAAAAGTCAGTTTCAGGTCGCTCAGGTACAAGACCAAGAAATACCAAATAGACTGAAGCCGCCCAGTCACCAGCAAGCAGCCCCCTGAATCCGTGACGGCTTGAGGTGATGCTTCATGCAATATGTGGAATCTATTGCATTGTTACCGAATAAACGCATTTATAATCTTCACCGCGCCGCCCTGCGGGGCGCCCGATAACGGCGCATCTGCTGCGTTGGCAACTCGTTGATATCACACCAGGATAATCAACCTCGTTACCGCCTTGCATCTGCACCGTTATCGAACACTCACGGACCCAGGAGAGCCCCATTGAATCTATTCAAAGCCTTCACCCCGGTAACGGACACGAAAGAGCAGTTGCGCCTGCATATTCTCTGGCTTATCTTTATCCGTGTAGTTCTCTTGACCCTGCTTCTTGGTATTACGGCCCTTCTGCAATCCGAGCAACAACGAATTATTCTGCCGCCATATTTTTTCTCCATCATCTTTATTTTTGTGTTCTATAGTTATTCAATCGGCTCAGCGCTCATCCTACATAAGAAAAAACTCCACCTGCGGCGTTTCGCCCTGATCCAGCTCATTTCGGACACCTTCTTCATCGCCCTGATTGTCTATGTCACCGGTTGCAGTCAATCGATCTTCACCCCGGTCTTTTTCCTGCCGATCCTGGCCGGCGGCCTGATACTCTACCGTATAGGGGGACTCATTCCGGCGGCGGCGGCGACCATCTTTTACGGTGCGGTTCTTACCGGTGAATTCCTGGGCTACGTCCCTGCCTACTTTTTTGCCACCCGCTACCGGCCGGTGACGGATTTCCTGGTCAGCACGGATATCTTTGCCGTCTATGGACTGACTTTTTTCCTGATCGCCCTGTTGAGCGGCATGCTGGCCAGACGATTGCGATTCACGGAAGACGCCCTCTCCCTGACCGTTGAGAAGTATGACCGCTTGTCCCTTTTATACAGGCAGATTTTTGAAGATATCATGACCGGGATTATCACGGTTGACGACGATGATAACATCACCTCCTGCAACCCCGCAGCAGAGTCGATCACCGGCTACCATGCTGCAAATATCACAGGACGACCGCTCAACAGGTTTTTCCCGGAAATCAGCGTGGAGCAGGCCGAAAACCGCCGGGTCGCCGACTTGAAAAAAAAGGACGGAACCGTAATCCGGGTAGGATACTCCTGTTCCGGGCTGCACCCGGCCCCGGACATCACGCTGGGGTCCACGGTCTGCACCAGGTGCAAGGTTGTCACCATGCAGGATATCAGCAAGATAGAACAGATGGAAAAACAGGTTCGGGAGGCGGAAAAGATGGCAGCCGTTGGCGAGCTGAGTGCTTCCATTGCCCATGATTTCAGAAATCCCCTGGCCGCAATTTCAGGGTCAGCGCAGATCCTGGCCATGGATTTCGCTGGCCAGGCCGGCGATGAAGCACGAACTCAGCACCGGCTGACGGAAATCATCTTAAGGGAATCGGACAAGATGGCCCGGGCCATTACGGATTTTCTCCACTATGCACGTCCCGACCAGCTGCAATATCAGTGGTTTAATCTGCGGCGCCTGGCCGAAGAAACAGTTGCGGCGGTCACGGCCGACAGCGGCTACCATCCCGGCTGTTCAATCTCTATCGAGATCCCCGCCACCCTGGATATCTGCGCCGACCGGCAGCAGATACAGACCGCCCTCGCCCATCTCCTGAGAAACAGCTGCTATGCTTCCCGTGCCACCAAGAAACCGATCATCATTTCCGGCAGCGAGGAGAACGGGGAGGAGCAGGATGGTGTTGTTATTGAAGTGATCGACAGCGGCACCGGCCTGGCGCCTGAAATCCGGGACCGATTGTTTGCCCCCTTTACCACCACCAGGGCGGACGCAACCGGACTCGGCCTGGCCATTGTCCAACAGATTATCACCAGCCACCAGGGCAGCATCGACATCGACAGCCGGGAAGGCCGGGGCTGCACGGTCCGGATTCACCTGCCGTTACCCGGGTCTACTCCCTGATTTTCCTGATATCAGCCCCCAGGGCCTGCATCTTGGCCACCATGTTTTCATAACCGCGCTCCAGGTGGTAAATGCGGGACACCTCGGTGGTGCCGGAGGCAGCGAGGCCGGCAATAACCAGGCCGGCCGAAGCGCGCAGGTCGGTGGCCATAACCTGGGCTCCGCACAATTCGTGTTGCGGCCGCCCCCTGACAATAGCACTTGAACCGTCAATCTTGATATCAGCCCCCAGCCGCTGCAACTCGGCAACATGCATGAACCTGTTCTCAAAGATGGTCTCGTGGATAATGCTGCTCCCGTCGGCCTGGATCATGAGCGCCATGAACTGGGCCTGCAGATCCGTGGGAAATCCGGGATAGGGCATGGTCCGGATATCAACGCTGCGCAGCCGCCGGACGGGACCGGCCGGGTCTGCCGGGCAGGATACGGCCAAGGTTGTTTCCTGTTCCTCGATATGCACTCCGGCACTGCGTAATTTTTCCACCAGGGCCGGGAGATGAGCGGGACGACAATCCGTGATGGTCACCTTGCCGCCGGTCGCGGCCACGGCCAGCAGATAGGTGCCGGTCTCAATTCTGTCCGGGATGATCGTTGCTTCCGCCGGCCGCAGTTCCCGTACTCCGTGAACAGCCAGGCAGTCGCTGCCCCGCCCCTCTATCCGGGCGCCCATAGAGGTCAGCATATCGACCAGGTTGCCGATTTCCGGTTCCCGGGCCGCATTCTTGATCACCGTTGTGCCCTCTGCCGAAACCGAGGCCATGAGGATATTTTCCGTGCCGGTCACCGAAGGTGTGTCGAAATAGACCACGCTGCCCTGCAGTCGCCCCTTTATCGCCGCTTCGACATACCCCTGGTCCAGGGTGATCACGGCGCCGAGCTGTTCAAAACCACGCAGGTGAAAGTTGATGGGCCGGGCGCCGATTGCACAGCCACCGGGCAGAGAAACCCGGGCGTATCCTGTCCGGGAAATGAGCGGACCGAGAACCAGCACCGAGGCGCGCATGGTTTTTACCAGTTCGTACGGGGCTTCGGCCCGATTCAGATACCGGGTATCGATATAGACCGTGCCCCCATCCCTCTCCCACCGGGCTCCCAGGGTTTCAAGCAGTTTGAGCATGGTCCTGGTATCCCGGAGATCCGGAACATTGTGCAGGGCGTGCCGGCCCGGAACCAGCAAGGTCGCGGCGAGCAGGGGCAGGGACGCATTTTTGGCGCCGCTCATCGAAACCGTCCCGTAAAGCGGCTTGCCGCCTTGAATAATGATCTTATCCATTGTCATCCTTTTTCTTTCGAGCCTGCAGCACCCGCGGCCGGCCGGCCCAGTCTGAAACCACGGCAACGCTGTCGTAGGCCGATCCGTCCTGCCCGGCAGCTAAACGATATACGGCTGCCTCCTGATCCGCCCCGATTTCAAGGAACAGCCAGCCCCCGGGCTTGAGGAAAAAGGGGGCCTGCCGTACCAGGCGCTCTATAATATCCAGCCCCCGGCTCCCCGCGGCCAGGGCGGATTCCGGCTCCCAGTCACGGACTTCGGGCTGGAGCGAGGCAAGCGTGCCGTCGGCGACATAAGGAGGGTTGGCCACAATCAGTTCAAAGTCCGGCCCCGGCCTGATTGCCGAAAAAAGATCCGAACAGAGCAGGTCGATCCGGCCTGATTGCCGATGTTTCTGGATATTGCCCCGGGCCACCCGAAGGGCGGCGAAAGACTGATCAACGGCAACAACCCGGTCCGCCCCGAGCTCCAGGGCCAGGACCACCGCAATAACCCCGCTGCCGGCACACATATCCAGGACCGGCCCCCCGGCAAAACCGGCGCCCCCGCAGATGGACAGGATATGGTCAAGGAGGAATTCCGTCTCGGGCCGGGGAATCAGGACAGCGGGCGAAACGACAAAGTCCAGAGACCAGAATTCGCGAATACCCGTAATGTAGTGCAGAGGTTCTCTGGCGGCCCTGCGCTCAAGGGCGGCCTCGAAGCAGGCCAACCGCTCAATGCCGGCATCCTGCTCCCCGTGCAGCAAGAGCTGGCTGCGAGTCAGGCCGAAACACCATTCAAGAAGAAGGGCGGCGTCATTCCCGGCCTCCTCGATTCCCGCCTGGGACAGGCGCCTGACAGCCTGCCGATAGAGTTGAGCAAAACGCATGGGGAAGAATATCCATCCCGTCACCCCTCTCTATCAAGAGCCTGAATCCGTGACGGCTTGAGGTGACACACATATGTAATATGTAAAATTTATTGTATTATTGCCGAATAAACTCATTTGCTGGTCTTCGCCGCGCCGCCCTGCGGTCCGCCCGATAACGGCGCATCTGCTGCGTTGGCAACTCGTTAATATCACACCAGGATAATCAACATCGTCGCCGCCTCGAAGGTCTCGCAGGCTCGCTATCTGCATCTGCACTATTCTCGAACGCTAACGAATTCAGGAAGAAGTTTTCAGGGATTCGGTCTGGTAATGGGTAATCAACGGCAGAATAATTTCATCAAGGGCACCGGCAAGAATCTGCTCCAGCTTGTAGACGGTCAGATTGATCCGGTGGTCGGAGACCCGGCCCTGGGGAAAATTATAGGTCCGGATACGTTCACTCCGGTCGCCCGTACCAACCTGGCTTTTCCGGTCCTCGGAAACCTTGTCGCGCTGTTCCTGCTCTATCTTGTCGAGGAGCCGGGCGCGGAGGACCCCCAGGGCCTTGGCCTTGTTTTTATGCTGTGACTTCTCATCCTGACAGATAACGACCAGGCCGGTGGGCAGATGGGTGACCCGGACGGCCGAATCGGTGGTGTTCACGCTCTGGCCGCCGGGCCCTGACGAACGATACACATCGAACTTCAGTTCGTTAGGTTCAATGTGGAGGTCAACCTCATCCGCTTCCGGGATAATGGCAACGGTGACCGCCGAGGTATGAATACGGCCCTGGGCCTCGGTATCCGGCACACGCTGGACCCGGTGCACACCCGATTCATACTTCAGTCGGGAGTAGACATGGTCGCCGCGGATAAGAGCAATAATTTCCTTGAAGCCACCGATACCGATGGGGCTGCTGCTCATGGTTTCGATCTTCCAGCCCTTGCTTTCGGCAAAACGGCTGTACATCCTGAACAAATCGGCGACAAAGAGTGCCGCCTCGTCGCCGCCGGTCCCCGCCCTGATCTCGAGAAAAATATTTTTCTCGTCATTGGGGTCCTTGGGCAGGAGCATGACCCGGATGGCCCCTTCGAGTTCCGCCTCCTTTTCGAGCAGCTCCGCGACTTCAGATCTGGCGAGTTCCGCCAGTTCCACGTCATCGGCCTCGTCCCGTATAAGCTCCCGGTTTTCTTCTATATCTTTCTGGATCGCACGGTAGCGGGAATAGAGCTGATGAAGTTTGGCGACATGGGAATGTTCCCGGGCGACCTGCTGATATCGTTTCTGGTCCTGAATCAGGCTGGGGTCGGCAAGCCGCTGCTCCAGCATGTCAAGTTTTTCGCCAATATCAGCAAGATTTTCAAACATAATGATTTATGACCCGGGAAACAAAAAATCCGCCAGACATCGGCCGCCATACGGAGACGCAGAGCAGGACCGGAAAACTACTTATTGGCCATCCCGAAACGATCTTTTTGCCCGCTCGCGGCGTTATGCCCAAAAAAATAATCCTCGTTTCTGGACGGACACTACTTATTGGCCTTATCCGAATAATGTTTGGCGTATTTCTTTTTGAATTTCTCAATCCGGCCGGCAGTATCCACCAGCTTCTGTTTTCCGGTATAAAAGGGATGGCAGGCGGAACAGATCTCGACGTTAATCTCCTTTTCCACGGAGCCGAGCTCAAACTCTTTGCCACAGGCGCATTTGGCCTTAATTTTATGATATTCAGGATGGATATCAGGTCTCATGATCTTCACGGCCTCCAAAAAAATTTTCAAAACAAATTAATTGCTGCAGGGAATAATCCCAAACATGATATATTACAAAGTCGGCAATATTTTTTAAACAAAAAACGTAACTATTCTGCTGCACGCCGTCTTCGGACGATCAAACCGCCTCGCATAGCCAGACAATACACCTGAATCCGTGACGGCTGGAGGTGAAATCCCGGGCAATCAGCTGTTCATTGACGCAAAAAACTCGTCATTGGTCTCAGTCTGTTTCATCCGATCAAGCAGGAACTCCATGGCATCGGCGGGATTCATGGACGAAAAGAGCTTGCGCAAAATCCAGATCCGGTTCAGTTCATCTGCCGGCAGCAGCAGGTCCTCTTTACGGGTGCCGGACTTCCGAATGTCAATGGCCGGATAGATACGACGATCGGACATCTTGCGATCCAGCACCAGCTCCATGTTGCCGGTCCCCTTGAACTCTTCAAAGATCACGTCATCCATCCGGCTGCCGGTCTCAATCAAGGCCGTTGCCAGGATTGTCAGGCTGCCGCCTTCTTCTATGTTCCGGGCCGCACCAAAGAACCGTTTCGGTCGAAGCAGGGCATTGGCCTCGACGCCGCCGGACAGGATCTTGCCCGATGCCGGGGTCACCGTGTTATACGCCCTGGCGAGCCTGGTGATGGAGTCGAGCAGAATAACCACGTCGCGCTTGTGCTCAACCAGGCGCTTGGCCTTTTCAATAACCATCTCGGCGACCTGGATATGACGCTGCGGTGGCTCGTCAAACGTCGAGCTGACCACCTCGGCGGCAACATTGCGCTTCATGTCCGTGACCTCTTCCGGCCGTTCGTCAATGAGCAGGACAATCAGCATGATTTCCTTGTGATTACGGACAATGGAGTTGGCGATCTTCTGCATCAGCACGGTTTTACCGGTGCGAGGCGGCGCCACGATCAGGCCTCGCTGACCCTTGCCGAGCGGGGCGATAATATTCATCACCCGCATGGAAAAATTATCAGGCTGGTCTTCCAGGTTGATCTGTTCCTCGGGATACAGCGGGGTCAGATTGACAAACAGGGTTTTGTTGCGGGAGGCTTCAGGCGGTTCGAAGTTGATGCTCTCCACCTTGAGCAGGGCGAAATAACGCTCATTATCTTTCGGCGCCCTGACCTCACCCTCAACCGTATCTCCGGTCCTCAGGTTAAGACGACGGATTTGAGAGGGCGAGACATAGATATCGTCCGGACCTGGCAGATAATTATAGTCCGGCGCCCGCAGGAAACCAAAGCCGTCCTGGAGGATTTCAAGCACCCCGCTGCCCCGCAGCTTGCCGTCGGCATCGCCCTGGGCCTTGAGAATAGCAAAGATCAGCTCCTGCTTGCGCATGGTACTGAAGCCTTCAATATTCAGTTGAGCTGCCAGTTCAACCAGCTCGTTAATCTTCTTGTTTTTGAGTTCAGCCGGATTCATTGATCGGTTTTTCCTCCTGGTAAAAGATAATGCTCCCGCAAAAAAGTACGCTCTTGAGCGCTATGCCCGAGATAACTATTACAAATTATTAAATATAAATCTATTTTTTCGGCTTTCACAAAACCAATAAAAATGACCTTGGTTTTGATTTTACAGGGCCGGGCATTGGCGGTCCGGCCAATCCATACCGGTGCCGCAACAACCATCGGCGACATTATGCCCTGGTCAATAAAAAGATAAGCGGGGAAAACGTATATTTCTTATTTATCAACCAAACAGCCCGGATCAGGCTGTTATTATTTTCATGTGTTTATTCAAATAACTGAGTGAGAAATGGCAGGATAATCTCTGGAACGTTCAACCGATCTCGGATATTATTACAGTCAAATGCAATGAAAAAATGAAATATGTACAGATATCTTCGCTATAAAATTTGTGAAATATCAGAACGTGAAACCGACTGGCGGGATCGTATACATTGACAATGCAGTTGATGACCAATTCAATATTGTCTTCCAGGCCTCCTGTCAAGAACTTTCTTAAATACCTGAATCCGTGACGGCTTGAGGTGATGTTCCATGCAATACATGGAATTTATTGCATTATTGACGAATAAACGCTTTTTTTGGTCTTCACCGCGCCGCCCTGCGGTCTGCCCGAGAACGGCGTAGCTGCTGCGTTGACAACTCCTTGATATCACAGCATGATAATCAACATCGTTGCCGCCTTGCATCGGCACCATTCTCGAACGCTCACGGATTCAGAAAATAATTTATTACAGGGGACCTGAAATAAACCGCTGATAAAGGCCGGCAAGATGGACCGCCTGCAGCCGGGTGCGCAACCAGCAACCGCTGTTATCAACCACGTGATCAGCCCTCAAGGCCTTTTCAGCCAGAGACATCTGGGAGCGCAGCGCCCGCAAAGCCTCTTCGCCGCTGACCCCGTCGCGGGAAACGGTGCGCCGGCAACAGGTTTTCCGGTCGGCAAAAACAACGACGATACGCTGAAATCCGTCCTGCCATCCGGCCTCATACAACAATGGCACGTCCGCCAGGACCAAAGGGGCGGATAAGCCGGCAACCGCCCTTTGCATGAGTTGCAGGGCCAGGGGATGGATCAGCTCATTCACCCGTGAGCGCAACGCCTCATCAAGAAAAATAGCAGAACGCAGACGCGGTCGATCAAGCTCCCCGGAGGCCGTAAAAAACGACCCGCCCAGGAGGTTCCACAGAGCCGCCCAGCCCGGCTCGCCCGGCTCAAGCAGCAGGCGGCACATGGCGTCAAGATCAAACAACGGCAGGTTATAATGCGAAGACCAGAAGCGACCGACCGTGCTCTTACCGGAACCGATACCGCCGGTAATACCAACCAAGATCGTTTCCCGGGACTCTGTTGTGAAAGCCATCAACTAAATATCCCTACCACTAACCTCACTGAAAAAGCGAAAACCTGAATCCGTGACGGCTTGAGGTGATGTTCCATCAATACATGGAGTTTATTGCATTATTGACGAATAGGCACATTTTTTTGGTCTTCACCACGCCGCCCGGCCCGGGCCTTGCTCTCAACGGCCGGGGCATGTAATCTTTTTGTGACCTTCAAGCCTGCCGGCTCAACTGCTCAAGAATCATCTGCATATCCGGCCATAACGGGGTGGTAAAGAAAAGAGATTCGCCGGTCTCAGGATGATTGAAGCGAATGCTTGAAGCGTGCAGCAACTGCCGGGAAATCGTCAACCCCTTCCCTTCCGGCACGCGACCGCCATAGAGTTGGTCTCCGGCCACAGGACTGCCGAGCGAGGCCATGTGAACCCGAATCTGATGAGTCCTGCCGGTTTCAAGAACCAGTTCCACAAAACACAGACCTTCAGTAAAACGCTCGATAACCCGCCAGCGCGTCGCCGCATAACGGCCGCCCCGGTTGCGAACCGCCATTTTCTGCCGATTCACCGGATGCCTGCCGATGGGTCTAACAATACGGCCGACAAGGTCATGGGGGCAACGAAGCAACAGGGCATGATAAGTCTTGCCGATCCTGCGTTCCCGGAAATCCTCGGTCAATTGCCGGAGCGCCTTGTCGGTCTTGGCAACGAGCATGATACCGGAGGTATCCTTATCAAGACGATGAACAATACCGGGGCGCTGCGCATCCATGCCGGGCAGGGAGTTACAGTGATAGAGCAAACCGTGGGCCAGGGTGCCGCTCGAATGACCAGCCGCAGGATGAACCACCAAGCCGGGCGGCTTAACCAGAACCAGTAGACTCTCATCCTCGAAGAGCACCGTGAAGTCGACCCGTTCCGGAATCATCCCGGTAGGCGGCGGGGGCGGAATAACCACCTCAACGCGTTCTCCGGCGGCGATCCGGTACCCCGCCTTCAGGATCCGCCCGCCAATACGGACGTAACCGCCACGGATAAGTTTACCAAGAGCTGATCTGGAATAATCAGGAAGGTGACGAACCAGAAAAAGATCAAGACGCAGACCTGCCTCCCCAGGCAAGGCTGAAAAGAAAAAATTATCCCCTTTTTTCATTATGAAATCAGGAGCGGCAACCACCACCGGACCTGATATTTCTGACAAGAAAAGCCGGGGCGGCGGCGAACGGGTCAGCTGAAAATCTCTTCGATTTGCAGTTCGACCTCCTGTTCATCAATTTTTCTGGCAAGTGATATTTCCTTGATAAGCAGATTTTTAGCAGTGTCCAGCATCTTACGTTCACCATAGGAAAGATCCTTGTCGGCCCTGAGCAGATAAAGATCCCGGAGAACCACGCTCACCTCGAACACGGAACCGGTTTTAATCTTATCCATGTAATCACGATAACGGCGGTTCCAGGTCTGGGGGGTGATCGTAATATCCCTTTCCTTGAGAATAGTGATGACCTTGTCAACTTCATCTGCCGAAATAATCGCCCGGAGTCCGACATTATCGCTGTTTGCCGTCGGAATCATGATGGTCATGTCGTTATCCAGGATTCTCATCACATAAAATGACTGATCGACACCACCAATAGTCTGCGACTCAATAGCCTCAATCAGCCCGACTCCATGGGCCGGATATACAGCCATATCACCTGCTAAAAACACATAATCCTCCCGGGAAACACATTGTGAATACCTCTTGCTCTGACCAGTGCCTATCCCGAAACTGCTTTTTCAGGCCCGATCTCACGAAGTCTCGCGAGACCGCTTACCTCGTATGCTCAAAAAATAACCCTCGGAGGGAAGCGGAACGAAGTGGAGACTTACAAAAAATTCTCAGTTCAGGACGACACTAACCAGCAAAAAAAATTATGGGAAAACTTGACAAGTTAAATATATACCATATTATTGCCGCTTCGTAAAGGATGGCCTTAAGATTTATAGAATTTCATACCTTGTAGCCGTGAGCGTTCGACAAACCGGCCGCCCGGCCAAGAGCCAGGGAAGCGAGAACAGGAAGGGTCTGAAATTACCGGGGACTGTTTCCCGGCCACTTGTCGCCAACAGACCGGGACGAATTCCCCTGACCCCGCCCCTGCCCGGCAACAGACTGTTCCGAGCGGTCGTTGATTATGTTCATTGCGACTTCAACCCCCTGACCAATAAAAAGCCGGATCCCTTCGGCGACCAGGTCGAGTTTCTGTCGAAATAAATCCCGTTCAGCCGGGGAGAATTCAGCCAGGACAAATCGCTCCACCGGCATTGCCGAGCCATGATCACTCACCGGGGGACGGCCGATACCGATTTTTATCCGGGCAAAATCACTGGTGCCGAGATGCCTGATTACGGAACGTATACCATTATGTCCACCGGCCCCTCCCCGGGCAACAATCTTGATCCGGCCGGGTTCGAGATCGAGGTCATCGTGAACCACCAGGATATGTTCCGGCTCGATCTTGAAATAGGTGGCGAACCGGGCCACGCATTCACCGGAACGGTTCATGAAAGCCTGAGGTTTCAAGAGAAATACCGTTTTTCCCGACAGGCTGGTCCGGGCAAAAAGGCCCTGCCACTTTTCTGAGGTTATGGGCTGCCCGATCTCCCCGGCAAAATAATCGATGGCCAGAAAGCCGGCATTATGCCGTGTCAATTCATAATCGGGACCGGGATTGCCGAGACCGACAATCAGCACACTCCTGTCCGGCATGTTTCACCCATCCATTATGTGCGGTTCGTAATCAAGGCGGAAATGAAGTTGCCCGCCACTCTCGCGACCACAACTTCCCCCTGCCGGGGGGAGAGACAAAAGCAAAGGGGCGAGAAAGCAGAGAAGTCAACAAGCACAATAAAGAAAAAATCTCACAGGACTCACGGGGCACACAGAGGAAACAACAACAATAAAGACAGAAAAACCTTTCTATTAGCCCTGCGCCTCGGCGAGAGACAAAACAAAAAAACTCAGGCTGGCTTCACAACGGCACCAGAGCGGATGCAACGGGTACAGGCATTGATTCGTACCGTGCGACCGCTGTCGCTTACGGTGCGAACTTTCTGCAGGTTGGGCAGCCAGCGGCGGCGGTTCTTATTATGGGCATGACTGACGTTATTTCCGGTAGCCGGTTTTTTCCCACAAATCTCACATATACGGGCCATAATATATTTTCTCCTTACAAGGGATTACTTTTGAGATTTACTAAATTCTACATTATAATCTTCAAACGAAGATTATTGCAAGTTGTTTTCACGAAAACAACGAAAGAGCGATATCGACCGAACATGGAACTCGAAAAAAAGGGGCATCAAAGATAAAAAAGAATAGGGACTCTTGTCGCCGAGCCTGAATTCGCCGCCCTCGGGAGAGAAAATTACGAGTCTTTCCTGTTGACAGTCCAAGCCACTCATGGTAGCACAACGCCTCATGAAACATGTTTTATCTTAACATGTCTCCATTCAATTAATTTGCAACTCTAACCGATTGATTTATCCTGCTCAATGTCCACACAAAATAAAAATGCCTTCTGGTCTCTGTTTTCCTCGGTAAAGCTGGCCCTGTTCCTGCTTTTTACCCTGGCCACCACCTCCATTATCGGCACGATTGTTCCTCAGAATAATCCCCCTGAATTTTATATCAAGCTGTACGGGGCCAACCTGGCGAGATTCATGCAGACACTGGGCGTGCCCGACATGTACAATTCATGGTGGTTCATAGGCCTGCTGATCCTGTTCAGCCTGAACCTGATTGTCTGCAGCCTGGAACGAATCCCCAATGTCTGGCGCCTGGTAACCCAGGACAATCTCAAAACCAACCCGGCCAAACTCGAAAAAATGGGCCGGAGAAGAATCATCCCCCTGCCTGGAACATCCATGGGTGAGGCGGTGGCAGAAACCGCTTCATTTTTCGTACGCCAAGGCTGGAAGGTGGCGAAAAGAGATAAGGACGGCGGAACCCTGTTCTTTGCCCAGAAAGGCGCATGGACAAGATTCGGCGTCTACCTTGTACACAGTAGTATTCTGATCATCCTCACCGGGGCGATTATCGGCTCACCAACCGTTGCCAGAAAATTTTTCCGTGCTCCAAACTTCGCCTTCAAGGGAAGCGTCATGCTGCCCGAGGGCAGAGCAACAAACTTTGTTTATTCCTCTCAAAACGGGAGAGAAATCCCACTCGGCTTCACCGTCCGTTGCGACCACTTTGACATAGAATATTACTCAAACGGCATGCCCAAGGATTACCGGGCGAAACTGACCGTTATCGATCACGGCAAAATCGTCCTCCAGCGTGACATAGAGGTCAACAAGCCCTTGCGATACAAGGGAATTACCTTTTACCAGGCCAGCTACCAGCCGTATCCGAGCTTTATCGTCCAGGTGACAAACAAAAAAACCGGGGTTGAGAAAAAGGACGTTATTCCCGCGCGTGAACAGATCGACTGGAAAAAAGGCGGGGCACGCTTTGGCATCATCAACATGCAGACCAGGGGACAGATCGTCGAACGAATCAAGGTCTGGTTCACTGACAACCAGGGCGAGCCGTCGGAATTCTGGATAGAGCCGAATCGTGAGGCAGTAATCAAGCGACCTTCCGGCGAATTCCTCTTCAAGGCAAAACAATTGTACGCTACCGGCCTGCAGATCTCGAAAGATCCGGGGGTCTGGCTGGTGTACCTAGGCTGCGCTCTCATGCTGGTCGGGCTGACGGTGGCCTTTTTTATGTCACATCGAAAAATATGGGCCTTTGTCAGCGAGAAAGAGGGTCAGATTACAGTACTTTTCGCTGGCAGTGCCAACAAGAATAAGTTAGGATTTGAGAAGACATTCACGGCCTTCATCGATAAAATAAAAGGATTTGCCAGCTGAACAGAACATTCACACTACTGGCACCTTCGCTCAATCTGCCACCACTATACAACGGACAAAACCCATGAACAGTTCGCAGCTCTTTGGTATTGCAACTCTGGCGTACCTGTTGTCTTCAGCCTTGTACACTGCACTCCTGATCTTTAAAAATAAAAAAATAGGGTACTATGCCATCACGGTGACCATCCTTGGTTTTCTGGTCCAGACCGCGGCCCTGGGACTGCGTTGGTATGAATCATACCAGCAGGGCATCGGCCATGCGCCTTTGACCAACATGTACGAATCGCTGGTTTTCTTTTCCTGGGCCACCATCCTCTTTTACATCATCCTGGAGTTCAAGGTAAAAAACAGGGTTATCGGTGCCTTTGTCGTCCCGATTGCCTTTGTGGCCATGGCCTATGCCTCTCTGGCCAAGGGAATGAGCCAGCAAATCGAACCACTGAACCCGGCCCTGCAGTCCAACTGGCTCATCGCCCATGTCATTACCTGTTTTATCGGCTACAGCGCCTTTGCCGTGGCGGCTGGCCTGGGAGTCATGTATCTGCTGAAAAAATCAGCAATCAATAAAAATCTTCCTCCGGATACCTTGACCGGATCATTGCCGGACCTGTTGTTCATTGATCACCTTACTCACAGAACCATCGTTTTCGGTTTCCTCTGGCTGTCCGCAGGTATTATCAGCGGAGCGGTCTGGGCCAACGAGGCGTGGGGAACGTACTGGAGCTGGGACCCCAAGGAAACCTGGTCGATCATTACCTGGTTCATCTATGCCTCGACCCTGCATGCCCGCTTTACCCGCGGCTGGCGAGGCAGCCGGATCGCCTGGCTTGCCATTATCGGTTTTCTTGCGGTATTTTTCACCTACTTCGGGGTTAACTATTTACTGTCCGGTCTGCACAGTTACGGCTCCCAGTAACCATCGAATTATTAAAAAAACAGCAAGTTGGATATTTTTATTCGACTTTTGTCAAATCTCGGAAGAGCCATTATAGATTTTTTAGATTGAATGACAATTCAATTTGGTCTGATCTCCGCAATACAATAAATTTATTACAAGGAGAGGGACAATGAGAAAAGCATTTATCTATGGTGTGGCGATGGCATTTCTGTGCATCGTCGGCTTGGTTGGTATCAGCATGGCAGCTGTAAACACCGGACCGGCCAACATCATCCTGAAGACTGCAAGGGCCATGAAGCCGTCATACTTCCCCCATGCCGAGCACCAGTCACGCCTGAAGTGCGGCGTATGTCATCACTCCAAAAACGCCGCTGGTAAGCAGGCCCCCTATTTCAAAGGCATGAAAATACAGAAATGCGTGGCCTGTCATAACAAAAAGGCTGTTAGTATGCCTGAAAATCTTAGTAGTTTCAGAGATGTCGGCCATGCCCGCTGCAAGGGTTGCCATCGGAAGACCGGCAACAGGACTCTCACCTATTGCAAAACCTGCCATTCAAAACCAAAAAAATAGCAGCGGTATAAAAAACAGTCGAACAAAAAAAGGCCACCCTTTACGGGCGGCCTTTTTTTGTTGCCTAAAACCGTAGCCGGTGCTTGACGTGAGATGACTTAAAGGGCCTGTCCGGGAACAAAAGCCTTTGTTAAGGAGCAGGCAGTCTAACCGCACCGCAGACTCCTCCGGGGCAGGCGAACGATACCGTTTTCGGATGAACCACCAGGTCCATATAACCTGCCGCCGTCCAGAGGCAAACTAAACCGAAAATCGGCCATCCTCACAAGACAGACTCTGTCGAGGATGATAAATACCGGTCGATCAGGAGGCAATCAAATGATTCAGGGTGTCAAAAAACAGGGCATTGCCGATGAGATAAAAAATGCTCGACATGATGGCGGCGGCAGGCACGGTAAAAAACCATGAACCGAAAATTGAGATAACCACGCGCCGGTCAATACCTCCGAGCCCCCGGGCCAGGCCAATGCCGAGGATCGCGCCGACCAAAGTGTGCGTAGTGGAAACCGGTAAAGATAAACGGCTGCAAACCAGGACGGTCGTTGTTGCGGCAAGATCGGCGGCTACTCCCCGCGAGGGGGTGATCTCGGTAATTTTCATGCCCACGGTCACCATAACCCGGTAACCGTAGGTCGACAGCCCAAGGACAATCCCCGCACCGCCGAGGGCCAGGACCCAGAACGGTACCGGCACCTTCATATTAATCGATCCGGTGTGCAGAACATTGACAATCGCGGCCATGGGGCCGACCGCGTTGGCAACATCATTGGCGCCGTGGGCAAAGGCAACCGAGCATGAACTGACGACCACCAGCGGGACAAACATCCTCTCGACAGCCTCCAACTGCTTGCCAAGCGGGTCATTCTCCTTGCCGTGCAGGCTGGCGCCAATCAAAAACCGTGAAACAACAGCGGCCAGAGCCGCGCTGGCCAGGGATATCCAGATGCCTCTGCTGCCCGACAACAAGTCTATCCGGCCGATTACATTCTGCAGTCCTTTGTAAATGGTGGCCAGAAGGACAACTGCAGTCAGGAAAAATACAATATAGGGGATATGGCTGATTGCCGCCCTGGCCGGCTTTTCCTGGCCAAGGATTGCCGTACTGATGTAACGAAAAATCACATAGGACAGAATACCACCGGCCAGGGGTGAAATAACCCAGGAGGAGACAATCAACCCCATCTTCATCCAGTTTACCGCCTCCCAGCCCGCGGCCACGACACCAAAACCGGCAATGGCGCCGACAATGGAGTGGGTCGTGGACACCGGCATGCCGAGATAAGTCGACAAGTGGAGCCAGAAAGCAGCAGCGAGCAGAGCCGCCGACATGCCGATCACCAGGATCACCGCCGCATCCTGGGTGGAAATCCCGGGTATCGAGACAAGAGCGGCCGGATCGACAATCCCCTGGCGTACGGTGTTGGTCACATGAGCTCCGACCAGGACCGCCCCGGCAAATTCGCAAATTCCGGCGGCAATGATAGCATTACGAATAGAAATAGACCGGGAGCCGACCGCGTCGGCCATGGAATTAGCCACATCGTTGGCGCCGACATTCCAGGCCATATAGAGCCCGAGCATGGCAGCTGATCCTATGATATAAATATTCATTTCAGATCTGGTCCTGATTGCCGGCACCTATCCGGAAACGGTCTTTTCGCAGGTCTTGCAGGCTCGCTATCTCCCGATTTCCCGGAATCTGCGCCGCACGGGTCTCAAACAAAAAATCCTCGTTTCCGGACAAACACTAACTGAAAAAGGTTGAACAAAAAAACACAAACAATGCCTCGAAACAATTTCACAACTCTCACTTCTGAATCATCACCCGCAGGTAATCGCCGCTGTTTTCCGCCTGGTTGGCAATGCTGCCGAGCATGATCACCATCTTTTCATAAAAAAGAATATTAAGAATGCTTTCCCTGCCCTCCAGGGCATAGATGGTCCGGGACAGCTTGCGTGACATCTTGTCCGCCTTCCATTCTTCCGCCCCCAGGCCTTCAATTAACTTGAGAATCGAACGACCTTCGGCCCCGGCAAAAGACGTCTCCGCCAGATTCTTAAATTCAACCGCAGCAGCGAGAAGCGTACCGCTTACCTGAAAAACCTGGTTCAGGTAATTAAAAAAACCATCCTGTATATCTGGATTGACCGTGGTTTTCCTGAGCGTCAGGATCACGGAAAAATCTTGTGCCAAGTCGGCCATTTTCTCCTGACAGGCCAGGAAATTAACCAGATTGGAACGATCAACGGGCAGCAAGGAACGTTTGGTGATAAAACCGCGGATATCATGCTTGATCAGGTCGGCCTCATATTCAAGCCGGGCCATTCTTGAATGAAGGTTGTGGATTTCATCATAATCTTCGTTGACCAGCGATTCCATAAGCGGCCACAACAGTTCCACACACTCATGCACCTTCATGCTATGTTCAACAATAGAACCAAATGGAGACTTACCAAACAGATCACTGATCAGATTTTTCATAATGAAAGTTCCACGTTTTTTGCCGGCGGCATCAGCAAGCCGCAGGTTGGTAAATTATCACAGGTGCAACACAGTGAAGAGACAAGACTCCGAATGCGATGAGATATAGAAAAACTTCCCCGCCAACATGTTGATATTATTAAATAAATTCCAAGCAATTTTTCAATTGGCTTCCGAACAATTACGATGAAACAATAAGTTATACGTGATAACAAAACAAGGTTATTGTATACTACAATGACCAGGAAACAAAATCCGTGACGGCTTGCGGTGATGTTCAATGCAATATGTGGAGTTTATTGCGTTATTCCAGAACAAATGCATTTCCTGGTCTTTACCGCGCCACCCTGCGGAGCGCCCGACAATCAAACATCTGCTGCGTTGGCAACTCATTGATATCACACCAGGATAATCGACATCGTCGTCGCCTCGAAGGTCTCGTAGGC
>UOEY01000010.1_pt1 | contig 50752 bp, 35 predicted proteins | sample 1989501 | NCBI WGS metagenome assembly UOEY01 (sample SAMEA4712198, study PRJEB27164) | hydrothermal vent metagenome | biome: marine basaltic hydrothermal vent biome; feature: marine hydrothermal vent; material: mineral | place: Pacific Ocean | collected 2011-06-14/2011-07-23 | depth 1691 m | reverse complement strand
GATCGGTGACCGAGCGGATCTGGGAAGGACTCAGTTCCTGGTCGAAAATCAGCAGATTGGCCCCCAGGCGCAGACTGCGCAGCATAATCTCCATGAGCTTGCCCCGGCCGAGAATAAAACGGGGATGGATCTGTTTTCGCAGCTGAATGATGGTGTCCAGGACGAGCACATCCGCGGACCGGGCCAGTTCGTTAAGTTCCGCCATCGAATCGGCGGCCAGGCCCCGGGAACCGGTGGTCACGCTCACCAGGATGGCCCGGTCGAGCCCCTGGTCCACCTCGCGGGTGGGGCGGGTCCGGACAAATTCATTTTCCAGGGCCTCGATCAGTTCGATGCAGGAGTCCTGCTGCCGGGCCGGATGGACGGGCGTCAGCATGACCCAGTCCCGGCCGGCCACCGGTTCCGGGACCAGGTGCGCGGTGTGGATGAGCTCCGGCAGGCCGTCACGCAGGGTCAGGACGGACATCAGGTCCAGGCGCAGGCAGGCCAGGTCCATAATGTCCTCATCGTTGATCCCTGTCCCACCCAGGCTGGTATGGACACAGCGCAGCCCCTGCAAACGACCGCCGGCCGTGCGAATCGTTGCCAGGGGCGGGATAACAATCCGGTCATGATCGCCGACAATGACTGTCTCCACCTTGCCGGAGCGGTGAATCAACAGGCCGATCCGGCGGTTCAGCTCCGCCGACAAGGCGCCGAGGCTGCGGGCAAGGTCCCGGCCGATGATATCGTCGGGATTAATTCTTTTCCGGGCCAACCGTTCCAGGGCGCGAAGCTGCTTGGCCTTCAGGCCCGAGGTATTGCCGGCTACGGTACCGATAACGTCCTCCTGGTGATTGTGCGGAAACCCTTAAACCTGAATCCGTGACGGCTGAGGTGATATTTCATGCAATTTATGAAATTTATTGCATTATTATTGAATAAACTCATTTGCTGGTCTTCACCGCGCCGCCCGGCGGTCCACCCGATAACGGCGCAGCTGCTGCGTTGGCAACCCGTTGATATCACACCAGGATAATCAACATCGTTGCCGCCTTGAAGGTCTCGCAGGCTCGCTATCTGCATCTGCACCGTTCTCGAACGCTCACGGATCCGGGTTGAAAGCAAAAAAATGACTCTATTCAAGTGATAATGCAATAGTCTCTGCCCTGAACCTGCTTCATCAGGACTATTTCGCCGTCGCCGGTAACCAACTCCGGCGCCAGCCCCTTTGTTTCAGCAATGCAGCGGGCGACCAGGGAGCACTTCACGGTGAGCAGAAAATAAATCGGGGCCGCCACCTCTGACAATGTTTCAAAATTTCCCTGCCCCTTGCTCATAATCAAATCCGCCCCGGCAAACCGCTTTCTGAACTCCGGACTGCAGGAATCAAGCGGTGTCCCGGGACAGCCGGTGCCGTTGGTTATGACCGGGCAGAGACGGTCGAGACCACATTCTTTTACATCCCGCAAGGTCACGTCATTTAAAATAATATCCCCCCGGACCGCCAGGGTTACCTTGCAGCCGCGGGCCTGTAACTGTTCGATGAGGAGTCCGTCAAAAACAATCTCACCGCTGTTATCGGCAAGGTACAGGATATCGGGTCCCCGCTCCAGGTCCCGCTCCAGCGCAACAAAATCATCAATCAGGGGTTTCTGCTCCAGGCAGCCGGCCATGGTCGCGGCCGCATCAAAACCGTGCCCGGCGCCGTAATCAATGATATTCCCGGCAACCGCGAAACGGAGCGCGGTATAGAGCGGATCGGCCGCTGATTCAACCTGCTGCCGGACCGCATCGCGCAGGCCCAGGGCAAACTCGTTGCTCGTTTTTCTCAACTCCGCATAGGGGTCCCGCACCCCGGTTATATCCGCAATCAGGCGGTATACGCCGACCGCGTTTTCCGGCGCTGACCGGTCCAGATCCAGCGCGGCGAGCAGGCGGCCGACCTCGTCCATGACCCGGCGCTGCACCTCCGGGTCCTGACTGCTGAGCCGGGCCGCGACCAGGGCCTGGCGCATGAAACAGACCAGGCATTCAAGACTTGTCCGCATGCGGCCCTCCTGTTGCAGCCCGGCCGGACCGCGACGGCGTGAGCAGGTAGTCGTGGCGGACATTGGCCAGGGCCGCAAAAATATGCGACCGGGCCGCGGGAGCTTCCCGGTACAGACCCGCCAGGATACGCCGGACATCGCGGCGCCTGGTCTTTTCCGACAGGGGGCAGGAGGAGCGTACCGGTTCAAGACCAAGTTTGTCGGCAACGGCGCGGATTTCCTCCTTATCCAGATAGGCCAGGGGACGAATCAGGGCCAGGCGGCCCGCAAACAGGTCCTGCCTGGGCACCATGGTGCTGATGTTGCCGGCGAAACAGAGATTCAGAAAAAACGTTTCGATAATATCATCACGATGATGTCCCAGGGCCAGCTTGGTAAAGCCGCGCTGCCGGGCGAAATCAAACAACTGCCGCCGCCGGCTCCGGGCGCAGTTGTAACAGACACCTTGTCGTGACTCTTCGGGATTGCCGGAAGCAAGGGGCGGTTGCCGGACGGCGGGGAGGAGTTCCGAGCGAATGTGCAGACGATCAAGCTGCCGGCGCACGGCCAAGGCGGATTTGCCGGGCTGGTCCGTTGCCGGTTCCATGTCGACATGAACGGCAAACACCTCATAACGAACAGGGGCCTTGCGCTGCCAGAAATCAAGCAGCCAGGCAAGGACCAGGGAATCGACCCCGCCGGAGACCGCAACCAGCACGCGATCCCCGTCGTCAAGCATCGCATAGTCATGCATGGCCCGGCCGATACGCCGATTGACCTCCCGGGTCAGCACCTTCGCCATGTCCACCGGGAAATCGTCGTTATGCTCTGGTCAGCCGGAAGCTGAGCAAGTTTATCACCTGAATCCGTGACGGCTTGAGGTAAAGTTCCATGTAACATAGGGCATTTATTGCATTATTGGCAAATAAGCGCATTTTTTGGTCTTCACCGCGCCGCCTTGCAGCTGCACCGTTCTCGAACGCTCACGGATTCAGGTATCGCCCAACGGTTGCCGTTACTTTTTCATCATGTCCGCCAGGCAGGAACAGGACGAAAGCTTGTCATTCAAACCATCCCGCATCAGGTCCGCCGCCGTCACCCAGGAAAACTTTCTTTGTTTCGCCTTGGCCAGGGCAAACAGGTTTTCCAGGAGAGACTGCTGGACTTCGTCATATTTCCCATCGCAGATAATCCGGCCGTTATCGACCTCTATAAGTCTGATTTCAAAGGCGACCGCGGCCGGCTCCTCCGCCGTATATTTGCCGCCGACCCGCTCCCGATAACGCCGGACCGTAGTTTGCAGCACGGCGTTGCAGCCGACCTTGCCGCCGACCATCCGAGCCAGGGCCAGGTCTTTCAGGGGCAGGGTCCCGGTAAAGCCGGAGATCTGATCCTCAGAGACAAGACGGAACCCCCGGCGACCCTCGAACTTCTGTCGCAGGAGAGCATTCATGGCCCGAACGCCCTGGTTGAGGCTCTTGGTCTGCTGCGGAGAAACGGGACCATTATCGTAATCAAGCGCCGCGACCGCCGGCATGATGGCGATACGGGTCACGACACATGGCGGTCCCTGCTTGAGAGCACTCTTGTTCCCGGCCCCGCAACCGGCAAGGATGAGCGACAGGGACACAACCAGCACAAATGCAGTTCTTTTCAATGCAGTCACAATCTTTCTCCTGGTCTGATTATCTCTTGGTGCGTTTGTCTCTCGATTCCCGCTAGTTATTACAAGATCCCCTTGGAAGAAAGCTGGCCGGACAGGCGGGGTAGCGGAGAAACAGCCTGCGACACGGCCCGGCCAAGGGCCTTAAATACAGCTTCGATGATATGATGGCTGTTCTCGCCGTGCAGAAGATCCACATGCAGGGTTAGGCCGGCATGCAGCACCAGGGCGCGTAAAAATTCCTTGGTCAGCGAGGTGTCGAAACTGCCCACCTTCTGGTCCGGCACGGGTGCATCGTAATGCAGGTAAGAACGGTTTGAGCAATCGACGCAGACCCTGATCAGTGTTTCATCCATGGGCACGTAAGCGTGACCGTAACGACAGATTCCGGCCATATCGCCCAAGGCTTTTTTCAAGGCCCGGCCGAGACAGATACCGAGATCCTCAACCGTATGATGGTCATCGACCTGGATATCACCCTGCGCCGCAACCTGCAGATCGAAAAAACCGTGTACTGCGAAAAGCGTCAGCATGTGATCCATAAAGCCGACTCCGGTCTCGATTTCGACCGTGCCGTTGCCATCGAGGTCCAGGCGGAGCCGGATGTTCGTTTCCCTGGTTTTACGTTCTATCTCACCAATCCGCTGTAAATTATCGGCCACTGTTCACTCCTTGTCTGACCCGGCGCCCCCGACAGGGGTTCTTGCCACTGAAAAAGTTTGACCTGAATCCGTGACGGCTCGAGGTAACACTTCATGTAATATGTAGAATTTATTGCATTATTTTTAAATAAATGCATTTTCTGGTCTACACCGCGCCGCCCTGCGGGGCGCCCGATAACGGCTCATCTGCTGCGTTGGCAACTCGTTGATATCACACCAGGATAATCAACATCGTTGCCGCCTCGAAGGTCTCGCAGGCTCGCTATCTGCATCTGCACCGTTCTCGAACGCTCACGAATCCAGGTTTGAATAATTATATATATTCTTCTTCGCCGACATTGGCAACTTTTCTTCAACATGTTCCCCTTTCTTGCCGCCGGGTTCGCCAATGCCGGTTACCGCCGGTGCCGGTTGCGAATGAAATTTTTTATTGACACTCATTCGAAAAGCTTGTTATACTTTAAGGCTGTCTACGGAAAACGATCAGGCGGGAATAACTCAGTGGTAGAGTGCAACCTTGCCAAGGTTGAAGTCGCGAGTTCGAATCTCGTTTCCCGCTCCATTGATTTTATCAGGTTCGGACCTCATTCGAACCTTTTTTTGTTATTTTTGTTTTTTTGGAAGAATTAGAGGCGCAGCTGATGAAAACCTATTATACGCCGGTAAAGGAAATAAATCGCAAATGGTATGTTGTTGATGCCGACAGCAAGGTCCTGGGCCGTGTCGCCTCGGAAATTGCCCGCCGGCTGCGCGGCAAGCATAAGCCGACCTTCTGCAATTTCCAGGATAACGGCGATTTTATCGTCGTCATTAATGCCGGCAAGGTCCATCTCACCGGGAAAAAGTGGGACGACAAGAAATATTACCACCACAGCGGCTACCCGGGCGGCATCAGCATGCAGACCGCCAGGGAGATTCGGGCGAACAAGCCTGAAGAGTTGATTCGCAAGGCCGTTCAAGGCATGCTGCCGAAAAACAAGCTTGGCCGGCAGCAGCTCAAGAAGCTGAAGATTTATACAGGAAGCGATCATCCCCATCAGGCCCAACAGCCTGAAAATCTGGATATCTGATATTTAACGGAGCACAGTTATGGCGCAGGAACGATTTTACGCTACCGGCAAACGGAAAACGGCCGTTGCCCGGGTCTGGATTACCCAGGGCACTGGAGAGATGGCCGTTAACAAACAGTCATTAAACGACTATTTCGGTGAAATATTCTGTGAACCGAAAGTCGCCCGGCCTTTTGCCGTTACCGAGACAACGGATAAATATAATGTCATTGCCACGATCAAGGGCGGCGGCAAGTCCGCCCAGGTCGACGCCCTGGTGCACGGTATATCCAAGGCTCTGCAGGATATGAACTCGGAGATGCGCACCCCCCTGAAAAGGGCGGGTCTGCTGACTCGCGACCCGCGCTGCAAGGAACGGAAAAAATACGGCCAGCGCGGTGCCCGTGCCCGCTTCCAGTTCTCCAAGCGTTAAGATCGCGGAGCTTTTTACGTTTATATTTTTTGGATTTCATTTACCTTTCCGAAAGTCAAGGGAATAACGAATTGCTTCGTTATTCCCTTTTTTTTTAATTTTTTATTACCGCGCATCCGTGACAAACCCGCGGATACAGGTGTAAAAGAAAACAAACCCAGCAAGGTAGACAAGCAATGTTGCGAATAGGAATCGTCGGAGCCTCCGGCTACACCGGGGTCGAGCTGGCCAGGATCCTGGCCGGCCACCCCCGGGCTGAAATCACGGTCGTCACCTCCAGGCAATATGCCGGGCAACCCCTGTCCCGGATCTTTCCAAGCCTCAGGGACCGCGTGGACACGGTTTTCGTAAATCCCTCGCCCGCGGAACTTGCCCGGCAGGCCGATTTCTTTTTTACCGCGGTTCCCCACAAAACCGCCATGGATATCGTGCCCCCGCTGCTGGCCGCAGGCAGGAAAGTTGTCGACCTGAGCGCCGATTTCCGGATTCGCGACGTCGCGGTTTATGAACAGTGGTACCAGAAACACTCGAGCAGCGAACTGATCAAGGAGGCCGTGTACGGACTGCCCGAACTGTACCGGCAGCAGATCAAAAACGCCCGGCTGGTGGCCAACCCCGGCTGTTACCCCACCTCGGTCGCCCTTGGTCTCGCCCCGCTGCTGCGGGAGCACCTGGTCGATCCGGCGACCATTATCATTGATGCCAAATCGGGAACCACCGGCGCCGGCCGGGCCGCGAATGTTGCCTCGTTGTACTGCGAGGTGGCCGACGGCTTCCGGGCCTACAAGGTTGGCGGCACGCACCGGCATATCCCCGAAATGGAACAGGAACTGAGCCTTCTTGCCGCCGAGCCGGTGACCATAACCTTTACCCCGCACCTGTTACCCGTTTCCCGGGGCATCCTCAGCACGATGTATGCCCGCCTGGACCACGATGTCAGCGAAACAGAGCTGCAGGAGCTGTTTGACGACACCTACCGGGACGAACAATTTGTCCGGGTCTGCGCGGCCGGGACCTTGCCCGCTACCCAATACGTGCGCGGCAGCAACTACTGTGACATCGGCTTCAAGATCGACCGGCGCACCGGCCGGATTATCGTCATCACCGCTATTGACAATATCGCCAAAGGCGCCGCCGGCCAGGCGGTCCAGAACATGAACCTGATGAATAACCTGGACGAGGCCGCGGGGCTGACCGGGACTCCTTTTTTTCCGTGAACCAGAGAAATATCCGGCTGCTGATCGCCTATGACGGCACCGGCTACAGCGGCTGGCAGCGACAGAACGACACGGCTACGATCCAGGGCCGGCTGGAAGACCGGCTGACGACCATGACCGGGGCGGCCGTCACCCTGCACGGCGCCGGCCGCACCGACGCCGGGGTTCATGCCCTGGGGATGGTGGCCAATTTCAATACCCGGTCAACCATTGCCGCCAAAGGTTTCCTCCGGGGCCTCAACTCCCTGCTGCCCGCGGACATCCGGATTCTTGCCGTCAATGACGTGAAAACAACGTTTCACAGCCGTTTTGATGCAACCGGCAAGACCTATCGTTACGACATTCTTACCGGCCGGGTACTGATGCCCACCGAGCGGTTATACGCCCTCCATGTGCCCGTCCCGCTCGACATCGACCGCATCCATGCCTGCCTGCACCACCTTGCCGGCAGCCATGACTTTTCGAGTTTCGAGGCCAGCGGCTCCAGGGAACCGGGCCGGCCCAACGGCCGCGGCGCTGTCCGCACCATTTACCGGGCCGAATTTTTCCCCTGTTCCGGCAGGGGCGACGCCTGGTCTTTTCGCTTCACCGGCGATGGCTTTCTGCGCCACATGGTGCGCAACTTTGTCGGCACGCTCATCGAGGCCGGGGCGGGAAAAATGACCCCGGAAGAATTCCTGGCCATCCTCCAGGGCCGGAACCGCTGCCTGGCCGGCCCGACGGCGCCGGCCCGCGCCCTGTTTCTCGAACAAGTCTTCTACCAGGAAGATGCACCCTAACCACTTAAAAATAGAGGAAAAAGCAAAACAATGTCCGCACCGCCGCTGCTTCATGCCCTCGAACCGATCATCCTGGCATCAGGGTCACCGCGCCGCCGGGAATTGCTGGCCGGGCTCGGCCTGACATTCAAGGTTATGCCGGCCGCGGTCAACGAAACCCCCGGCAACCGGGAACAGCCTGAAGACTTTGCCGGACGCATGGCCGTTGCCAAGGCCGTTGCCGTTGCCGGGACCAGGCCGTCATCCTGGGTTGTCGGTGCGGATACGATTGTCGTCATGCCGGGCAAAACCATTCTCGGCAAGCCCCGGAACCGGGAACACGCGCTGATGATGCTCAGGCAGCTCCGGGGAAATACCCACCAGGTCATGACGGGGCTCTGTCTCTGTTGCGTGAACAAGGGGGTCCGGGCCAGCCTGGTCGAGACCACGGAAGTCACCTTTACCGAGGAGGCCGGCGACGAGATCCTGCAGGCCTACATCCGGACCGGCGAGCCCCTTGACAAGGCCGGGGCCTACGGGATCCAGGGGACCGGCTCGTTTCTGGTCCGGGAAATCAACGGCTCCTGCAGCAATGTCATCGGCCTGCCCCTGTACCGCCTGCTCTCCCTGCTTATCGAGCACAGGGTGGTGGCGCCGGCATGAAAAAAAATATTCAAAAAATAATACCCTGTGGTATTATGTAATAGTAACTATTCGTGTTTTTTCTCGAATTTCCGATCAAGACTTCTTGCCCGGACGGACACTTCTCCGGCGCGGAGACCTGACCGGGGGTGGCATTTACCTGAATCCGTGACGGCTTGAGATTATACGCCAGGCAATACATGGAATTTATTGCATTATTGCCGAAAAAATGAATTTGCTGGTCTTCACCGCGCCGCCCTGCGGGGCGCCCGATAACGGCGCAGCTGCTGCGTTGACAACTCGTTGATATCACACCAGGATAATCAACATCGTTGCCGCCTTGCATCTGCACCGTTATCGAACGCTCACGGATCCAGGATTTAACGAAACAGAGAGATATCGCCTTGGTTTCACGTAAACGATTTCGGAAAATTCACCGGAGGCCGGCTTGAAAGAAAAAAAAATCACCAGGTTACAGGAAGGATTAAACCAGCTTCTGTCAGGGCATTACGAATTTCTGTGTGATACGAATATTTCACGGGCCTTGCCGGGAACGATCATTCGTCTTATTGACAATAATAAATCCCGGATCGCCGAAAAACTGGTCGAACAGATTATCATCGGGCTGCACTCGGAAGACCCTAAACTGCGGAAAAATTCCGCCGGCTGTTTGACCGAAACAGCCAACTTGCTTGCCGGTGCCGACAACTGGGGGTTATTGAAAAAACTCCTCCCGCCCCTGAGAGAAATCGTCCGGATGAAGAATGCGGCCGACACGCCTAAATTGCGCGGCCGGATTCAGGCGACCGCCGCAAATATTCTCAACCTCGCGGCATCCCGGGCGGCACAGGAAGACGAACGTTCTCAGGCCGCCGCCCAAAAACCAGCCGCCCCCCCGGCGGCAAAAGATCCTCTGGCCGCCAGGGAAGAAGAAATCTTCCAGCTGGCGGCAAGGGGGGAAAAGGACGAGGCCAAAAAACAACTTTTCGACCTGATCATTTCCTGTGCCAGGAAAAAAGATTTCACCAATGCCGAACGGCTGCGGGAGCGGATCTATGAAATAGACCCCCTGGCGCTCATGGAAATCATCCAATCGGGCGAGATCATTGAGGAGGAAAAAAGCGGCGCCATCAGCCGGACCCAGCTGCAGGTATGGTCGAAACTGCTCAACGAGTTTACCTCGGAAGAATTCAACGCCATCTATCACGAGATGGAGGAACGGACATACAAGCCCGAAGAGGTGGTTGTCGCCCAGGGCGACAAGAATGATAAGCTGTTCTTTATCAACCAGGGGAGCCTCAAGGCCACATATAAAGGCGGGCAGAAGGAATTCTTTTTAAAAAATCTCCACAGCGGCGAGATCGCCGGCGAGTGTTTTTTTAACGCCACGATCTGGACCATGACCCTGACGGCCCTGGAGCTCACCAGGATTTCAATCCTCAAGCGGGAGGATCTGATGCGTCAGGAGGAGAAAATCCCCGGCCTGGAATCCAAGCTGCGGGATTTCTATAACCGCACCAGCGACATCCATTCTCTGCTCGACCAAAAAGGAATGGATCGCCGGAACCATGAACGTTACAAGCTTGAGCGGAGGATCAACCTTCAGATCATCGATCAGGCCGGCAAGCCTATCAGCAGCTTCAGAGGCGAGATGTTCGACATTGCCCAGGGCGGCCTGTCCTTTATTGTCAGGATTTCGAAAAAAGAAAACAGCCGCCTGCTGCTCGGCCGCAACATCAAGGCAACAATACCTATGAGCGGTGCCCGGGAGCACATCCTCACCGGGACCGTTATCTGCGTGCAGTCCTTCAATATGCTGGACAGTGATTTCTCGGTGCACATCAAATTCGATGTTCAACTTGACCGGTCGACGTTACATACCATTCTCGAATAAGGCGCCGGGCGATTAACCCCAGAGGTTTTGCCGCCCCTGGTGAACCTTCAGGACGCGCGAGGACGCGCGCCAGGAGCCGGAAAACACCCATGAAAAAAGCGGACGCCGTCACCCGGTTCTATCTGGATCAGTTACCGGGGGCAAAGCTGAAGAACAACATCCTGCAAACCTCCTGCCCCTTCTGCCCCCCCGGCCCGGAACAAACACCGGGTTCCCTGGTTGTTTTTCTCAATCCGGAAAGTTATTTTCACGGCTATTTCCGCTGCCTGAGCCGTTGCGCTCCAGGCGGATTTCCCCTGCACTTCGCGCGCTGCAAGGGCGTCGGCATGAACCTGGTCCCCGGTTACGATCCTGACCGCGAACCCGGGACCGCGGGCATCGATTATCCCGTCAAAAACATCAATACCGATATTCAAAACTTCAGGGACCGGATGACCGATGAACTCTTCGCCCGGTTTCACCGGCTGGGGATCGCCCGGGAGGTCCTGGAAGAGATGCAGGTCGGCTATAACGGCCGCTATCTCGTTTACCCCTACATCGAGGAAGACGGAAACTGCTACACGGCCCACTGTATTCACCCTGACCGTCCGGACGATACATTCTGGTACGGTAATGAACAGTTTCCCGCCGAAAGGACCATGATTTTCAACGGCAACGATATTGACTGCTGTGAAAACGGCGCCCTGGTTATTGTGGAGGGCGAGGATAACCTGCTGGCCCTGAAACAGCTAGGCTTGCCGGGCATTGCCGTCCCGGCGGCGGCCGACCTGGAAAAACTGGACCCGGGCCGCTTTGCCTGGCTCCATACCGTGTTTCTCTGGGTCAACCACAGTGCCGACGCTGAAAGGGCGGCCAGGACCATGGCCACCGGTCTCGGTTACAAGGCGCGTCTTATCCGCTGGCCGGAAGACACTGAAAAAAAATACTCCCTGGTCCGCTTTGCCGCCGACCGCCAGGAACACTTCCGGCAGGATGCCTTCATGCTCATCAAGGAGGCCAGGGCCTTCTCTCCCTTTGCCTCGCCGGAAAAAGAATTCCTGCTGTTTCAGGAACGGCTGCAACAGGAAACCGGCGGAAACCGCCTGACCATGCCGTCCGGCTTTGCCGCCCTCGACAAGACCCTCGACGGCATTCATGGCATCAACATCGTAGGCGGCACGCCCAAGGGCGGCAAGTCCTGCCTGTTTATCCAGATTGCCACGGAGATGGCCTGCCGCAAAATTCCGGTTATCTACTATGATTTTGAAAACGGCCGCCAGAAGATTTATCAGCGGACCCTGTGCCGGCTCAGCCGCCTGTCTGCGGAACGGATCAGGGCCGACAACCTCAATGACGAGGAGGCCGGGCGGCTAACGACGGCCCGGGAAAACCTGCGGGACCTGCTGCCCTGGTTCCGCGTTGTCACCGACCGTAAGCTGACACCGGAACTGATGCGCCGCCATATCGACTTCCTGCGGCACGAAACCAAGAGCCGCTTCACCCTGGTGGTGATCGACAGCCTGCATAAACTGCCGTTCAAGGATTTCTCCGAGCGCCGCACCGGCATTGACGCCTGGCTGCGGCAGCTTGAGTCGATCCGCGATGAACAGAATGTCTCCTTCCTGGTCGTCTCCGAACTCTCGCGCGGCCCGGACGGCCGCTATGCCCGGCAGCCGCATCTCGGCTCGTTTAAAGGTTCGGGAGATATCGAATACTCGGCAGATAACGCCATGGTCCTGCTGCCCGACTGGAACCCCTTTGACCATGGTCCCCTGGACCAACGCATCAACAGTCTCTGGCTGGTCGCCAGCCGGGAGCATAATCCCGGCAAGATTGCCGATTACCGCCTCGACTATCCCTTCTGGGGTTTTGAGGAAACCAGGGGTGAATAACACCTGAATCCGTTATCGGGCGCTCACGGATTCAGGTAACACGCCCTACTTTGTCCCATGCTCGCAGTCAACGGTCATGGAGCACTCGCCTTCTTCCCCGTATATCGACATCGACATATTGTTCTCCTGGACGGCGTTGGGGCCAAGATACGGCAGGGGGGCGGCCTGATAACATGACTGCTTGATATAGCTGATAATTCTTTCATCCCCCCTGATTATGGAGAGACCGGACGGGTCCCTGGCCAGCAGGACCGGAACGGTCTTGATGCCCAGGAGGGTGAGCATGAGACGGTTGACTTCCGGTGAATAGGAAGGCATCTTTTTGACACCGGCAAGCTTCATGTTTTTTAACCTGCTGACGGGGTTGAAGTAAAAGTCGCAGCTGTTGCAGTTTGCCAGGGCGGCGAGCACCTTCTGGCAGTGGGGGCAGGTCGCGGAAAAGAAAAGATATACCTTTTTGGCGGGATTGGAGCAGGTCTTGATGCCATAGGTGCCGGCGTTCAAGGTCTGATTTTTTAAAGAGGGCAGCAGGGACGGGCCGAAGCCGAGCAGTGAAAAGATGAGGAGAATACCGGCAAGCACCGAAAGACCGGCGGCCGATTGCTGCCGGCCGGCCATGATGTTGAGGACCAGGACAATGGTAAAGATGACGAGACAATAAGAACACAGCGTCTGGGCGACGAAAATCTGGTAGGCGAGCAATACGCCCTCGACGCCCAGCCCGGCCATAAGCAGTACCTTGAGCCAGTCTATCGACCCGACGGGCCGGTTGCGCATCATAAAAATCGTCCAGAATATGACCTGGAAATAGATAAAGCCCAGTAAATTGAAATAAAGCGGTGGGATGACGGTGAGGTTCTCGATAATCCGGCAGCCCTCGTTCAGGCAGGCCGCCTGGCCCCTGAACAGGATAATGATCATCTGGATGGCAATGATCAGGCTGGCTGCAAAACTGAGATAGCTGATTTTTCTGGCATTGCCGTTCATCATTTTCCTTTCAAAAATTGCCGGTTGCCGGTTTATTCGGCAACTGGTTTATTATTTAACCGATCATCATTCCCGGACTGCTGTCACCTCCCGCCATTGCCGGCACCGGCAATTTCATTTTCATGCTGCAATCTTCCGTCCGCCACAACGATCCGGACAATACGAAAAAGTGACTTTTTAAACGACAGGCAAAGCTTAAGTCACCCCAAACGGGATTGCAACCTGAATTCGTTCCCGGGCGCCCCGCAGGGCGGCGCGGTGAAGACCGGAAATACTTTTATTCGGCAATAATACAATAAATTCTACATATTGCCTGGACTATCACCTCAAGCCCTCACGGATACAAGGTAATAGTTACAAAATCGTTCCTTGACTTCCGTCCACCTGAAGAGTGTAATAAAAGGAGGACTTTTCAAAAAATCAATAATGATGCAGAAACCATGACTTGTGTTCGTCCCGGAACGGTATCTTCCCCCGATACCCGGGGCCCTGGCAAGCTCACTTACCTCATTATACTCAAACAATAATCCTCGGAGGTAAGCGGAGCGAAGTTGAGACTCCGATATCCGACCGGTGGTTATTTTTTCGCATGCCTCGGAGTCTGCACTTACCCGAAGTCTGCGCTGACCTGCTCTCGAACAAAAAACCTCGTTTCCGGACGGACACGAACCAGGAGGTTCGTCAACCGGGGGCCGCTCCTGGTGGGACTGAAGGAAAAGTCCAGGAAGCTGGAAGAGAAATTGACAGGTATGGGTGGCAAGTCATGACCGAGCCGTTTGGCAAATATCCCGGCATCCTGATTAGCGTGATGGTCCTGTTTTTCGCCGGCACGGCGACTACCACGGCGGCGCCCGGTATGTCGGCCGCTACCGGCAACACGCCGGCGACCATCGGTGCGGGCAGGATGACCGCACCGGCTCCATTACGCCTTACGGACAGGGAAAAGGCCTGGCTGGCTGCCCACAAAACCATCCGGGTGGGCTTTGACAGCTCTTTCCCGCCCTATAGTTTTTTGGATGATGCGGGGAATTGCGAGGGGCTGGCAGTGGATATGCTGCAACTCCTGGCCCGCCGGATCGGTGTCACCATCAAGCCCATACCCAAAGCGGTCTGGACGGATCTGTACGCAGCTGCCAAGAGGCGCGAGGTCGATGCGGTCGCCACCATGGGCCGACAGCCGCAACGCGAGAAGTGGTTCGTTTTTACCCGGCCCTACCTGTTCAAGTCGCTGGTGATCATGACCCGGCAGGAGACGACGGCCATCAACCGGCCCGGGGACCTGGCAGGCAGGAGTGTCGCCCTGGTCAAAAAGTACCAGTATGTCAAACCTCTCCTGACACAATACCCCTCGGTCAAACCCTACTACGTCGATACCATGCTCGACGGCCTGAATGCCGTTGCCGTGGGCAAGGCCGACGCTGCTATCACCTTTCTCGGGGCCGGGCACTATCTGAAAACGAAGTATCAACTCGCCAACCTGAAATTTGCTGCCGTCTTTGACCGGGACCATTTCACGGAAAGCATCGCCGTCCGCAAAGACTGGCCCGAGCTGGCCGTGATCCTGGACAAGGCGCTGGCGTCAATCAATAACAGTGAAAAGGCGGAGCTCCGCCAACGCTGGATCGGCCAGGAACATATGCTCCATATTGCCTTACGCACGCTTTTCCAGTACCTGGCGGCCATTCTGGGTTTTGTGCTTCTCCTCGTTTCAGGATTTGTGATCTGGAACAGTGCCCTGAAGAAACAGGTCAGGAGAAAGACTGCGGAATTGCGGCAAGAGCTTGCGGAGCGTAAAAAGACTGAGGACGAAAACAAAAGAATCAATGAAAAACTGCGGGCCGTCAACGGCATTATCGTGGCCTGCGCGAGCACCATGGAGACAGAGGAGATGCTCAGCAAGGTTATGGACGAGGCCTTGCAGATCACCGGTCTGGAAGGCGGCGTCATCTATGTCGCCAGCCCGGACCAGACGCTGCGGGTTGCCGCCCGCCGGGCGACCTCAGCAGCAATCGGGGATTTGCCCGACCATGCCGCCAAGATCGGCGACTGCCTGTGCGGCGAGTGCGCCCGGGGCCATAAACCCCTGGTCCTGGCCGACCGCGAGGCGGTGCTGAAGTTCTCGACCCGGGAGACAACCTGCGGCGGGAACATCCGGTTTCACGCCGCCTTTCCCCTGATCAGCGTCGAGCGCTGCATGGGGGTTCTCTGTGTCTTTACCCGAACTGACAAAAAGCCATCGGCGCAAAGCCTGCAACTGCTCGAAACAGTCTCCGCCCAGATCGCCATGGCCATCGACAACGCGCAGCTTTACGCAGCAAGTGTTCAACAGGCTCTCACCCTCGAAGACAAGGTGCGGGAGCGCACCGCCGATCTCGACAAGGCGCGGCGGGACCTGCTGAACCTGGTGGCAGACTTGAACCGCGCCAACGAGAAATTGCAGGAGCTTGACCGGTTGAAAGCCATGTTCATTGCCTCCATGAGTCACGAGTTGCGGACGCCGCTCAACTCCATTATCGGTTTTACCGGCATCATCCTGCAGGGCATGACCGGCGGGATCAACGATGAGCAGCGCGACCAACTGGAGCGGGTCTTCCGGGCAGGTAAGCATCTGCTGTTGCTCATCACCGACGTCATCGATATCGCCAAGATCGAGTCTGGAAAAATCGTACCCTATGCCGGGGAGTTTCTACTTGGCGGGGTCATTGACGAGGCCTGTGATAACCTGAAGGTCCAGATCGCCGAAAAAGGTCTTGAACTGAGAAAAACAGTCCCGGAAACGCCCATCCGGATGAAGAGTGATCGCCGGCGGATCTTGCAGTGCCTGCTTAATTTTCTGAGCAATGCGGTAAAATTCACGGTCAGGGGCACGGTGACAGTGGCGGTAAAGTGGCACAAGGGCATTGGGACGGAGGGACGGCAGGCACAGAGTAAAGGAAGGCACGAGATGTCTGGTGGGTTTGTGGAGATCTCCGTGACCGACACCGGGATCGGCATTCGGGAAGAGGACATGCCCCGGCTGTTTCAGTCGTTTGTGCGGTTTGAGTCGCAGCAGAAAACCACAACGCCCGGTACCGGCCTGGGGTTGTATCTGACGAAAAAATTAACAACCGAGGTTCTGGGCGGTGAGTTATGGGCGGCAAGCCGGGCGGGAGAAGGAAGCGTGTTTACCTTGAGACTACCGGTTATTTTGACCTGAATCCGTGATGGCTTGAGGTGATAGTCCATACAATATGTGGAGTTTATTGCATTATTGCCGAATAAACGCATTTGCCAGTCTTCACCGCGCCGCCCTGCGGTCCGCCCGATAACGGCGCAGCTGCTGTGTTTGAGTGATCAAGAAAATAAAATCAAGGCATAAGGAGAAGATGATGCCAAAAGCACTGATTATCGAGGATACGCCGGACAACATGGAGTTGATCTGCTTCATCCTGAACAGGAATGGCGTAGAAACCATCAGGGCTGAAAATGGACGGAAGGGCATCGAGCTTGCGGCAAGCGAGCTGCCTGATTTCATAATCCTTGACATCCAGCTGCCGGATATCAATGGCACCGAGGTACTGCAAGCCATTCGCCGTTCAAGGGCCGATGGCAAGGTGCCGATCATCGCCATGACTTCATATGCCATGAGCGGCGACCGGGACAAGCTGCTTGCCTCCGGCTGCAACGGTTATATTGAAAAACCAGTCGACCCGATGACGGTCATGGAGCAGATCATGGAAATACTTAAAGAGAGGCCCTAATGGCGAAAATCGCAATGACGTTTTTGTACTTTGAGCCTGGACGCCTTTAAAAAAGGAGTGTATATATAAAATGAAAATTCTTATTATTGACGACGATCGGGATTCGCGGCTGATTCTCAGGAAAAACCTGGAAGGCGCGGGGCATCAGGTCGAGGAAGCCATACATGGTGCGGATGCTCTCTGCAAGGCCAGGGCCTCTAAGCCGGAATTGATCGTCTCCGACATCCTCATGCCGGTCATGGACGGTTACAAGCTCTGCTTCGAGGTGAAGCACGACAAGGAGCTGAACAAAATTCCTTTTGTTTTTTATACCGCCACCTATACCGATATTGAAGACGAGCGGCTGGCCATCGGCCTGGGCGCTTCAAGGTATATCCTCAAACCGATGGAAACGGATGATTTCCTGCGAATCGTCGCCGATGTGGTGAGGGAGGCCCAGCATGACCAACTGCCGGTGCCTGACGAACCGATGGTAGACCCGGTGGAACTGTTTCGGATGTATGATGCGGGTCTGGCCAGGAAACTGCTTGATAAGGTGCGGGAACTTGAGAAGGCCAAGGCCAAAATAGAGGATAGCGAGCGCTCTTTCCAGAATCTCTTTAACAGTATGCGCGACGTTATTATCATGACCGATCTTGAGCACCACATCGTCAACGTCAATCAGCCGGCCATGCGTGACGTGTTCGGCTACGAGCTTGCTGAGATCCTGGACCGGCAAATCGCACTGATCTATGCCACGACAGAGGGATTCGAAGAGATGGGCCAAAAAAGTTTCTTTAAAAAAGAACCGGCCGAAGGGGTAATGCTGGAAACCCTGTTCAAACGAAAAAACGGCGGGACGTTTCTCGGCAGGATGGCGATTATGAAGCTGCGGGATGAGCAAGGAAAGGTCAGAGGCAATGTCGGTATCATCCACGACATTACAGAGAAGAAAAATGCCGAAGAGGCAATCCGGCAGACTCGGGACAACTGGCAGAGAACCTTTGATGCCATCCCGGATATCGTGATCATGCAAGACAAAGATTATAGAATTTTGCAGGTCAACGAGGCGACCTGCAAAATTTTAGACACGAGCCCGGAAAAGATCATAAACCAGTATTGTTACAAGGTATTCAGGGGCGTTTCGGAACCATGCCTGGACTGTCCGGCGGAGAAGGCCATTCATGATGTCATGCCATCTACCGCAGACCTTGAATATGCCGGGCTCAAGAAATTCTTTTTGGTTACCATCGCCCCGATTGTTGACAAGAACGGCGAGGTGACCGGCGTCGTCCACACTGCTAAAGATATTACCGACCAGAAAAAGATTGAGTGTCAGCTGCGCCAGTCCCAGAAGATGGAAGCCGTCGGCACCCTGGCCGGCGGGATTGCCCATGATTTCAACAATATACTGACCCCCATGCTCGGCTATTCCGAACTGGCCCTGACAGACATCCCCGCGGGGGCGGAGCAGGCGCAGGCCGACATCCTGGAGGTGCTTAAGGCCGGCGAACGCGCCCGGGAGCTCGTGAAGCAGATTCTCACCTTCAGCCAGCAGCACGAGCAGGAGTGCAAGCCGTTACGAATGCAGTATATCCTCAAGGAGGCACTCAAACTGCTGCGCGCCTCGCTGCCGACCACCATTGAGATCAAAACGGCTATTGATGAGAAGTGCGGCCCGGTGTTGTCCGACCCCACCCAGATTCACCAGGTACTCATGAATCTTTGTACCAACGCCTATCATGCCATGCGCGACCAGGGCGGCGTCTTGATGGTAACCTTGAAGCCGGTAAAAATAAACGGGGAGAATGCCGAGCAGTTTGTGGGCCTGCGGCCGGGAAGGTATCTGAGACTGGAAGTCAGCGACACCGGCTGCGGCATGGCGCCGGAGATTAGCGAAAAAATTTTCGAACCCTATTTCACCACCAAGAAAAAAGGCGAGGGTACCGGCCTGGGCCTTTCGGTGGTGCATGGCATTGTCATAAGCCATAGCGGCCACATCTCGGTTTACAGCGAACCGGGGCAAGGGACGACTTTTATAATTTATTTCCCGCAGTATGAAAATTCAGGCCCGGTTGTCGATATTGAGCGGAAAGTCAGCGAAGAACCTCCGCATGGTACGGAAAGGCTGCTGGTGGTGGATGATGAGGCGACCATAGTTGACGTAGAGAACCGGATTTTGACCGGTCTCGGCTATCAGGTCACCGGAGTGACAAGCAGCCGGGAGGCCCTGCAGCTTTTTGCCCGGCAACCGGAGGCCTTTGACCTGGTGATAACCGATATGACCATGCCGAAGATGACCGGCCTGGGGCTGGCCCGGCAACTGCTTGCCATGCGGCCTGACCTCCCGATTATCCTCTGCACCGGCTTCAGTGAGACCGTCAATGAACAAAGCGCCAAGGCTGTCGGCATCAGAGAGTTTATCATGAAGCCCATAGATCGAACCGGGCTGGCCGTTATAACCAGGAAGGCCCTGGATGGAACCCCGGCTGCGGTTCTACTGAAAACCTGAATCCGTGAGCGTTCGAGAATGGTGCAGATGCAGATAGCGAGCCTGCGAGACCTTCGAGGCGGTAGCGATGTTGATCATCCTGGTGTGATATCAACTTTGTTGCCAACGCAGCAGATGCGCCGTTATCGGACGCCCAGCAGGGCTCCCGATAACGGCCGGAAACGCGTTTGTTCGACAATAATGCAATAAATCCCACCCGTTGCCTGGAGTATCCCTCAAGCCGTCACGGATTCAGGTACTTGTCATCCATGACTATGGTTGTGGCCATGTTCATGGTGGCCCTCCGTTGCCTTATCGGCAATGTGGGGATTTTCCTTAAACTTGGCGAGGCAATGATCACTGCAAAAATAATACGTTTCCCCATCCTGATCATAGGCGGTAAATGCCCCTGGATCTTCGGTGGTCATCCCGCAAACCGGATCACGAAATATGTGTTTATGTGTCGTCATGGCCATACTCCCTTCTGTAACGGGCTCGGAAAAAGCCCTTTTTAAGTAATCTGCGCAGTTCAAGCGGCCGCAAATCGCATTTCTTGCAGCATGTATCAGGAAAAAAAATACCTGAATTCGTTATCGGGCGGACCGCAGGTCGGCGCGGTGCAGACCAGAAAATGCGTTTATTCGTAGGTAATGCCATAAATCCCAGCTATTGCCTGGAATATCACCTCAAGCCGTCCCGGATTCAGGAGAATTTTTGGTGACCTTGAGGGGGGCGGCCCGAGAGGTCTGCTTTTTCTCCCGCGTTTCGCACTCGTGGTGATCGTGGGTGTGCTGCTGCCCGGCCTGGTCGTGCCCGGTATGACTATGACCTCCGCAGCAACCGCCTCTACGCATCATCCAGTAAAACACTCCGCCAATGATAAGAAACCAAAGAACATTTGATAACATGACAGTACCTCCTGTAATAATTATAGAGAGTTTTGCCGGTCTTCCACTCTCCTTTTCCTTTAGGATAAGCATTGGACTACACTACAGGGTCAATGGTTTTTTTCACAACCAGCAAAAAAATAACAGGAGAAAGAGAAATGGGTCTATTCCTGGATCCGTGAGCGTTCGAGAACGGTGCAGATGCAGGGCGGCACGGATTCAGGCCGTACTTTTTTCAGGATCTGGCCAGGTTCCCGGTGCCAAGAGTCCAGGACTCCAGGGCTGCCAGGGCCTGGTCGGCGCGGAACCGGCCCCGGTCCCGCTTCCTCATTTTGGTTTCCAGGGGCGGGAAGAGGCCGAAATTGATATTAGAGGGCTGAAAATGTTCAGGAGCCGTGGCGGTCAAGTGGTGAATCAGGGCGCCATGGGCCGTCTCCGGCGGCGGCACAACCAAGATCTGGTCCCGGACCAGGCGGGCGGCATTCATGCCGGCCAGAAGCCCCATGGCCGCCGACTCCACGTACCCTTCCACCCCTGAAAGCTGCCCGGCCAGAAACAGGTTTTTCCTTTTCTTCATCTGCAGGGTCGGCTCAAGCAATGCCGGGGCGCAGACAAAGGTGTTGCGGTGAATGGAACCAAGGCGGACAAACTCGGCCCGCTCCAGGCCGGGAATCGTCCGAAATACCTGTTTCTGCCCGGCATAGGTGAGTTTGGTCTGAAAGCCGACCAGGTTATACATGCTTTTTTCCCGGTTTTCGGCCCGCAACTGCACCACCGCATAGGGTGTCTGCCCGGTCCGGGGATCCGGCAGGCCCACCGGCTTCATGGGGCCGAAGCGAAGCGTCTGTTCCCCGCGCTCCAGCATCACCTCGATGGGCAGGCAGCCTTCAAAATATTTCGGCGCCTCAAAACTCTTGAGCGGCACGGTTTCAGCCGCGGCCAGGAGTTCGACAAACCGGTTATACTGCTCTTCATTCATGGGACAGTTGAGATAATCGCCCGGTCCGTCATCCCAGCGCGACTTGCGGTAGATCAGATCCAGGTCCAGGGATTCCGCGGCGACAATGGGGGCAATGGCGTCATAGAAGGCGAGATTTTCCGCGCCGGTCAACCGCAGCAGGCTACCGCTCAATTTTTCCGAGGTCAGCGGCCCGGTGGCGAGGATAACCGGGGAATCGGCCGGTTCCGGGATCGCCTCGACCTCTTGCCGGAAAATCGTGATCAACTCGTTCTCTTCCATGACCCGGGTGATATACTCGGCAAATTGTTGCCGGTCAACGGCCAGGGCCTTGCCGGCGGGCACGGCTGTCGCCTCCGCGGCCCGGATGACCAGGGAATCGAGCCGGCGCATCTCTTCCTTGAGCAGGCCCACGCCGGAATTGACCATGTTGGACCGCAGCGAGTTGGAGCAGACCAGTTCACCCAGGGACTCTGATTGATGGGCCGGACTGAACCGCTGCGGCCGCATCTCGTACAGCTCGACGGCCACTCCCCGTCTCGCCGCCTGCCAGGCGGCCTCACAGCCTGCTAGGCCGCCGCCGACAACGATAACCCGCGCCGTGTCTCTCATCGTTCGATCTGCACCTCCACCCGCCGCCGCCCCCAGTTGAGGGCATCCTGGTGCGATTCGAAATAGAGATCGATCCGGTCCGGTCCCTTGATGGCCGAACCACGGTCCTCGACCACGCCCCAGCCATAACCCGGAACATACATCCGGGTGCCGAAGGGATAAAATTTGGTGTCGGCGGCAATGGTACCGTCCCGGTGCAGCCAGAGCCAGGGAAAAACGAGGCGGACCGGAATCATCCAGGGGTTGACCAGGCTGTTGACGGAAAAAAGGCCGGGCACCGGTTCGACGGCTTCGGTTCCCGCCGCGGTCAGGCCGGAATAGGGCCGGCCGGCATTCGGCCCGGCACTCACATAGCGGTTCCAGAAATCAAGCTTGAGATAGGTCCAGCTGCCCCGTTCCCAGGAACAGCACTTACCGCAGCCGCAGTAGGCGGTTGTTTCCATGATCCTGGAGGTATGGCCGGCGCAGCCGCCAAGGACCAGAAGCAGGCCGATAAAAAGGGGAAAAAACGAAAACCGACTCATGGCGCTTACGGTTAATAACGATAATAATCCGGCTTAAACGGCCCATCCACCTCGACGCCGATATATTCGGCCTGCTCCGGCGTCAGACGAGTCAGGTGGACGCCGATCTTGTGCAGATGGAGCCGGGCCACTTTCTCGTCCAGTTTCTTGGGCAGGAAATAGACCTTTTTCTCATAGCGCTCGGAATTCTGCCACAATTCGATCTGGGCCAGCACCTGGTTGGTGAAGGAGTTTGACATGACAAAGCTCGAGTGACCGGTGGCGCAACCCAGGTTCACCAGGCGGCCCTCGGCCAGGACAATGATCCGCTTGCCGTCCGGAAAGATCACATGATCAACCTGGGGCTTGATGTTTTCCCACTCCAGGTCGCGCAGGCCGGCAATATCGATTTCCGCGTCAAAGTGGCCGATATTGCAGACAATGGCCTGATTCTTCATCACCTCCATATGGGCACGGGTTATGACCCGCAGGTTACCGGTGCAGGTCACGAAAATCTCGCCGACCGGGGCCGCCTCTTCCATGGTCACGACCCGGTAGCCCTCCATGGCCGCCTGCAGGGCGCAGATCGGATCGACCTCGATGACCAGCACCGTGGCGCCCATGCCGCGCAGCGCCTGGGCGCAGCCCTTGCCCACATCGCCGTAACCGACAACCACGGCGGTTTTGCCGGCAATCATGACATCGGTGGCCCGCTTGATGCCGTCGATCAGCGACTCCCGGCAGCCGTACAGATTGTCAAATTTGGACTTTGTCACCGAATCGTTGACATTGAAAGCCGGGGTCAGCAGTTTGCCCTCCTTGGCCATCTCGTTCAGCCGGTGGACGCCGGTCGTGGTCTCCTCGGAGAGGCCGCGCACGTCCCGCATCAGTTCGGGATACTTCTGGTGCATGACCTGGGTCAGGTCGCCGCCGTCGTCAAGGAGCATGTTCGGCCGCCAGTCACCCGGCCCGAAGATAGTCTGATCGATGCACCACCAGAATTCCTCCTCTGACTCGCCCTTCCAGGCAAAGGTCGGGATGCCGGCGGCGGCCATGACGGCGGCGGCATGGTCCTGGGTGGAAAAAATGTTACAGGACGACCAGCGCAGCTCGGCCCCGAGCTCCACCAGGGTTTCCATCAGGACCGCCGTCTGGATGGTCATGTGCAGACAGCCGGCGATCCGGGCGCCGGCCAGGGGCTTCTGCCCGGCAAACTCGGTGCGCAAGGCCATAAGCCCCGGCATTTCGGTCTCGGCAATGGCCACCTCTTTACGACCCCACCCGGCCAGACTGATATCAGCTACTTTATAATCGCTCATTTTCTTGCTCCATCATCCGCCGCTGGCGGTTTATTTTTATAATACAAAACATTTTTGCACAAGATTCCGGCATCTCCTACAGGCCGGCGGCCTCCCGCAACTCATCGGCCTTGTCCGTCCGTTCCCAGGTAAACTCGGCGCGTTCCCGGCCGAAATGGCCGTAGGCGGCCGTTTTCAGGTAAATGGGCCGCAGAAGATCAAGCTGTTGAATAATGGCCTTGGGCCGCAGGTCGAAGACCTCGTTAATCAGCCGGGTAATGCGTTGATCATCGATCTTGCCCGTGCCGAAGGTCTTGACATTGACCGACACCGGTTTGGAAATACCGATGGCATAGGCGACCTGCACTTCGACCTCGTCGGCAATGCCGGCGGCCACGAGATTCTTGGCAACATAGCGACCCATGTAGGACGAAGAACGGTCCACCTTGGACGGGTCCTTGCCGGAAAAAGCGCCGCCGCCATGTGAACTCCGGCCGCCGTAACTGTCAACAATAATCTTGCGGCCGGTCACTCCGCAATCGCCGACCGGCCCGCCGATGACAAAGCGGCCGGTGGGATTGATGAAATACTTGGTATTCCGGTCCAGCATATTCTCAGGCAGGATCGGCTTGATGATCTCTTCCATCACCCCTTCCTTGAGATCTTCATAATCCACTTCCGGGCTATGCTGGGTGGAAAGAACCACGGCCTCGATCCGTTTGGGCTGCCTGCCGTCGTACTCGATGGTCACCTGGCTCTTGGCATCAGGACGCAGCCAGGGCAGCCGGCCGGCCTTGCGCACCTCGGCCTGCCGCTTGACCAGCCGATGGGCATAGGCAATGGGCATGGGCATCAAGACACTGGTCTCGTCACAGGCATAGCCGAACATGAGCCCCTGGTCTCCGGCGCCCTGGTCCAGGTCGATGCCCGTTCCCACGTTCACCCCCCTGGCAATATCAGGTGACTGCTTATCAATGGTGGTCATGACTGCGCAGGACCGCCAGTCAAAACCCATCTCCGAGGAATTATAGCCGATTCCTCTGATCGTCTGCCGCACGATTTCAGGCATGTCGACCCAGGCATCGGTGGTGATCTCGCCGGCAATCATGGCCAGGCCGGTGGTCACCAGGCTTTCGCAGGCAACCCGGGCATGGGGGTCCTGCGCCAGGATCGCATCAAGGATGGCATCGGAAATCTGGTCGGCCACCTTGTCCGGATGGCCCTCGGAAACGGATTCAGAGGTAAAGAGGTAATTGGACATATTCATCTCCACGGAAAAATATCTTTAATTTTCAGGCAGAAATCTGCGTTTCACAAAAACGGTTTCCTGGATCCGTGAGCGTTCGAGAACGGTGCAGATGCAAGGCGGCAACGATGTTGATTATCATGGTGTGATATCAATGAGTTGTCAACGCAGCAGCTGTGCCGTTATCGGGCGGACCGCAGGGCGGCGCGGCGCAGACCAGGAAATGCATTTATTTGACACATAATACAATAAATTCCATATATTGCATGGAGTATAATCTCAAGCCGTCACGGATTCAGGGGGTTGCCCGGCCGCTGCCCTGCCAGCCGGCCTGACGGACCTGGCGGACAAATTCAAGGGCGATATCCCACTTATTGAGCGGGCTGACGAAATAAAAACCGTCGACAACCGGGGCAATATCTTCCACCAGCTGCCGGGTATAGTCAAGGGCGGCCTTGCGCTGATCAGGCACCTCGGGGTACGAGGCCAGTTGCCGGCGAAATTCTGCCGGAACCGACATGCCCGGCACTTCGTTGTGCAGAAACTCGGCATTCCGGGCCGAGATAATCGGGAAGATACCGGGGAAGATCAACATATCAAGATGGCTGGTCTTGTCCATCATCCGTTCAACCGCCTCCCTGGAAAAAAGCGGCTGGGTCATGGCAAAACGAGCACCGAGTTCGAATTTTTTCTCCAAACGGCTGATCTGCAGCTGCGGATTATCCTGCCGGAAGCTGAAGGCCGCGCCGACCGAAAAATTGGTCTTGTGCTTGATGGAGCGGCCGGCCATATTCAGGCCGCCGTTAAGCTGCCTCAGCATGCGCAGGAGGCCGTAGGAACGGAGATCAAAGACGCCGCTGACTTCCGGCTGGTCCGTGGCGCTGGCGGAATCGCCGCTGACCGCGAGCACCGCCTCGATGCCGAGCAGGTGCGCCTCCATCATGCGCGCCTGCAGGGCCAGGGCGTTCAGGTCCCGGCCGCTCTGGTGAATAATCGTCTGGATGCCGGTCTCTTTGCGCATCAGCGAGGCCACCCCCAGGTTCCCCACTCTCAGGGTGGCCAGCGGATTATCGCCCAGCGAAATGGCATCCACTCCCGCCTCGGTCAAGGCCCGGGCTCCGGCCAGCACCGGCGCCACATCAAGATGGGTCGGCGGGTCGAGTTCGACAATGATCGGCAGGCGATTTGCCTGGAGACCGGCCAGGAACCCTCCCGGCCGTACCGCTACCGCCGTTTCCGGGGTCTTGTCCGGCGCCACGATGATACGCCCGCCCGGAATCCGCACCGGCCTGATCTTCAGGGTCGAGCGAAACTCATGGATGTGCTCGGGACCGGTGCCGCAGCAACCGCCCAGGAGATGCACGCCGTAGCGGATCATCTCGCCGGCCCGCATGGCCATGTAGGCCGGCTGCGCCGGATAGATCATCCGGTGTCCCACCATTTCCGGCATCCCGGCATTGGGGAAGGCGGAAAGAATAATCCCCTCCCTGGCCAGGGGCGCCAGACAGCGAACCGCCGTGGCCATGGCGTCGATGCCGCGGCCGCAATTGGTGCCGACAACGTCCGCCCCGGCCGCCGCCATCGCCCGGCCGCAGGTCAGGGCGTCTTCACCGCGGACGGTCATGCCCCGGGCCGGAAAAACCATCTGCGCCACCAGCGGCAGATGCGGCGCCACTGCGCGGGCCGCCGCGATGGCCGGCAGGATCTCGTCAAGGCAGGGAAAGGTCTCGAGCATGATGAGATCCACCCCGCCCTCGACCAGGGCTGCTATCTGCTCGTCAAAGGCCTGCCGGATATCCTCTTCCCGGACCTCGTCTTCATCGAGCGGAAAGGTCAGGCCCGTCGGCCCGACAGAGCCGGCTACGTAGACCTGGTGGCCCGCGGCCTTGACGGCAATCCCGGCCCCGGCCCGGTTAATCTCGCGCACCCGGTGCTGGGCGCCGACTTCCCGCAGACGGAAACGGTTGGCCCCGAAGGTATTGGTCTCGATGAGCTGACTGCCGGCCCGGATGTATTCCTCGTGGGCGCTGAAAACAAAATCGGCCGCCTGCAGGTTCAGCAGGTCAAGGTTGCGGCCGCGTTCGATCCCCTTCTCATAGAGATAGGAGCCCAGCGCCCCGTCTCCCAGCACCACGTGGTCTTTGAGATATTCGACAAAACCGGGTTTCATGATCGACACGTCGGGTCAGGAGGCGAAGCGATGGTGAGACTCAGCCGAAAAACGGGAGCCGGGAGACCAGGGCCTGCAGGCTTCGGCGCTCCGGGCAAGGCCGGGCTCCGAAGTCTTACAGGCACCGGGGTATCGGTTGCGGGCCAGGTTTTATTCACTCAAAAATATATCAACCGAAGGCCGCATGGTGGCAACGGTTGCCAGGGTGTCATGAATCATGTGATTCTTGAAGGCCTCGACCAGTTCGGTGTCTGCCGGTTTGCCGGCGTCATAGTCCACCAGGGCCTGCTGCATGATGTTGTAATCAAAGCGCGGCGCCCACTTGCGCGAACCGAGACGGGCCGTGGTCGAACAGTTATCCACCATAAAGGCCACGCCCTTGAAGTGCATATACGGGTTCAGGGAGTCCACGGCCTCGATGACCGACTCGTTACATACCTCGCTCAGGCAGTGCCCCTTTTCTATCAGCAGGTCGATCTGCGCCATCATCACCGCGCAGTAGAGTCCGGCAGTGGCCGGATTGATGGCCGGTTCTCCGTCCCTGGCGGCGCGGACCTTCTCGCCGACCTGCCACATCCTCGTGCCGTCGATCTTGCCCATGGGATAGCGGGCAAAACGCCGGCCGGCCATGACCACGCTGCGGATTTCGTTGCCGCTGGAGACCTCGTCATAGATTTCCAGCAGGATATCGAACGCCGGATGATAGGCGGCCGAATACATCCGCTCGAAACTCTCCTTCCCGTTGTCATCAAGCCCCTGGTACACCGCCAGGATGCCCTCATGGGAGATGGTCCGGCTCAAAGGGCCGGTGATGTTTTCCACCGTGGCGATAAAGGCCTCTTCCTCGGCCATGCCCTTTTCCATGACAAAATTCCGGTACAGAGACTCGACAACGCCATGCACCGCGCCCAGGAGGATACCGCGTTCACCGAAGATATCACTGCGGTACTCGTAACCGAGGGTGGTCTTGAACACGTACGGCGCGCCGATGGCAATCGCCCAGCCGATGGCCTGGTCCGTGGCCTTGCCGTCAACATCCTGCTCAACGGCAAAACTGCAGTTGATGCCGGCGCCGTTGACCTCCTTGCCCTGGACGTACAGGCGCCGGACGGAAGGTCCCATGCCCTTGGGGCAGGCGCCGATGATATTGATGCCGGCGGGAAAGTGGTCGCCGACACTCTCGAGATAGCCGAGCAGAAAGCCATGGGACAGGCCCAGGACGGCGCCATCCTTCATGGCCGCGAAAATTTTTTTATAATTTTCCGCCTGGGCGGCATCGGAAATGAGCAGGATAACCATATCCGACTCACCGATGACCTGGTACATTTCACCCAGGGTCCCGCTTTCCTCGGTGAAGCCGGCCGCGCGGGCGGCCGCCATGGATGAGCTGCCGGCCCGCAGGCCGACTTTGACCCGGATGCCGGTGCCTTCCAGCGATTCGCGCAGGTTCTGCGCCTGGGCCGGACCCTGTGAGCCCCAGCCGATCACGCCGATCTGTTTCAGGCCGGCAAAGGCTTGGGGCAGCAGGGCGAACTTGTCCCGGCCGCCGCGGACAATGGTCTCCCGGGTATCGGCGAGCTGAATTGTTTCCGTCTCAAAGACGGAGGATGTAAACATAGTTTCCATGAGGATCCTCCAGTACTGTGCAAATTCGTCATCGACGAAGATTCATAAAAAAAAGGTAAGGTTATATAACTACAAAATCATCCGCACAAATTCAACCAAAATAGCACAAAATTATCGACCGGCTTGCCGGCCGGACAGGACCAGAGGTCGTGCTGCGATCAAAAATGCGCACTTATTGTGGCGTTTTTCGGCGGGCTCTCAGCCGCAGCCATTTTTCAAACTCGACAATCGCAAAGGTGATGATACCGGCGGCCACGATCCGGGACCAGGCCGCAAGGCCGATGGGCGCGCTCTGGAACAATCTGTTCATCACCGGCAGGTAGGTGTAAACGATCTGGACAAGCAGCATGACCGCCACCCCGCCGAACAGCCACGCATTTGAAAAAAAGCCCAGCTGGAAAACCGATTTTGTCAGGGAACGGCAGTTGAACAGGTAAAACAGTTCCATGATCACAAAGGCATTAACCGCCACGGTGCGCGCCTCGGCGATATCCGCCCCTATCGCCGTCTCCCATTGAAAAAGGGCGAAGGCCCCGATCAGCAGCAGGCCGCCCACCAGCAGAATACGGTCGATCAGGGTGCGCGTGAGGATCGGGGTCTGCGGGTCCCGGGGCGCCCGGGTCATGATCCCCGGCTCCTTGGGCTCAAAGGCCAGCATCAGGCCCAGGAAACCGGCGGTAGTCATATTGATCCAGAGAATCTGCAGGGGCATAATGGGCAGGGTGACGCCGAATAAAATGGCGGCAATTATGACCAGCCCCTCACCCAGGTTGGTGGGCAGGGTCCAGACAATGAACTTTGTCAGGTTGTCGAAGACGCCGCGGCCCTCTTCAACCGCTGCCTCGATGGAGCTGAAATTGTCGTCGATAAGCACCATGTCGGCGGCATCCTTGGCCACCTCGGTACCGGTCATCCCCATGGCCACGCCGATGTCCGCCTGTTTCAAGGCCGGGGCATCATTGACGCCGTCGCCGGTCATGGCCACCACGTGACCACGGGACTGCAGGGCCTCGACCAGGCGCAGTTTCTGGTCCGGCGCCACCCGGGCGAACACCGTTGTCTCCTCGACCTGTTCGATCAATTCCCGGTCGGCAAGAGCAACAAGGTCACTGCCGGTGAGAACCCGCGGCCTGGCGCCATTCTCCGTGGTCATCCCGTGCAGGCCGACCTGGCCGGCGATGGCGGCGGCGGTGACCGCGTGATCCCCGGTGATCATCTTGACCTGGATGCCAGCCGCCAGGCAGACCCGTACCGCCTGCACCGCCGAGGCCCGCGGCGGATCGATCATGGCCATGACGCCGATAAAGACCAGGTCCGACCGCACATCATCATGGGTAAGATAATCAACGGCAGCAGGTAGTCTCTTGCCGGCAAACGCCAGCACCCGGAGGCCTCTTTGGGCCAGGTGCTCAACCTGTTGATAGATCTCCGCCGCATCCAGGCCGACGGCCGCGCCGGCCGCGTCCAGCCGGGAGCCGCACCGGGCCAGAACGGCCTCCGTCGCCCCCTTGACATAAACGAGCCGTTCAGCACCGTCTGCGCCGGCATGCAGGGTGGCCATGTACTGATGTTCCGACTCAAAGGGCAAGGTATCGAGCCGGGGGAAACGTTTTTTATCTTCGGCGAGGTTGCCCCCTCCCTTGATGGCGGCCACCAGCAGTGCCCCTTCAGTGGGGTCGCCCTGTACCTGCCATTCACCGTCTTTGTTTGACAACATACTGTCATTGCAGAGAACTCCGGCCCGGAGGCATTCAAGCAGAACAGGGGAGGCGCCGGGATCAAGACGGCTGTCTGCCGGCAGAATTTTTCCGGTAAATGGATCATAGCCGGCGCCGGTCACGTCATACCTGACTCCTCCGGCCATGATTTTCTGGACCGTCATCTGGTTTTCCGTAAGCGTGCCGGTCTTGTCCGAACAGATCACCGTGGTCGAGCCCAGGGTCTCCACTGCCGGCAGTTTACGGATAAGGGCCCGCCGTTTTGCCATCCGCGAGACCCCGATGGCGAGCGTTATGGTGACGGCGGCGGGCAGACCTTCCGGAATGGCCCCGACGGCCAGGGCCACCGCCGCCAGGAACATGTCGAAAAGGGATTGCCCCCTCAGGACCCCGATCGCAATGGTCAGCGCGGCCAGGGCCAGAATGGCGTAAAGCAGAATGTGGCTGAAGCGGGCAATCTTGCGGGTAAGCGGAGTCGCCAGCTCATCGACGGAAGCGATCAGTTCCGAGATGCGGCCTACCTCGGTATGATTGCCGATTGCCGTGACAATACCCTTCCCCTGACCGTAGGTCACCAGGGTGGACGCGTAGGCCATATTCCGCCGGTCCGCCAGCAGCGCATCATGACTGAGCTCCTCCGCAGTCTTCTCCACCGGCAGGGACTCGCCGGTAAGGGCGGATTCATCGACCCGCAGATTCCTGACCGCCAGCAGCCGCATGTCCGCCGGCACCTTGTCGCCGCTGGACAGCAGCACAATATCGCCCGGCACCAGTTCCGTCGCTGAAATGCGCTTTTTTTCACCCTGACGCAGAACCGTGGCCTCGCTGGTCATGGTCCGGGCCAGGGAGGCCAGGGCGTTGACGGCCTTTGCTTCCTGGATATAACCGATAATTGCATTAACCAGCACCACCCCGAAAATAACCCCGGAGTCCACCCATTCATGAAGAACGGCGGTAATTATTCCCGAGACGATCAGGATATATATAAGCGGCTGGTGAAACTGGAGAAGAAAGCGCTGCCAGGGCCTTTTTCCCTTTTTGGCAGTGATGGTGTTGGGGCCGAAAGTCTCCTGGAGATGTTTGACCATGAATTGATCAAGTCCTTTGTCCGCATCGCCTTCCAGGAGCTCAACGACTTCCTTTGCCGGCAGATGGTGCCAGAATTTACCGATTAACATATTCATCTCTAGTTTTTGGAGAGGAAAAAGAAGGAGGGATATAGAATGTCCTCTCATTTTTTACTCGTTTTCTCATAATTTTCAACCAGCGCATTCAGTCAGGCTCATTGCCCATACCCCGGTCCGTGACGGCTTGAGGTGATGTTCCCCGCAGTATGCGGATTTTTTTTGCATTACTGCCGAATAAGCGCATTTCCCGGTCTGCACCGCGCCGCCCTGCGGTCCGCCCGATAACGGCGCAGCTGCTGCGTTGGCAACAAGGTTGATATCACACCAGGATATCAACGAGTTGCCGCCTCGAAGGTCTCGCAGGCTCGCTATCTGCATCGGCACCGTTCTCGAACGCTCACGGATTCTGGTATTTTCCATCATTAAGAGACGGTCTGCTTCCCTAATCGTTTTTTAACACAAACGTAAACTCCTACTCATAAACTCCATTTACATATCATTGAGAATACGAAAGATAAGTGAGTAACGCCATAAATTGTTCTGCTCGTGTTCGGCAAATATACCGCTTTGAAGAAGCAGGACCCGGCAAAAAAAGGAGCCGGGATTTTCTGCAAATTAATAATGGAGTTAAGGAAAAAAGGAGAAAGCGTTATGAAAAAGATTATTTCCACAGTGGCGGCCCTGGGGCTATGCTGTGCAGTGCCGGCCATTGCCGCCGCAGGGGATGCTTCGCTGCTGCAGGTCCTGCAGAACAAGGGCGTGCTGACCCCGTCCGAGGTCTCCAGGATTGAGGCGCAGGGACAGAAAAAGCCTGCCGCCCTCAAGGGTCTTAAGATCGAGTTGCAGAGTTTTATTGACTATTCAGCCGGAGAAAAGGCCGAACCGGGCGACACCTCAAGCAGTTACAACGACTTCGCCGTGACCCGCGGCTACCTGACCATTAAAAAGAAAATCACCCCCTGGTTGAGCGGCCGGATCACCACGGACATTCATCGTGACTCCACCGGGGATTACAAGGTGCGGCTGAAGTATCTCTATGCCGAGTTTCAACCCAATGATATTGGTATGTTAACCTCTATGAAAATGGAAGTCGGGCAGGGGCACAACCCCTGGCTTGATTTCGAAGAGCATATCAATCCCTACCGGGCGCAGGGTCCCATGGCCGTTGAGCGGGCTCATATCTTCAATTCCGCCGATGTCGGCATCAGCCTGCGGGGCAATATCGGCGGCAAGCTCGCCGATGCCAAGGCCCTGACCGGTAACAGCCATTACAACGGCCTCTACGGCAGCTGGCATGTCGGCGTATATAACGGCGGCGGCTATCATAGCGACGAGGTGAACGGCAACAAGGCGATAGAAGGCCGGCTGACAATACGGCCCCTGCCTGCAACGCTGCCCGGCCTGCAGTTCAGCTATCTCGGCATGAACGGCGACGGCAACAAGGACAACTCTCCCTTGTCCAACCCGGACTTTTCCATCAACCTGGGGATGATGAGTTATGAGAATCCCCTGTTTATCTTTACGGCTCAGTATTTCCAAACCACCGGCAATGCCGGCGGTTCATGGACGGTCAACAACCAATCGCTCGACACCGAGGGATATTCATTCTTCGGCCGGGTTCGGTTGCCGTTTGTCAGCGAGAAGCTCTCGGCCTTCGGCCGTTATGATCATTTCGACCAGGATTCCGACAATGTCATTGCCGATAATACCGCCTATGATCTCTATATCGGCGGTCTGTCCTATGACGTTGCCAAGGGCAACCAGGTACTGGTCGATTACGAGACCACGAACTTTGACGTTAACGCCGGCCAGAAGGGCAAGGTGCCGTCATTGGGCAACAACCTGGGCGACGAGTATAAAATCCAGGTTGTCTACCAGCTGGCATTCTGATCCTGTAGCATGTAGTGTGAAATAAGGACAAAAAGCCTCTCCGGCCAAGCGACCCGGAGAGGCTTTTTTTGTCTTTTAAAAGGGCATTTCCCATCACGCCTATCGCCGTAACCAGCCAGAAACATTGCCTGGGCGAGGATGCAATTCCCATGGCGGTCATTCCGGGCAATCAAGAGCCTCCGCCGACCTACCTGCGGCGCCGATTCCAGAACAGATACGCCAATACGAAAAGCATCGCCAGCCCCGCTCCCAGGTACCAGCGGGGATCACCGACTCGTAATAGGCGATAAAGAGTGACGACATGGGTGCCGGCTTCATAGGCCAGTCCTCCCCATACCCCGACCCACACGCAAACCCCAAGCAGATTGGTCAGGGCAAATCGCGGCCACGACATTGCCCCGATTCCCGCGGCGTAGCCGTTGACTTGACGTAATCCGTCGATGAAGGGGGCCGCCAACACCAACAAAACGCCCCAACGCAGAAAGAGTCGATGCAGCTTCTCGACATGCGCCTGATTCACGAACGGCAAGCGGCGCAAGATCGCCTGGCCACCGATTGAACCCAACCAATAGCCCGAATTGAACCCCAAGATTGCGGCGCCCAAGGCGGTCCCCAGCACCAGCGGTAAGGACATCTCGCCCCGCCCCGCGGCCAATGCGCCCGCCACCAGCATCGTCACACCAGGTGCCGGGATTCCCACGCCTTCCAGGAATATCGCCGCAAAAACAGCAAAATAACCATAGTGCTCAAGATATGGCGCCGTCTCGTGAATTGCCTGCGTAAAAAAGTTCATCCTGTAACATATAACCCTGAATCCGTGAGCGTCCGAGAACGGTGCAGATGTAGGGCGGCAACGATGTTGATTATCCTGGTGCGATATCGATATTAACTGGTTGCCAACGCAGCGGCTGCGCCGTTCTCGGGCGGACCGAAGGGCGGCGCGGTGAAGAGCAAAAAAATACGTTTATGCGGTAATCGTGCAACAAATTCCATGTATTGCATGGAATACCACCTCAAGCCGTCACGGATTCAGGTCATTGTAACCTGGCCGGTCGCCTTCATGGTACAGGAAAACTCGACCTGGACGGCGACCAGGCCATGTACCCGGACCGAGCCTTTTAAGATCCAGGCCGGACCGAGCCGTTCTTTGAGCCGGACGTGCAATTCGATGGTATCGCCGGGCCGCACCTCGCGTTTGAACTTCGCCCCGAGGATGCGGGCCAATACGGGCATGCCCCCGGTCCGCCGCTCCGGGGGTTCCGTTGCCCCGTCCTGCAGGTGGCCGATCAGCAGCGCCCCGGCCTGAAACACCGATTCGCAGAGCAGGACGCCGGGCATGAGGGGATAATCGGGATAGTGGCCCTGGAAAATATCCAGGTCCGGGGGAATGGTTTTCTCCGCCCGGATCGAATCGGCAGTCATATCCAGGACCCGGTCCAGCCAGAGAAAGGGCGGCCGGTGCGGGATACGGTCGGTAATAAAGGTCTCGGCCTGGAAATCCTCCATTACAGACCGCCGGTCACTTCGAGTACCGAGCCGGTTATGTAGGCCGCCTTCGGTCCGGCCAGGAAAAGCACGGCGTCCGCCACCTCTGCCGGCGTGCCGAAGCGCCGGACCGGCACCATTTTTTTGTACTCCAGGATCCGGGCCTCGGGGAGCCCGTCGAGGAGGTCCGTGGCGATAAAGCCCGGCGACACGCAGTTGGCCGTGATTTTCCGCTTGGCCACTTCCTTGGCGAGCGACTTCATCATGCCGATCTGCCCCGCCTTGGAGGCCGCGTAGTTGGCCTGCCCGGCAAAGCCCATGTGGGCCATGGGCGAAGTGATAAAGATGATGCGGCCGTATTTCCGCTTCATCATCAGCTGCACGGCAAACTTGGACATGTTGAAGCCGCCGCCGAGGTTGACATCGATCACCTGCTGCCATTCCTCCGCCTTCATCATGGCCAGGACCCCGTCCCGGCGGATACCGGCATTGTTGACCAGGATGTCGATGGTGTCAAACTCGTTTTCTATCTGCTCGTACAGGGCTCGTACGGCCTCGTAATCGCTGACATCGCACCGGTGGAGCCGGAGGCGCTCCGGGGCGGCGGGGCAGTCATCCTTTAAGCGGCCGGCGGCCGTCTCGTTGCCGCCGTACAGGCCGATCACCGTGGCTCCACGCTCCAGCAGGGCCAGGGTAATGGCCCTGCCGATCCCCCGGGTCGCCCCGGTCACAATGGCTTTTTGTCCTGTAAAATCAGTCATAAATTATCTCATGAAGCCGGATCCTGAATCCGTGAGCGTTCGAGAACGGTGCAGATGCCAGGCGGCAACGATGTTGATTATCCTGGTGTGATATCAATGAGTTGCCAACGCAGCAGATGCGCCGTTCTCGGGCGCCCCGCAGGGCGGCGCGGTAAAGACCAGCAGATACATTTATTTGGCAATAATGCAATGAATTCCACATATTGCATGGAACATGACCTCAAGCCGTCACGAATTCAGGCGGATGTCAGCTCCGTAGATAGCCGTCCACGTCGTTGGCCACGATGACTCCGTAATTGATGGCGCCCAGCCAGCCGCTCATGATAATCCCCACCGAACCGACATGAAAGAGGCCGGGCACGGCCTTGAAGATCGACCGGGAGATACCGAGTCCTTCGAACTTGGTCCCGAATGACGTTCCCCTGGTATGGAGGGTGTAGCGGTTAAAGGTCCTCGGGGTGGCGGCCTCGACCCAGTCAACCTGGGCGCGGATGCCGGGAATATAGCGCTCCAGGTCGACAAAACAGCGCTCGATCATGGCCTGCTTGGCCGCCTTGTAGGACGCCTTGTCCAGGGTGGCCCAATCGTCATAATTGCCGTTCATCGAGGCAACCACCGTGTAATCGGGATGATCCGGCCGGGTCCGGGGATAATAGATGGAAAATGTGCGGCTCCTGGTCTCCATGTCGAGCATCTCGTCGGAGGAGAATTCCCGAGCGGTCGAGGTAAAGAGCAGGTCGCCGACATCGTCAAAGGATTCGCCCGGCCTGAGTCCGAAATAGACCTGGCAACTGGAATTGTTCACCTTGACCTGGTCAAACCGGTCCAGGAAGGCGGAGTCAAACGCCTCCCGGCCGGCCAGGTTGTTCACGGTATTGGTGATGCCGCTGTTGGAGACGACGCTGGGCGCGGCGATGACCCGCCCGCCCACGGCAACCCCGCGCACCTTGCCCCCCTCCACGACGATGCGGTCGACTTTGGCCCCGGTACAGATGATGACGCCGTTCTGCTGCAGCTCCCCGGCCATCATGCCGATCAGCTTGTCGGTGCCGCCCTGGAAGGTATAAACCCCCTTGTTCATGAAGTTCGAAAAGACGATGCCGTAGGTGATCGCCGGTTCATCGAGGGTGGAACCGTTGGCATAGGCGATGGGCTCCATGAGCAAACGGTGGACATCGCTGCGGCCGGGAAAAAATTGCTCGAACAGCTCCCGGGTGGTCATGGAATGGTCGTCATAGAAGTTCATTTTCCCGACCGTGGTGAAAAATGCTTCGACCACGGTGCGGGCAATGCCGAACTCTTCCTGGAGGATGCGGGTAAAATCGTCCCGGCTGAAGGTCGTGGTCAGGGAAAACTGCGGGTTGTCAAAGACAATGTTTCTGAGCTGGACAATGGAGTCCCTGATGGCCTTGTTCCAGTATTTTTTACAGGTCTTGACCATGCCGTAGGGAAAACCGTGCAGCGACACGTCAAAGGTGTGGCCCTTGCGCTTGAACCAGGTCGCCAGGCCGCCGACCTGGTCATGGTGCTCCAGCAGCAGGACCGAGTGGCCGGCCCGGCTCAGGCGATTGGCGCAGGTCAGGCCGCCGAGCCCGGAGCCGACGACAATGACATCGAAGTCGCCCTGGATCTGATCGATTGAAGGAAAAGACATAGAATAAACGGACACGTGTTAAAAAATTAAGGTTTTTTAATTTCCCAGCAGTAACAACAACCAGGCGGTTTCACATACCATCCTGAATCCGTGACGGTTTGAGGTAATGATTTTTCTCGAACGCTCACGGATTCAGGTATTACTTGCATCTAACCTGTAAGCCGCCACAGGTGCCACAGATTTACGTAGTCGCTTCCGTTCGCAGGTAAGCGACCGCAGGGAGACTCCGGTAGTCCCTCTATGCGGGCGGGAGCGACCGCGTGAAGCTGGGGTGCCTGTGGCGGCTTACCCCAGCAGGTACCGGTTGACGATGGTAACGCCGCTGAGCATGGAACCGACAATGCCGAGGTAGCCCTGGTCGGTGCCGGCAATAAAAAGATTCGGGCAGGGCGTCCGGCCGTCCTTGAATTTCACGGGACTGCCGTAAACCGCCCCGGCCGCCTTGGCCGTAAACCGTTCGATGGTTACCGGGGTAAAACTATTCTCATATACAATATCCTGCTGATAATTCCCAATTATTTTCCTGACCCCGGACGCAGATTTTGCGATCCATTCGCTCTTCAGCTGTTGATATTCCTCTTTACCGGCCCGTTTCCAGATATCGTAATTGGCCGCATTGGTCACCCGGACCTGGAAGGTCTCTGCTGCCGGCAGTCCCTGGAAATTTCCGGGAAAACAGATAACCCCCCACGAAGGGTCGACCGCCGTCCCGGGCCGGCAATAAGAAAAGTCCTCCCGCCGGTTGTAGAAAATAATGGTCCGGTCGCTTTTGATCGTCTTCTTGCGCGCCGGCGGCAGCAGGGTGATGGTTTCCATGAAGCTCATCCGCCCGCAATACCCGGCAACCTCCAGGGGCCAGCGGGCAAGTTCCGCCGTCCCCGGTATACCGATCGTGGACAGCAGGGACTCGCAGGTTATCTCCTCGCCGTCCGCCAGGACCACGCCCTGCACGACATCCCCTTCCATGAGCAGCCGGCGGACCGGGGCCCGGTAGCGAATCCGGCCGCCGAACCGTTCATATTGAGCGACCAGCATGGCCAGGAACTCCCTGATCGTCCCGGGCGGCCGGAAAAATCCCTCCTGGAAGATGGCCCGGAACATGATCACAAACTGGGCCAGGTCCATATCATGTTCTTCACTGTTGCCATAGACCATGAGCGGCAGCAGGATCATATCTTCAAGCTGCCGGTTACGCAGGATACCGGAGAGAAACGTCCTGGTGGACCGCCAGGGAGCGGCGGCGAAGGGGTCATAGTTCAGAAGCTCTTCGCGCAGCCGGATAAAGTCGTCCACTGAACCGGGGAACTGCCGGGCGATTTCCTCGGTCAGCAGGGACGGATCATTGGAAAATTTGAGCGAGCGGCCGGGGAAGACGACCTCCGAGCAGAGCTGTTCATGGGTTTTGAAGTCCCGGCGCGAGAGTTTCAACTGCCGGAAAAGACGATTGAGGGGGGCGTGTTTTTCGCCGGGCGGGGCGAAGTTGGTCATGGCATGAAGGCCGGTTTCGAGGAGAACCCCCCGGCGGAAATAATAGGAGTTCAGGCCGCCCGGCTGCAGGTGCTGCTCAAGAATCAGGACCTTTTGCCCGAAACGGGCCGCCCGGATACCGGCCGCGAGGCCGGACAGGCCGCCGCCGATAATAATGAGTTGATAATCAGCCATCGGCTGACGCCGGCCAGGGATCGGAATGACGAAAAAAACCGTAAGTGATCAGGGGCACCGCATCTTTACACGATTGAGTATATGAAACCGCATGGTTACAGATCATGTGATGTGTTACAAAAAACGGGGATACGGCCGGCGGGAGCAGTTGGTCCTTTTGAAGTCGGCAGAAATTAGTCGGTAAAGAAAAATCAACAATCTTTCAGTTTCGGTTCCAGGTAATGGACACAGCTGTTCAAAGTCGCCAGCTCGGGGTATTCCTCTTCCGGAATCTGCAGCTTGTAGCGTTTGCGCAACTCCATTACGATGTCGAGAAAATCCATGGAATCAAGATCCAGCTGGTCGCGCAGCGGCTTGTCCGGATCCAGGGTTTCAAAATCGGCTTCTTCGTCAATATCTTCGATGATTTCCAGAATTACGTTCCTTATTTCACCCCGGGTCATACCTGTCCTCTATATTATAAATGGATAAAACTGATCAACTTGTCCAATGTCAAATTTCAGCGCATAAATATTATTATAGCCGATAGACGGCTACTTTTCATCAAACCTTTTCACGATGACCACCGAATTGACGCCCACCATGCCGAAGGAGTTATTCAAGATTGTAAACGGCTTGTCAAGTGGTTTCGATTTATTTGCGATAATACCCGGCAGATCACATTCAGGGTCCAGGTTATCCAGGTTGATTGTCGGGTGTACAAGATGGTCCGTGAACGAGGGGAGATTCCCGGCCAGTTCAAGGACCCCGGCCGCTCCCATGGCGTGGCCGATGCCGGACTTGGTGTTGTTGATCCAGGTATCGGGGCAATCGGAAAAAACCTGGCGAATGGCCTTGCACTCCTCGATATCTCCCTGCCGGGTGCCGGTGGCGTGGGTATTGATAATGGTGATATCCCGGGGCTCGAGACCGGCCCGCTGCAGGGCCCGCTGCATGCACTCGCTCTGGCGGGGACCGTAGGGCATAACGAAATCGCGGGCATCGGAGTTCATGGCGTAGCCCGCGATCTCGGCATAAATTTTTGCCCCCCGCTCCCGGGCCCGGTCAAGCCGCTCCAGGGTGAAAACGCAGCCCCCCTCGGAGATAACGATCCCGTTGCGGGCCATATCAAAGGGCCGGCTGGCCCGGGTCGGGTCCGGGTGTTCGGCCAGGGCGCCCTGGGCGCGGAAACTGGCAAAGATGCCGAACGAGCCCACGCATTCGGAAATGCCGCCGCACAGGGCCAGGTCGACCTCGCCGAGACGCAGCATCTGGGTGCCCTGGATCAAGGCGGCATTGCCGGCCGCACAGGCCGCGCCCACGGAATAATGCGGCCCGGTGATGCCGAGATTCATGGTGATCTCGCCGGCCGGGTTATTCAGGACCGTTCGGGGATTATGATGGTGGGTCCAGTAATCGACATTATAGTCATAGCGGCTGATATTATAGACTTCGTTTTCCGTCTCCACCGTGCCATGCTCGGTCAGCCCGAGGTAGACGCCGGTTTCGGCCCGGTCATAGCCGGAAAAATCGATTCCCGCGTCAGCCAGGGCCTCGTTGGCGCAATAGACGGCGATGCAGCCGGCCCGGGTGCCGCGCTTGTTTTCCTTTTTTTTGCGGTATCTTGTCTCCGCAAAGGAGCAGATGCCGGCCGGAACCGTCCCCATGTAGCGAAGGTCAATGGTGCTGATCCCGCTTTTGCCGGCCAGGAGATTGGCCCGGAATTCGGACAGACAGGTGGCCCCGGGCGCAACAAGGCCCACCCCGGTCAGGACGATACGTTCGTGTTCGGCAAGAGGGTGCATAGGTTTTATTCCTCGCCGCAGAGACTGCGGACAATCCCGGGTACCGAGGCTATGGCCTCGGCGAGCTTGTCGGTCATGGGACCGCCGGCCTGGGCCATGTCCGGCCGGCCGCCGCCCCGGCCGCCGACGATCTTGGCGGTGGCGCTGACCAGGTCGCCGGCCTTGATCCTGCCGGTCAGGTCCCTGCTGACCAGGGCCAGGAGGGCCGCCTTGCCCTTGAATACCCCGCCGAGGACGGCAACGCCCGAACCCAGGCGGTCCCGCACCTTGTCACCGATATCCCGCAGCGTCCGGGGTGAATCCAGGGGCAGCTCCATGGCCAGCACCCGTATTCCGTTCACCTCGACCACTCCGGCCAGCAAGCGGTCCAGGTCGACCAGGGCCAGGCGGGCGGTCAGGGCCGCGACCTCTTTTTCCAGCCTTTTCTGTTGTTTCAGCAGTGCCCTGATCTTGTCCGGCGCCATGGCCAGGGGGGCGGAAAAAATCGCGCTGACCTCGTCGGCCTGCCGGGCCAGCTCCTGCACCCAGGCAACGGCCCTGGCGCCGGTCACGGCCTCCACCCGGCGCACGCCGGCGGCAATGCCGGTTTCGGAAATAATCTTGAAAAAACCGATCGTGCCGGTGGCCGGCGCATGGATGCCGCCGCAGAGTTCCCTGCTGAAATCACCGATGGAGACCACCCGGACCTCATCGCCGTATTTTTCGCCAAACAGGGCGGTCGCCCCCCCGGCTATCGCCTGGTCCCGGCCGAGCAGAGCCGTGGCCACCGGGGTATTGCGCCGGATCTGTTCATTGACCAGTTGTTCGATGGCCCGGATCTCGTCGCCGGTGAGCGGCGAAAAATGGGTGAAGTCAAAACGAAGCCGCTCCTCGTCCACCAGGGAACCGGCTTGTTTGATATGGTCGCCGAGCAGCTCCCGCATGGCGGCCTGGAGAAGATGGGTGGCGGTATGATTGAGGGCGATATAGGTGCGGCGCTGCGAGGTGACGCGCAAGGCCGCCCGGTCGCCGGGCGAGACGCTCCCCTCGACCACCCGCCCCTCGTGCAGGATCAGGCCGTCAGCCACCTTGCGGGCAGTGGTCACCGCGATCCGGCCATGCGGGCAGACGATCTCGCCGGTATCGCCGACCTGGCCGCCGCACTCGGCGTAAAAGGGGGTTTCCGGGCAATAGACCCGGACGGCCGCGCCGGACTCGGCGCGATCCAGCAGGCAGCCGGCTTCACCCACCAGGGCGCCGATGACGGAGTCGGCCGACTTTTGTTCATAACCGACGAACCGGCTCTCCCGGCCCTGCCGGAGCAGTTCAATAACGCCCGGGGCCAGGTGCTCGACATCACAGCCCTTCCAGGAACGTTTGGACTGCTGCCGCTGCACCTCCATGGCCGCATGAAAACCGGCCTCGTCAATGGCCGCTCCCCGTTCCAGGGCCACATCCCTGACAATATCCACCGGGAAGCCATAGGTATCGTAGAGTTTAAAAATAAACTCGCCGTCAATTACCACCCGGTCCTGCCCGGCCGCCAGCCGCTCGATTTCTTCGGAGAGCATGACCAGGCCGTGATCCAGGGTTTCGCCGAAACGGGTCTCCTCGTTGATCACCACCTTGGCCAGCAGCTCGGCCGCGCTTTCGAGATGGGGATAGCTCTCGGCCATCAGCTCGGTCACCTTGGCGCAGATGGCCGCGAAAAAGCCCCCGGTCAGCTCCAGGGAGCGGCCGAAACGGATGGCCCGCCGCATGATCCGCCGCAGGACATAGCCTCGTCCTTCGTTGGAGGGCAGCACCCCGTCCGCCACCAGGAAGGTGGTGGCCCGGGCGTGGTCGGCAATAACCCGCATGGCCACGTCATCGCCCTTGTCGGCGCCGTAGGTCTTGCCGGCCAGGGCGGCGATACGGTCGATAATCGGGCTGAACAGGTCGGAATCAAAGTTGTTGCGCCGGCCCTGCATCACCGCCGTAATCCGCTCCAGCCCCATACCCGTGTCAATGGAGGGCCTGGGCAGCGGGGTCAGCTTGCCGCTGCCGTCCCGGGAGGACTGCATGAAGACCAGGTTCCACAGTTCCAGAAAACGGTCGCAGTCGCAGCCGACCGCACAGTCGGGCCGGCCGCAACCCACCTCCGGCCCCTGGTCGATATGGATCTCGGAACAGGGACCGCAGGGCCCGGTATCGCCCATGGCCCAGAAATTTTCCGGCTCGCCGAGACGGACGATACGCCCGGCGGGCAGGCCTTTAATCTTGCTCCACAGCTCATAGGCCTCGTCATCATCCCGGAAGACCGAGACCCAGAGCCGGGCGGGATCGAGCCCCAGTTCCCTGGTCAGGAATTCCCAGGCAAAATCAATGGCCTCCTTTTTGAAATAATCGCCAAAGGAAAAATTGCCGAGCATCTCGAAAAAAGTGTGGTGCCGGGCGGTATGGCCGACATTCTGCAGGTCGTTATGTTTGCCGCCGGCCCGCACGCAGCGCTGGACGGTGGCGGCCCTGACATAATCGCGCTGTTCCTCGCCCATGAAGACCCGTTTAAACTGGACCATGCCGGCGTTGGTGAAGAGCAGGGTCGGATCGTCATGGGGCACCAGCGACGATGAATCGACAACCGTGTGGCCCTGGTCGGCAAAGTATTGTAAAAATCGTCTGCGAATTTCGTTTCCGGTCATTTTTTGCTGAAAGCTTAAAAGGGTCAAGGGAAGAGGGAAGAATGCAACATTGCATTCTCCGGCTACTTCCGGGTTTTTTTCTTGCTGTCAACCAGGTGGTCGACAACCGAGGGATCGGCAAGGGTTGATGTGTCGCCGAAGTCTTCAAAGTCGTCGGCCGCGATCTTGCGCAGGATACGGCGCATGATCTTGCCGGACCGGGTCTTGGGCAGGCCGGGGGCCCACTGGATCACCTCGGGCGTGGCAATGGGACCGATCTCGGCGCGGACATGCCGGCGGAGTTCCGCCTTGAGTTCATCACTGGCCCTGGCCGCGGCCGTCAGGGTCACGTAGGCAAAGATCGCCTGTCCCTTGATCGGGTGCGGCATGCCGACGACCGCGGCCTCGGCGACGGCCTTGTGGGAGACCAGGGCGGATTCGATCTCAGCCGTACCCAGGCGGTGGCCGGAGACATTAATCACATCGTCCAGCCGGCCCATGATCCAGAAAAAACCGTCTTCATCCTTGCGGGCGCCGTCCTCTGGGTCATAGATATTCTCAAAGCGGCTGAAATAGGTTTTTTTGAAGCGCTCGGGATCGCCGAAGACGCCGCGCAACATCCCCGGCCAGGGCCTGCGGATCACCAGGTGGCCGCCCTCGTTGGGGCCGGCCTCCTTGCCCTCTTCGGTATAGATGGCGGCATCGATCCCCGGCAGCGGGAAACTGGCCGAGCCGGGCTTGAGCGGCGTGGCGTAGGGCAGGGGAGAGATGAGGATGCCGCCGGTCTCGGTCTGCCACCAGGTATCCACAATCGGCAGTTTGCCCTTGCCGATGTTGAGATGGTACCACATCCAGGCCTCGGGATTGATGGGCTCGCCCACCGAGCCGAGGACGCGCAGGCTGGACAGGTCGTAGCGCCGGGTCGGCTCGTCGCCCTCACGCATAAGCGACCGGATCACGGTCGGCGCGGTGTAGAAGATGTTGACCTGGAATTTTTCGACGATTTTCCAGAACCGGTCCGGTCCCGGATAAGACGGCACGCCCTCGAACATCACCGAGGTGGCCCCCAGGCCGAGCGGCCCGTACAAAATATAGGTGTGGCCGGTAACCCAGCCGATATCGGCCGTACACCAGTGCACATCATCATCTTTCAGGTCAAAGACCCACTTGCAGGTCTGCATGGCATAGAGCAGGTAACCGGCGGTAGTGTGGACCACGCCCTTGGGCTTGCCGGTCGAGCCGGAGGTATAGAGGATAAACAGGGTGTCCTCGGCATCCATGCTCTCCGGCGGACAGTCGCCGGCAATGTCGGGGGCCGCCACCTCATCATGCCACCAGGAATCACGCCCCTCCTGCATGTTAACCTCGTTGCCGGCCCGCCGGACAACGATACAGCTCTTGATCGTAGGAGATTCCGCCAGCGCCTTGTCCACATTCGGTTTCAATGGAATGGTCTTGCCGGCCCGGAGGACGGCATCAGAGGTGATAAGGAACGTGGCCGCGCAATCATGGATGCGGCTCTGCAGGGCGGCCGCGGAAAAACCGGCGAAGACAACAGAATGCACGGCGCCGATCCGGGCGATGGCCAGCAGGGCGATGGACAGTTCCGGAATCATGGGCAGATAGACGGAGACCCGGTCACCCTTTTTCACCCCTTTTTTCTTCAGGACATTGGCAAAACGGCAGACCTCGGTATAGAGCATCTGGTAGGTGTAGACCTTGACATCTTCTTCCGGCTCGCCCTGCCAGATGAGGGCGGCCTTGTTGCGGCGGCCGTTGATCAGGTGCCGGTCAAGGCAGTTGTACGACATGTTCAACCGGCCGCCCTGAAACCATTTGATCTCCGGCTTACGGAAGTCCCACTCCAGGACCTTGTCCCATTTTTTGTCCCAGGTTATAAGCTCCTCGGCCCGTTCCGCCCAGAAACCTTCGGGATCGTCCATGGAGTACCGGTATTCCTCCCGGTACTGGTCCATACTCTTGACCCAGGCCCGGTCTCTCCCTTCCGTCGGCGGTTCGAAAACCCGCCCTTCACTGAGCAGGCTGGTAATTTTGTCTTCAGTCTCTTTCATCAAGGTCTCCTTTAAAAAAAATAGACAGAGTGAAATTTGAAATTCTAATCCTCGTTGCCGTCGATTCCGGGGGTCGCGACACGGACAATAAAAGTATGTATTGTTACACGGTATGCGGAAAAAATTCCAGAGAATAACGAGGAAAACAATGGCAGCAGCCCTTGGTAGGTTGCGTTTTACGCACCAATTGTACGGACATCCCCGCACAGGCGGGAATCCGGTGATGTAGGGTGCATTCCATGCACGTCATCTCTTGGTACAGCCGACGGCTATGGTTGACAAACGAAGCATTAGAAACTAATTAAATTCTAAACCCTAAACCGTAATGCTGTCGCTGCGGGCAAAAAAGGTGAAGTTGTTTCTGCGCGGACCCATTCAAGGATATCGCTGCACAGATGTAGGGTGCGTTTTACGCACCTTTACGCTGAAACACAATTCAAGGAGAAAATACAGTCATGGTAGTCAACGATTTGGTTCATGTTTTTGCCGGTTTCTTCATCTTGCTCAGCCTGGCTCTGGGCGTTGAAGCGAGCCCTGTTTTTGTCAGCTCCTACTGGCTCTGGTTTACCGCCTTTGTCGGCCTCAACCTGTTCCAGTTCGGCTTTTCCAAGGTCTGTCCGCTGGCCTTCATTCTCAAGAAACTGGGGGTTCCGGAGTCCTGACACCAACCCGGAACACAAGCCGCCACAGGCACCCCATCTTCACGCGGTCGCTCCCGCCCGCATAGAGGGACTACCGGAGTCTCCCTTCGGTCGCTTACCTGCGAACGGAAGCGACTACGTAAATCTGTGGCACCTGTGGCGGCTTACAGGTTAGATGCAGGTAATAGCGTAGCGTGCCACGCCATGTGAATGTGATCACCAACCCGGACACTGATCCGGACAATCCGCTGGTCCGCCCTGTTCGCCCGTGGCTTCAACGTCCGGCCCGGCAGGAACAGGACGGCGGCAAGACCGGCCATACAAGGCGGAGGAAAAAGGCAGGTGCCCCTGAATAAAGCCGTTACACAGTTGGACTGGAGATCTTCTCCCGGCGGCAGCGAAACGGTCGCGGCCGATTCGGCGGTTCCGCTCGATTCCGGCGCCCCGACGGTCTGTCCCGCCTGTGACATGATTATCGCCACCGGGCCCGTCGAGGTCCCGGTGGGCAGCCGGCTTATCTGCCCGCGCTGCAGAAACACGGTCCGCGAAGCCAGAAAAGACCCGGTCCGGCGCACCCTCGCCCTGAGCCTCACCGGCCTGATTCTCTTTCTGCCCGCCCACTTCCTGGTCCTCATGACCTTCAAGGTGTTCGGCATGCAGGACCAGGGCTCCGTCTTCGACAGCATCCGCATCCTCTTCCGGCAGGACTACATCTTTGTCGCCTTTCTGGTCCTGCTGACCGGCATGATCTTTCCCCTGCTCAGGCTGGCCCTGCTCTTTCAGGTCTCTCTTGATCTGTACCGGCAGCGGCTTTCCAGGTTGACCCCCTTCATGCTGCGCTGGTACCATCATCTTGAGGAATGGGGCATGTCCGAGGTTTACCTGATCGGCATCCTGGTGGCCGTCACCAAGATGCATCGCACCACCCTTATTATCTATGACAGAGGTTTTTTCTGCTTTATCGGGCTGGTGGCCGTCATGATCGGCACCACCCTGGTCCTTGACGAACACGCCTTCTGGGAGAGGATAGAGGCGCTGGCCGCTCAAAAGAAAAAGCCTTCGCCGGCGGCACCGGCCGGCCCGCCGCCGGACCGGGTCTCCCCCCGGCAGACCGCGATGGCGGCGGGGCTGGTCCAGTGCCGCACCTGTCACAAGGTGCTCCCTTTCCGGCAGCCGCCCCCCGGCCTGGCAGCGCGCTGCCCCCGGTGCGGCGGCCGGCTGCACCTGCGACAGCCGCAGTCGCTCGCTGCCACCTGGGCCCTGGTCCTGAGTGCGATCATCTTTTTCTTGCCCGCCAACCTGATGCCGATCATGAAGGTCGAATTCCTCGGTGTTCCGAAAAGCTCCACCATCATGGACGGCATCACCTACTTTTTTCAGTCCGGTTCCTTCGGCATCGGCCTGATTATCCTGACCGCCTCGATCCTGGTGCCGCTCTTCAAGATCATCGGCCTCCTCCTGCTCCTGCTGTCCATCCACTGCCGCCGGCTGAACTGGCTTACCCATAAGGCCATGATGTTTCGTTTTATCGAATTTGTCGGCCGCTGGTCCATGCTGGATGTTTTTGTCATCTCCCTGCTCTGCGCCCTGGTCGACTTCGGCTTCTTCACAACGATAAAGACGGCGGCCGGGGCCACTTTTTTCAGCTTTGTCGTCCTGTCAACCATGTTTGCCACCATCAGCTTCGACCCGCGCCTGCTGTGGGATGCAGCGCTCTCAAACCTGAATCCGTGACGTCTTGAGGTGATGTTCCATGCAATATCCTGAATCCGTGACGGCTTGAGGTGACACGTCGTGTAATATATAGAATTTATTGTGTTATCTCCGAATAAACACATTTTTTGGTCTGCACCGCGCCGCCCTGCGGGGCGCTCGATAACGGCGCATCTGCTGCGTTGGCAACTTGTTGATATCACACCAGGATAATCAACATCGTTGCCGCCTTGCATCTGCACCATTCTCGAACGCTCACGGATCCAGGAATATATGGAATTTATATATTATATGACTAATAAATGCATTTTATACTCTTCACCGCGTCGCCCTGCGGGGCGCCCGATAACGGTACATCTGCTGCGTTGGCAACTCCTTGATATCACACCAGGATAATCAACATCGTTGCCGTCTTGCATCTGTACCGTTCTCGAACGCTCACGGATTCAGGTCAAACTCTTCCCGTGCCGAGGAATAACCATGGAACAACCGACTGTCATCCTGAAGAAATGCAGCCTGTCGCCGATCTGGATTCTGCCCCTGATTGCCCTGGGCATCGGCGCCTGGCTGCTCTATTCCAGTTATCGCGATGCCGGCATCAAGTGCACCATCCATTTTGACAATGCCGAGGGGGTCACTGTCGACAAGACCGAGGTCCGGTACAAGGGCGTGGCAATGGGGCTGGTCAAGGACGTCACGGTGGATAAAAATCTGCAGGGCGTTAATCTCCTGGTGATGATGAAGAGAAAGGCCCGGTCGAGCCTGGTTGCGGACAGCAAGTTCTGGATCGTCCGGCCGGAGATCTCGGCCGGCAGGGTGAGCGGCCTCGGCACCCTGCTTTCCGGCAGTTATATCGCCATGCGGCCCGGGACCTCGACCGTGGCTGCCACCCATTTCCAAGGCTTGTCCGGTCCCCCGGCCCTGTCGCCCCATACCCCCGGCCTGAACATCATCCTCAAGGCGGACGCCCTCTTTTCCCTGCAACGGGGCTCGCCGGTCTATTCCAGAAATCTCAAGATCGGCGAGGTCCAGGACTACCACCTCGCCCGGGACAACTCGATCGTCATTGATGTCCATATCCGGCCTAAGTTCAGCCGTCTGATCCGGACCGGCACCCGGTTCTGGAATTCAAGCGGCATCTCCATTGAAGGGAACCTGCAATCCGGCTTCAACCTGCGGACGGCGTCCCTGGCCGCGCTTATCTACGGCGGTCTTTCCTGCGGCACCCCGGCCTCGCTGCGCGCTTCCAGTCCGCAGGCGGTCAACGGTCAGAGCTTCACCCTCTACCGGGATTTCGATGCGGCCCAATACGGCCTGCCCATGACCCTGAAACTGGTCTCGGGCAACGGCATCATCGAGGGCAAGACCAGGGTCATGTACCAGGGCATCAAGGCCGGGGTGGTCAAGAAAATCACCATCAACAACGATAAAATCCATTCGGTCACCGCGGAAATCCTGCTCGACCCGAGGGTAGGGGACATCCTGAGGGAGGGCACCCGTTTCTGGGTAATCCGGCCCCGGATCTCCATTGACGGCATCCGGAATCTCGATGCCATCCTCTTCGGCCCTTATATCAGTTTTCAACCAGGCAACGGGAAGTTCCGGGACCATTTCACCGCCCAGAGCGGCCCGATGCCCCGGCCGGCCCGGCGGCCGGGCCGACATTACACCCTGGTGGCCAAAAACGGCGGCTCCCTGGAGGTCGGCAGCCCGGTGCTGTATAAAAAAATGGTGGTGGGCGAGATCAATACCCTGGCCCTGGCAGCCGACGGCGAATCCCTCCGGGTCGGTATCCTGGTATATGATGATTTTACGCACCTGGTCAGGAAAGACAGCGTCTTCTGGGATGTCAGCGGCATCTCGGTGGATGCCGGCCTGTCGCATTTCAAACTCAACATCGCCTCTGTCAAGTCCATCCTGGACGGCGGCGTTGCCCTGGTCAACCCCGCCGCCCCCGGTAGCCGCCGGGCCGCTCCGGCCGCCGCCGGGGCCAGGTTTAAGCTCTTTGCCGGCTATGCCGCGGCGGTCCGGGCCCGGCCAGGTCTCCGGCCCCGGGGGTTGTCCCTGCGGCTGGCGGCCGACAGTTCGCACTCCCTGCAAACCGGTTCGCCCGTCCTCTTTAAAAATATCACGGTCGGCGAAATAACCGGGTTCGAACTCAATCGCGATCACCGGGGCCTCCTGCTCGATATCCTGATTTACAGGAAATATGCCGGCCTGGTCCGTTCTTCAACGCGGTTCTACAACTGCTCCGGCTTTTCCATCAATATGGGCCTCAGGGGGGTTGACGTGCGGGCGGGCTCCCTGAAATCCGTGGTGGCGGGCGGTATTTCCTTTTTTACTCCCGGGCCGGGAACCAAGGTGAAGCCGGGCCGGAAATTCGTGCTGTACGGGGATTATGACACGGCCCGCCTCAATGACGGCATTCATCTCACCATCCACCTGGACCGGGCGGCGGGCGTCCGGGCCGGGACCCCCGTAAAATTCAAGGGCCTTGAGATCGGCCTGGTCGAAAAGCTTCGTTTTTCCCCGGACATGCGGGGGGTTATAGCTGACTGCCTGGTCAGGAAAGACACCGCGGCCCTGTTTCGCGACCACAGCCGCCTGGCGCTGGTCCGGCCAAAAATCAGCCTCTCCGGCATACAACACCTTGAAACAATCGTCACCGGATCATATATTAACGTCATCCCCGGGACCGGAAACCGGCGCACGGATTTTACCATTTTGTCCGTACCCCCGGGGCCGGATGCCGCCGGCGGCCTGAATATTGTCCTGGAAACGCCCCGGCCCGGCTCGCTCAGCGAGAACAGCCCGGTTTATTACCGGCAGGTGCAGGTCGGCCGGGTGACCGGTATCGGGCTGTCGCCGACGGCCCGCAAGGTCTGGGTCCGGGTTAAAATTTATGCCGCCG
>UOEY01000095.1_pt1 | contig 50792 bp, 44 predicted proteins | sample 1989501 | NCBI WGS metagenome assembly UOEY01 (sample SAMEA4712198, study PRJEB27164) | hydrothermal vent metagenome | biome: marine basaltic hydrothermal vent biome; feature: marine hydrothermal vent; material: mineral | place: Pacific Ocean | collected 2011-06-14/2011-07-23 | depth 1691 m | reverse complement strand
GGCCCGGCTACAGGAATTCTTTGTCGAGCAGGGGGTCTGGATCCGGCCCTTTGCCGGACTGCTCTACCTCATGCCGCCCTACGTCATCAGCAAAGATGATCTCAACACGCTGACTACCGCATTGGTGGCGGCGGCCGGCCTGCCATAATCCTGAATCCGTGACGGCTTGAGGTGATGTTCCATGCAATATATGGAGTTTATTGTATTATTGACGAATAAGTACATTTGTTGATCTTTACCGCGCCGCCCTGCGGGGCGCCCGAGAACGGCACATCTGCTACGTTGGACGAGGAACGGAACGATATGAACAGTGGCATCCCCCTTTATCATGACGACTTGCAAGCGTCCTGCCGGTGAATAGACAGGCCCGGGAAATAGAAATTGGCGGGATCGTCCAGGGGGTGGGGTTCCGGCCCTTTGTCTACCGGCTGGCCACGCGGCTCGGCCTGGCCGGGCACATCACCAATACCGGCAGCGGTGTGGTCATCAAGATTGCCGGCCCGGCCGGGACAGTCGACTCCTTCCTGACAGCCCTGCAGCGTGACGCCCCGCCCCTGGCCCGCATTGATTCCCTGCAGCAGCGGCCGGCGAACCTTGCCGGGCCGGCCACCGTTTTTACGATCCGGACCAGCGATGGCCGCGGCCCGAGCACCACCCAGGTCGCGCCCGATACCGCGACCTGCGCGGACTGCCTGCGGGAAATCTTCAACCCCGGAGACCGGCGATACGGCTATCCCTTTACCAACTGCACCAACTGTGGGCCGCGCTATACTATTATCCGCTCCCTGCCCTATGACCGTCCCCGCACGACCATGAACGCCTTCCCGATGTGTCCGGCATGCACGTCAGAGTATAAAAATCCCCCTGACCGGCGGTTTCACGCCCAGCCCAATGCCTGCGCCGACTGCGGTCCACGCCTGAGCTGGCAGGCCGGCGACGGTTCGCGGCCGGCGGCGGGCGACCCCCTGGCCCGGGCGGCGGCAGCGCTCGAGAACGGGGCAATCATCGGGATCAAGGGACTGGGCGGTTTTCACCTGGCTACCAGCGCCTACTCGGCACTGGCGGTGGCAACGCTCAGGCGGCGAAAAAACAGGCCGGCCAAGCCCCTGGCCGTTATGGCCCGGAACCTGCAAACCGCGCAGAGGCTCTGCCATGTATCCCCGCCAGAGGAGGAACTGCTGAATTCATGCTCCCGCCCCATCGTCTTGCTGAAAAAACGCCGGACGGCCGGGCTGGCCGGAAACCTGGCGCCGGGCATGGCCGAACTCGGGGTCATGCTGCCCTACACGCCCCTGCATCATCTGCTCTTTGCCCGGCCCGGGGTCCCCGACTGCCTGGTCATGACCAGCGGCAATCCGGCCGGCGAGCCGCTTTGCAAGGACAATACCGAGGCCGGGCAGCGGCTGGCCGCCTTTGGCGATGGTTTCCTGTTCCATAACCGGGGCATTCATACCCGGGTCGACGATTCGGTGGTCCGGGTAACGGCCGGCAAACCGGCGTTCCTGCGGCGGTCCCGCGGTTATGCCCCGGCGCCGGTGCGCCTTGGATTTGAGCTGCCCCCGCTGCTGGCCGTCGGCGGTGAACTGAAAAACAGCTTCTGCCTGGCCCGTGGCCGCGATGCCTTTATGAGCCAGCATATCGGCGACATGAACAATCCGGCCACCTTTGATTTTTTCACGGAGACGGTCGAACGGCTGCAGACCCTGCTGGAAATCGAACCGCGCCTGGTGGTCGCCGACCAGCATCCCGACTACCTGAGCGGCAGGTTTGCCGAACAGCTCGGGCTGCCCCTGGTCCGGGTCCAGCACCATTGGGCCCACGCCGCCTCGGTCATGGCGGAACATGGCCTGGACCGGGCCCTGGCCGTCGTCCTGGACGGCAGCGGCTTCGGTCCTGACGGCACGGTCTGGGGCGGGGAGATCCTGCAGTGCTCCCTTCATGCGTACAAACGGCTCGGCCGCCTTGCCCCCCTGCCGCTGCCGGGAGGGGACCAGGCGGCCCGGCAGCCCTGGCGCATGGCCTTGGCCGCACTCCACCTGGCCGGAATCGATGAAGAGGCGGCGACCGTCAACCTGGGCGCCGTTGCCGGCGATGACCAGCGGTTGATCCGGGAGATGATGGCCAGAGACATCAACTGCCCCTTGACCTCGAGTTGCGGCCGCCTGTTCGATGCGGTGGCCTCGCTGCTCGGCATCTGTCATTTCAACACCTTCGAAGGCCAGGCCGCCATGGAACTGGAAACCCTGGCCGCCACCGCCCTTGGTGGTGCCTCCATGATGAATTGCGCGGCCGGCAGGGCCCTGCCGGCCGATCTCCTGTACACGGAAAAAAACGGAATCCTTGAGGCCTCCACTGATCAATGTATCCGATATATCATTGAAAAGATGACCCCGGGCTCTGCGGCTGCCGGGGATATCGCGCTGTTTTTTCATCTGTTTCTTGTTTTCTGCTGCGGAAATATGATACGCTGTCTGAGTAGGCGGACCGGAATCGATACCATTGTCCTCAGCGGCGGCTGCCTGCAGAATCGTCTTCTGGTTGAAGGCTTTTTCGAATTCTTTGCCAAGTCTCATCTCAAGGTCCATGTCAACCGGCAGGTCCCGGCCAACGACGGCGGCATCGCCCTCGGTCAGGCTGCTATCGGAGGAACCCATGTGTCTGGCGATTCCCATGCGCGTCACTGAAGTCCATGGCGAACAAAACGATCCCCTGTCGTTTCCCCGCGCGGTGGTGGAAGAGGAGGACCTCAAAAAAGAGGTCCGCCTGGATATTGTCGACCGCTGGCCGTGCCCTGGGGATTATGTCATTGTCCATGCCGGGTTTGCCATTCATACCCTTGATCCGGCCGAGGCCGAAACCAACCTGAACCTGATGCGGGAGATGGCCGAACATGTCGCCGGAAACGATATCTGAAGGATTCCGCGACCGTCGGCTCGCCGCCGCCCTGACCGAGCGCATCCGGGAAAACACAACCGGGCCGCTGCGGATCATGGAGGTCTGCGGCACCCATACCATGGCCATTTTCCGGCACGGGATCCGTTCCCTCCTGCCTACCGAAATCGAACTGATTTCCGGGCCGGGCTGTCCGGTCTGCGTAACCGCTACCGGAGATATCGACCTGATGATCGCCCTGGCCGCAAAACCCGGGGTCACCTTGGCCACCTTCGGCGATCTCCTCCGGGTCCCGGGCAGCGAGGGGAAAAGCCTGGCCATGGCCAGGGCCGAAGGCGCCCGGGTCGAGGTCGTCTACTCGCCGGCCGATGCCCTGCAGATGGCCCGGAACACAGACGGATTTGTCATCTTCCCGGCCATCGGCTTCGAGACCACCATCCCGGTCATCGCCGCCACCGTGCTCGAAGCCAGGAGCAAAAATGTGCGCAACTTTATGCTCCTGGTCTCGCACAAGGTCGTGCCACCGGCCCTCGAGGTCCTGCTGAGCGATCCCGAGCTGGCCATTGACGGCCTTCTCTGTCCCGGCCATGTCAGCGCCATCATCGGTGAACAGGCCTATCAGCCCCTGGTCGAACAATTTCATATGCCCTGCGTGATCGCCGGCTTTGAGCCTCTTGATATCTTAAGCGCCGTCTACATGCTGACCCGCCAGGCCAGCCGGGGCCAGGCCCGGGTGGAAAACTGCTACGGCCGGGTTGTCAGCAAGGAAGGCAACCCCAGAGCCCGGGAAATAATTTACCGGGTCTTTAAACCCTGTGACGCCTGGTGGCGCGGCCTGGGAGAGATTCCGGGCAGCGGCCTGGAGCTGCAGGCGGAATTCAGGGACTTTGATGCCAGGACCCGTTTCGAGCTGCCGGCTGTTTTTGTGCCGGAGCCCCAAGGCTGCCGTTGCGGCGAAATCCTGACCGCCCGGATCAAGCCTCCTCAATGCCCGCTTTTCAACACCCGGTGCACTCCAACCCATCCGGTCGGCCCCTGCATGGTTTCAAGTGAAGGGACCTGCGCGGCCTACAGTAAATACGGTGACCTATGACCCGTCGCATCCTTCTCGACCACGGCAGCGGCGGCATGGCCAGCCGCCAGCTTATCGAAACCGTTTTCCTGCCCAGGCTCAACAATCCGGTGCTGGCCCGGTTCGAGGACAGCGCGGTCCTGAGTGCCGGTGCCGCCCGGATCGCCTTTACCACCGACAGCTATGTGGTCGACCCCATCTTCTTTCCCGGCGGTGATATCGGCATGCTGGCCGTACACGGCACCGTCAACGACCTGGCCATGCAGGGCGCCCGGCCGCTGGCGCTCAGCCTTTCCCTGATCCTGGAAGAAGGCTTTGCCATGGCCAAGCTCGAACGGCTGGCCGATTCCATCGGCCGGGCGGCGGATAACTGCCGGGTCCCCATTGTCACCGGTGACACCAAGGTGGTGCCGCGGGGCAAGGCGGATAAAATTTTCATCAATACTTCGGGGATCGGCATTGTGCCGGACCACCTGGTGCTGGGCGCGGACCTGGCCCGGCCCGGGGACACGGTTCTGCTCTCCGGCTTTCTGGGGGACCACGGGGTAACCATCATGGCCGCCCGGGCCGGCCTGTCCATGCAGAGCGCGATCCAAAGCGATACGGCGCCGCTGCACACCATGGTCGCCGCCATGCTCCAGGCCGCACCGGGTGGAATACGCTGTCTGCGCGACCCGACCCGCGGCGGTGCGGCCACGGTTCTCGCGGAAATTGCGGCGAGTTCCGGGGTCCGGATCGAAATCGACGAGGACCGGCTGCCGGTCAGGCCCGGGGTGAAGACGGCCTGTGAGCTGCTCGGCCTTGATCCCCTCTATCTCGCCAATGAGGGCAAATGCATCGCCATTGTCGAGGCCGGGGCGGCCGGGAACCTGCTGGCGGCCATGCGGGAAACACCCGAGGGCCGCGATGCCAGGGTCATCGGCACCGTCACCGCAACGTCGTCTGCAAAGCACCCGGCCAGAGTGACCCTGAAGACCGGAATCGGCGGCACCCGCATTGTCGGACCGCTAAGCGGCGAGCCCCTGCCGAGAATCTGCTGAGCAATCCCGGTCGCCGGATATTTTTTAAAAAAAACGGTGAAAAATTTGACTTTTAAGCTGATTTATACATAATCTATATACAGATAGACATCTATAGCAGTGATTCCAGCTCGTTGTAAAGTTACCGGGCTATATGTATATCCCGGCATCAGAGACCCCGTTCTCATATTTAGTTGAGACTTCCCCGTCATGGAGGTCAGGTGCGTCGCTTGAATGGAGTGAAGGTCGGCTCCGGCCATGAAATCAATTATGTTTTTCCCCTTGCTTATGATATACGTTATACAATAATGGTACCACATTGGGGTACCGGGCGACGAACGGGAACAAGGTCGAAATAAGAGACCGGGCCGCCTGCTCATTGCGGCACTTACGGATAACCCCACCAAATCCTTCTACAAAGAAAAAGGAGGGAAGCATGTCACGTCATGATTTTGGTAACGAGGGCAACATGCGGGTCGACCGCCGCACCTTTATCAAAGGGTGCACCATGGCGGCCGCCGCTCTCGGGCTTTCAGAGACCATGGTGCCGAAACTGGTGGCAGCGGCCACCTCGGCCCAACGGCCGCCGGTAGTCTGGCTGCATTTTCAGGAATGCACCGGCTGTACGGAGAGTCTGCTCCGGGCCTCACACCCGGACATTGGCCGCCTGATCCTCGATATCATTTCACTGGACTACCATGAAACCGTGATGGCCGCGGCCGGCCACCAGGCCGAGCAGGTCCTGCAGGAAACAATCAGCAAGTATGACGGCAAGTTTATCTGCGTCGTCGAGGGGGGCATCCCCACCAAAGACGGCGGAATTTACTGCAAAATCGGCGGCCGCACGGCCGTGGATATCCTGGCCGAGGTGGCGCCGAAAGCCGCAGCCGTCATTGCCATCGGCACCTGTGCGTCATTCGGCGGCATCCAGGCCGCCAAACCGAACCCCACCGGCGCCGTCGGCGTCCGGGACCTGGTCAAGGGCACCCCGATAATCAATGTCCCCGGCTGCCCCCCCAACCCGATCTCATTCCTGGGCACGGTCCTGCACTACCTGACTTTCAAACGGTTGCCGAGAACCGATCAGCTGGGCCGGCCGCTCTTTGCCTATGGCCGTGAAATCCATGATCAGTGCGAACGGCGGGCCCATTTCGACGAGGGGCGTTTTGTCGAGCAATTCGGGGATGAAGCACATCGACAGGGCTTCTGCCTCTACAAGGTCGGCTGCAAAGGTCCCGGGACTTTTTCCAACTGCCCGGCAGTGCGCTTCAACGGTGTGGGTGCCTGGCCGGTCGGAGTCGGGCATGGCTGTATCGGCTGCACCGAACCTAAATTCTGGGATACCATGACTCCCTTCTATGAACGTCTGCCGGGAGTCACTATTCCCGGCAACGGGGAAGGTATTGTGACCGGCGCGACATCGGTGGGCATGAAGATCCTGGGCGTTACCGCTGCCGCGGTCGGAATTCATGCCGCGGTCGGTATCGGCAAACGGGTCGTTAAGTGTAAAAAGTGCAACAATACATCTGACGAGCAGAAATAACCTTGAGGGAGGATGTTCATGGCACAGCGAATCGTCGTTGATCCCATAACCAGGATCGAAGGACACCTGAGAATAGACGCGGAGATAAATAACGGCTTCATCAACAAGGCCTGGTCGTCAGGCCAGATGTGGCGCGGCATCGAGGTCATTCTCCAGGGCCGCGACCCCAGGGACGCCTGGCTCTTCACCCAGCGTATCTGTGGAGTCTGCACCACCGTCCATGCCCTGGCCTCGGTCAGGTGTGTTGAAAATGCCCTGGGCCTGGAAATACCCATCAATGCCCAGTATATCCGCAACCTGGTCCTGTCCCTCCATGCCCTGCATGACCATATCGTTCATTTTTACATCCTTTCCGCCCTAGACTGGGTCGACGTGGTTTCCGCCCTGTCGGCGAATATCAACAAAACCGTGCAGCTGGCGGAGAGCCTCTCCAACTGGCCCGGCAACAGCGCCAAGAGGTTCAAGGCGGTCCAGGAAAAGGTGCAGTCCCTGGTCGACAGCGGCCAGCTTGGACCTTTCGCCAATGGCTACTGGGGCCACCCGGCCATGATCCTGCCCCCCGAGGCCAACCTCATGGCCGTCTCCCATTACCTGGAGGCCCTGGATTATCAGCGCAAGGCCGATATGGCCCTGGCCATTATTGCCGGCAAAGACCCGCACCTGCAGAATATGTCGGTCGGCGGCGTGACCACGGCCATCAATATGGATAACGAAAACACCCTCAACATGGAACGCCTGTACTGGATCAAACAACTGATCGGGGAGGTCAGGGGGTTTATCCAGCAGGTCTACCTGCCCGATGTCATCGCCATCGGCGCCCTGTACAAGGACTGGCTCCAGTACGGGGCCGGGGTCACCAATTACCTGGCCGTGCCGGACATGGTTCTGGACACCAAGTCGGATTCCTTCGATCTGCCCGGCGGCACGATCATGGGCGGCGACCTGGGTACGGTCAAGCCCTTCAAGAGTTTCAATGATCCCTACTTCCGCGACAACGTCGTCGAATGTATTGCCAGGTCGTGGTATGACGGCGACTGGACCAGGTCGCCGTACAAGGAAGACACCATCCCCAAGTATACCGACTTCCAGGATGACGGCAAATACTCCTGGATCAAGGCCCCGCGTTTTCAGGGGCAGCCCATGCAGGTCGGTCCTCTAGCCCAGGTCCTGATCGGTTATGCCCAGGGGCATGCATTAACGAAAAAATACGTGGATGACGTCCTGGCCCGGATTTCCTCCCTGGCCAAGGTCAAGGTCGGCCCGGCCGTGCTGCAGTCCACGCCCGGCCGCCATGTAGCCCGGGCCGTCAGGGCGGCGATGCTTGCCGACCTGGCCCTCAAACACTGGGACCTGCTGGTTGACAACATCGGCAAGGGCGATCTGGAGATCTTCAACAAGCCCACCTTCCCGAAGGGCGAACAACTGGGCTTCGGCTTCCATGAGGCCCCCAGGGGGGCGCTTTCCCACTGGATTGTCATTCAGGACGGCGTCATTAAGAACTACCAGTGCGTCGTGCCGTCAACCTGGAATGCCGGGCCCCGTGACGACAAGGACAAGCCGGGTCCCTACGAGGCCGCCCTGGTGGGCAATCCCGTAGCGGAACCGGAAAAGCCCCTGGAAGTCCTGCGGACCGTTCACTCCTTTGATCCGTGCATTGCCTGTGCGGTTCACATGCTGAATCCGCAAGGCAGGGAACTGGTCAAGGTCAAGGCTCTCTAGTGCCCATACAGAAACGGTCTTTTTGCCCGATCTCGGCGTTATGCGAAAAAAATAATCCTCGGAATATCATTTATATGCCTGCGGTTATTTTTTTCGCATGCCTTGATCTCGAACAAAAATCCTCGTTTCTGAACGGACACTCCTCGTGCCCATCCGGAAACGCTTAAAGGAGGACAACATGCGCTACCAACAACATCTCGCCTGGTCCGTTCTGCTGCGGCTGTTTCACTGGAGTTTTGCGCTGTCCGTTGTGGTGCTGGTGACGACGGGATTCTATATCAACTTTCCCTGGACCAATACCATGCTTGAAGGCGGCCGTTCCTTTCCCGTGGCCACCATGTTCTATATTCATTTTATCGCCGCTTTTGTCTTTACCGCCGCCATCCTGGCCCGCCTCTACCTGCTTCTTTTCGGCAACCGGCAGGAACGATTCTGGGACTTTCTACCCATAACCCCGAAAAATATTGCCAACCTGTTCAAAACCATTGCCAATTATCTGTACATCAGCGACAAGCATGATTACCGGTCGGGACATAATACCCTGGCGGGAATTTTTTACATCATCACCTTCATCATGGCCCTCGTGCAGGTGCTGAGCGGTTTTTACATGCTCTATCCGGAAAACGTCGTCTGGCAGACCTGGGGGCTCAGGCTTCTTGGCCCGCAGCAGCATGCCCGTTATCTCCACTACCTGGTCATGTGGTATTTTATCCTCTTTGCCTTTATTCACCTGTATATCGTAGTCTGGAGTGATATAAGGAACAAGGAGGGGATGATCTCCTCCATCGTCAACGGCAGAAAGTACTCACCCGATAAAAACTGAAACAATGACCGGAGCAGGCAGCCCGCATGTCTGCTCCGGATTTCTATGATGACATCATCTCCCATCGGCATCCTCGGCGTCGGCAATCTCCTCCTGTCCGACGAGGGCTTCGGCGTCCATTTTATCAGATATCTGAACCGCCGTTACACCCTGCCCGATCAGGTAGCAATCCTTGACGGCGGCACGTCCGGCATCATGCTGGCCCCCTTTATCGAAGACGTCCGTCTGCTCTATGTCATTGATACGGTTGCCGTGGATGCGGAACCCGGTTCGATTCACTGTTTTTCGGAAGACGACGTGCGGGCCGGCAATATCCAGGCCAGGATGTCGCCGCACCAGGTCGGTTTGCTGGAAATTCTTGATATCTGCCGATTGCGGGACAAGGCGCCGGAGCGGGTGCGAATGATTACCGTGGTCCCGGCAGACCTGAGCACCGGCATTGACCTGTCCGCCCGGCTCAGGCCTAAGCTGGCCGAGGTTATGGCTACCTTGACCGACCTCCTGGCCGGGGAGAACGTCTTTCCGCAAGTGAAAGAGACTGTTTCCCGTGCATGAATTTTCTCTGGCCCAGGGACTCTTCACGCAGCTCTTCCGGCTTGCCGAGCAGCACCGGGCTGAAAAAATCATCGTTGTCCGGGTGGAAATCGGCCAACTTGCCGGCATTGTCATCGATTCTTTTTCTTTTGCCTTTGAAATCCTGGCCCGGGAACGTAAACTGACCCGGGAAGCGGTTCTTGAAATCACGGAAATCAAACCGCTCTGCGGTTGCCTTAACTGCGGCCATACTGTGCCGGCGGATGACAGCGTCCCAGCCGTCTGCGCGCAATGCGGCTCAAGCCGGCTGACCATGAGCGGTGCTGACGACCTTATTCTGACTCAGGTTGAAATGGAGTAAAAAAAATGTGTGAATCCTGCGGTTGCGGTATTGATCATGAGCAGCAGACCACCAGGACAATCGACGTCTACGAGAGTCTGCTGGCCGCCAACACCAGGCAGGCCGGGGAAAACAGGCGCTCTTTCGAAACCCTCGGGGCTGTCGCCATCAACATGATCAGCGGTCCGGGGGCCGGCAAGACCACCCTGCTTGAACATACCATCGAGCATCTCGGCAACGAGCTGCGTCTCGGGGTCATTGAAGGGGACATCGAAACCGAGCGTGATGCGGCCAGGATCAGAAAAAAAGGAGCCCCTGTTGTCCAGATCACCACCGGCGGGGCCTGTCACCTTGATGCCCGGCTGGTTCATAAGGGCCTGCACCGGTTACGGCACGAGAGCGGTATGGACCGTTTTGACCTGATCTTTATCGAAAACGTCGGCAACCTGGTCTGCCCGGCCACCTTTGACCTGGGCGAGCACGAACGGGTCGTGCTGGTCTCGGTTCCCGAGGGTTCGGACAAACCGGCCAAGTATCCCAAGGCCTTTCTCAGTTCCCAGCGTTTTCTCATTACCAAAACCGATCTCCTGCCTCATTTTGACTTCTCCATCGACGAGGCGAGGCGGGAGGCCCGGAAACTGAATCCGGCCATCCGGATCACGGAACTCTCCGCCACCGCCGGCGGTCAGGGATTTGAGGACTGGCTTCTCTATCTCCGGCAACTCCTGGGCGAGGCGGCGGCATGATTTTTGCTGCCGTTTTTATCTGCAAACCACATCATGTAATAATTTTCACTTTTAAGGAGGGGGAAAAATGAAACACGTTGTGAGGATTGCCAGCATGGTGCTTGTCCTGTTCATGCTTGCCGCGACCGGCTGGTCGGGTCAAGCGGCGACCGGGGAGCCGGGCAATTTCATGCCCAACCAGTTGATCATCGGTTTCAGGCCGGGACTGTCCAATGCCCGGATTAAAAGAATCGTGACCCGGATGGGCGGCCGGATTCTGGGCAGGGTGAATATGCCCAGGGTGAAAGCCCGGCTGGTCAGGATGCCGGCAACCACGCAGGAAGAAATTGACGCCAATATTGCCGCCGTCAAAAGTACCGCCGCGGCTCATAAGGGGAAAATTTTATACGTCGAGAAGAACGGTATCGAGCGGGCGTTTCGCAGCATCGGCGATTCGAACATTTTAAGCCAGAGCGCTGATCCGCAGCTTGCGGAGCAATGGGGATATTATGACACCGGCGCGAACACCATTCCACTCCCGTCCAGGCGGGCGCCCGTGGTGGCGGTGGTTGATACCGGTGTCGATTATCACCATCCGGACCTCAGGGGCAGAGTCATCAGGGGCCGGGACTTTGTCAACGGTGACCAAGATCCCATGGACGACAATGGCCATGGTACGCACTGCGCTGGCATTATAGCAGCCAACCCGGCCAACGGCTTCGGCATCTCGGGCATCTCATGGAAAAGTAAAATCCTGGCCGTGAAGGTGATCGGTTCTGATGGCTGGGGTACAACCTTTGACGTGGTGAAAGGCATCATCTACGCGGCCAACAGGGCCGGCGTCAAGGTTATCAGCATGAGCCTCGGCGGAGAAGATTCACCAACCGAGCGCGCCGCCGTCCGGTACGCGGTCGTTACCAGAAAACGGCTGCTCGTGGCCGCGGCCGGCAATGGTAACACGAATTCAACAACATCGAGTTATCCGGCCGCTTATGCCATCGACTTTCCCGGCCAGGTGCTCGCCGTGGCCGCCCATGGCAAAGATCACTGCAGGGCCTCTTTCTCCAATTACGGCACCTGGATTTCAATCAGCGCGCCGGGCGTGGATATTCTTTCGACCGTACCGCCCAACCAAATTACCGATCTAGCCGGCACTTCCTCTAATAACGGCTATGGCGAGTGGAGCGGGACCTCCATGGCCACGCCGTTTGTGGCCGGGGCCGCCGCCGTCCTCTGGGCCGAGCATCCCAGGTGGACCAACACCCAGATCGGCGACCAGCTTATTGACCATTCGGCCGAGAGTTTTGATCCGTTGAACCGGGACGGGGTCTGCTGGCCGGACGACGGTTCGACCTTTGGCCGGCTGAATCTGCCGTCGGCCATGGAGAGCGATCCTGTTGCCTGCGGGTTTGGCGTTGTCACCGGAATGGCGATGGACGCCGAAAGCGGCGAACCCCTTGCCGGGGCAATAGTTTACACCAAGGACGGCCGTCGAAAAACCGGCCGAGACGTGGTTCCCTGGTGGGGGCAACTGACTGATCCTGACAATCAATCGCTGCTCACAGCGGGTCCGGGGCTCTTTACGGTAACCGCCTCGCCCGGCGGCAGCGACCAGGATCTGCACGTGGTCAAGAAAGGATATGCCAGGCCGGTATTTCACGATATCCCGGTCCCGGCGGACTGCAGCTCCGTCAACGTGGGCGTGCTGCCCGTGCCTCCGAACAAGGGCAAGTACTTTGTCACCATTACCTGGACGGAAACCGATCCAACCGTGGTGGCTTACGACCTATTGGCCTACCTCCCTGACAGTCAATACATCGGCTGGCTTAACTGGCTTGGGTATAATGCATATTATAATCTGGGCGAAACAACCGCCTACCCCTGGGCCCGTTATTTCTGGGACAGCGATAGCACGGATTCCATTCTGCGAAGCCAGACAGAGTCCATTCGCCTAGTCAAAACGCTCCCCGGCCAGACGGCAATATTTGTAAATGATTGGCAAAACGGTGCGGGCAGCAACCATTGGAGCACCTCCGGCATACAGGTGTTCATCTATAAATGGTCCGGCGGCGGTTTAAAACTGGTGCAGCGGCTCACGCCAAATCTCAATCTCTTTCCTTCTGGTGAGTACTGGTACATTGCCGATATCAAGGGCAATAAGATCACCGTGCGAAATGTCCTGACCGACACGAGGCCCGGTTCAGGTTCATAGGCACAAAGCCTTAAAGCAACAGCTCTGCGGGCGGCGACGTGGCGCCGCCCGCAGACTTGGACGAAAAAAGGACCCGGGGCCGGAATTTTTCCGGTCCCGTTTTTCACATTTCGCTCTTTCCCCGGGAAACGCCGTCTTGCAGTCCGTCTACGGCGATCGCTTGCCACGCCGTTCAGCCCGGCTTGCCGCCGCCTGGGAAAACAAGCCCCCCTTGCCCCTCCTGACTTGCGCGGAAAAACAGCTCGTTAATCTTCAGCCGCCGCCCGGTGTTCCCCGGCTGATCTCAGCCGCAGCCGTGCGGATGATCCCAGCTTTTGCTTGCCTCAAATTGCAAAATATGCTTTATTTAGCAATTTGAGTCATGGAATTCCATAACCGTTATCCCGGGTCCATAACTTTCCCCTGCGTTTTCCATGTCCGAGAGAAGTTGCATAAATCCAACAACCTCTAACCATTATGGCTTGACCAGGTGCGACCGCAGCCATAACGAACAATGAAAATCTCCACAGACCCAGGGCCTTGTCCGAGACGATTTTCATATAAAGAATGAGAAAGGTGTGACCATTGAAAACTAAAATTCTAGTCGCCAACCGGGGCGAGATCGCCATCCGCATCATCCGGGCCATTCAGGAGCTGAAATTCGAGGCGGTTGCCATCTACGAGACGCCTGATCACGAATCCCGGCATATCCGTATCGCCAACGAGGCCGTGTGGATCGGGGACGGACCCCGTGTCGATTACCTGAACATTGACCGGGTGATCAAGGCGGCCAAACGCGTCGGTGCCACCGCTATTCATCCGGGCTATGGTTTTCTGGCGGAGAATCCCGCATTTGCCAAGGCCTGCGAAGAGGCGGGTATCATCTTCATCGGGCCGCCCTCCGATGTTGTCGAAAAACTGGGCAACAAGGTGACGGCCCGCCGGATTATGGCCGAGGCCGGGATCCCTATGGTACCGGGCACCAGCAATCTCCCGGCCGGCGACGCCGGACTTGAAGAAGCCCGGGCCTTTGCCCGGCGCTATGGTTATCCGCTGATGCTCAAGGCGACTGCCGGCGGCGGCGGCCGGGGCATCCGCCGGATTGAAAATGAAACCGAGCTGCATGAGCAGTACTCCATAGCCCGGGCCGAGGCCCTGGCCGCCTTTAACGATGATTCCGTCTATATTGAAAAAGTCGTTATCAATCCCAAACACGTCGAGGTCCAGATCCTGGCCGATGCTTTCGGCAAAACGGTGCACCTCGGCACGCGGGACTGCTCGATCCAGCGGCGCAACCAGAAACTGGTGGAGATTGCCCCGGCCTTTCACCTTACCCCCGAACTGGCGGAAGAAATCTGCCGGACCGCGATCAAGGCCGGCAAGGCGGCCGGCTATTTCAATGCCGGTACGGTTGAATTCCTGCTGGACAGCGACAACAACTATTACTTCATGGAGATCAACACCCGGCTGCAGGTTGAGCATACGGTCACTGAAATGATCACGGGTATTGATATTGTCCGGACCCAGATCAAACTGGCGCTTGGTAAAAAACTCCTCTTTAACCAGGATGACGTCAAACTTCGCGGCCATGCCATCGAGATGCGGATCAACGCCGAGGACCCGCAGAACAATTTTATGCCCGAGGGCGGCAAAACCCTCAGTATTTATCAATCACCCGGCGGCTACGGCGTCCGGCTGGACGGATTCTGCTACCAGGGATTTACCGTGCCCGAAGTGTACGACTCCCTGCTGGTCAAGCTGACCGTCTTCGGCTGGTCCTGGAACGAAACGGTTCAGCGGCTGAAACGGTGCCTGGACAACTTCGTCATTGCCGGTCCCAAGACCACCATCCCCTTCTATAAAAACCTGGTACTGGAGCCGGATTTCCAAAATGGCGAATTTGATACTTCATACCTGGATACCCATCAACATCTCTTTGAATACCAGGACCAAAAAAGCGAAGCAAGCAAGCTGGCCCGCCTCATTGCCGAGATCCACCATAAAAAACAAAATATCTACGCGGCCTAGGCCTAGCGAAAAAAACCGTTCGAGTGCGGCAGCCCGCAGGTCGCACCGTAAATGCCTTGAGGAAGACTATGACACGAATAACAACAGCGATGAATCCAACCCAGGTGCTTGATACCCTGCGCCGGGCGGATGGATATTTCATCACCAACACGGCCCGGGACATGTCCCAGTCGGACTATAAAAACAGGATCCTGCTCCATACCGACCTGCTGGCCGCGCCTTCGCGGGATGCGGCGGGTTATTTTTCCCTGGAGATCACCGGCGGCGCGTCAGTCCACGTGGATATCCTGCGCAAACAGGTCGACCCCTTCCTCAAGCTGAAACTGCTCCGCGAACGGATGCCCGACACCCTGTTTCAGACCCTGTGCCGCGGCGTGAACCTCTTCGGTTACCGGCCTTATCCGCAAAATGTCATCCGCTTGACGGTCCGGGAGTTTGCCAAGTATGTGGACGTGTGGCGGACGTTTGATTTCATGAATCATGTCCCCAACATGCAGGCCGTGTTCGAGGAGGTCGCCAAAGCCGGTAAAATCAACGAGCCCTCGATCTGTTTTTCCACCGGCCCGGAGCATACCGATCAATTCTATGTCGCCAAGGTCAAGGAAATCATGGCCGTAACCGGGGACGAAATTATCCTCTGCATCAAAAACCATGGCGGCCTCGGCACCCCCAAACGGATCGGCGACCTTGTCGATGCCATCAAACAGGCCTATCCCGAGCTGATCATCCATTACCACGGCCACAATACCGACGGCAACGATATCGGCAGGATCACGGCGGCCGTCCTGAACGGCGCCACCATCGTCGATGCCTCGGATCATGCCTTCACCGGTTTCTACGGACCGCCGCCGATCCTGAGCGTCATCCAGACCCTCAAGGATTACGGCAAAACCGCTGTCGACATCAACGAGGAGGCAGTCATCGAGACCTCGGAAACCATTCATGACCAGCGGCCGTACTATGAACAGTTCGAGGCGCAGATCAAAGGCTTCCTGCCCACCGTCCAGATCCACAAACTCCCCGGCGGGGCCATGGGCAGCAGCCTGGAACAGGCCGCCAAGGGTGGTTTCTTAAACAGGATGCCGGATATTCTGCATCACGAATTGCCCCGGGTGCAGAAAGAACTCGGCAACTGGTGGAGCGTCACTCCCGGTTCGCAGATCCTGTGGACTACCGCGGTCGGCAACGTCCTGGACGGCGAGCGTTACGGCAATCCGTCCGGTGACCTGAAAAACCTGCTGCTGGGCAAATATGGCCCGTTTCCCTTCTATTCGCCAGCCGACTGGATATATGAAAAGGTCTTTGGCCCTGACTGGAAAGATATCCTTGAAAAAGAAGGCGGGATCCTGGAAATCGAGGACATGGATATCGACCAGGAACGGCGCACCCTGGCCGAACGGCTGGGACGTGAACCGACGGAGCAGCAACTGGTCACCTTCCTGCAACACCCGAATGACGCGGTGGAGTTTTTCAAGTTCGAGGAAAAATTCGGCAAATCGTATGTGCTGCCGCCGTCAATTTTTCTCCGTCGCGGCGGCTTCGCCCTCGGCGAGACCCTGGTCTTTCAGGATCACACCGGCAAGGAGCACCTGATTGAAATCGGCCCCGAACAGCAGGACAAAAAAGGCGGGACCACCATTTACCTCAATGTCGACCACCATCAGCAGATTTTTGTTTTTGCACCGGAACAGCAGGCGGGAACGAACGTCAAGGCCGTCCTCTCCAGGGAGGAGATCGCTGACCTGGCCAAGGCCGGGGACATCCGGGCGGGTTTTTCCGGGAATGTCTGCGAGATCAGTGTCGAGGCCGGGCAGGAGGTGGCCGCGGGAGACCGGGTGGCCATCCTTGAGGCTATGAAAATGCAAACCCCGGTGGTCAGCGAGGTATCGGGGAAGGTCGCAAAAATCTCCGCCAAAGTGGGCCAGGCCCTTCAGCCTGGTGACAAGATACTGAAAATCGACCCTGAAGAAGAATAAACCCTGAATCCGTGAGCGTCCGACGAGAACGGTGCAGATGCAGATAGCGAGCCTGCGAGACCTTCGAGGCGGCAAGGATGTTGAACAAGGCGTGTGCCTGCGGACCCTGTTAACTAGTGTCCGTCCAGAAACGATTATTTTTTTCACATAATGCCGAGATCGGGCAAAAAGACCGTTTCCGGATGGGCACTAACTAGGTTTTTCATCCTGTTCTCGACGGGAAGAAAACACCGGCCGGTTAAAGCCGCCCCTGGCAAACCAGGGCCGGGTTACATCGATCCCGGCGAGTTCCACGATCATCACCTCGATAACCAGATACACCCTGGTGTCCTTGCGCACGCATCCGGCCAGGGTCTCGCCGTGATGTCCCAGGGCCGCGTGCAGGTGGATCAGCGGTTCGCCCTCGCTCCAGAATACACTGCCGACGCCGATTACTTCCCGGACAGTGCCGACATGCTGCCATACAGGGTCAGGCGGCATCACCGGTTCTTTGGGGCCGGTCACCACGCCGGCGCTTCTCAGGCCGCCGATGACCTGCAGCCAGGCGCAATGAATCTGTTCCTCTCTGACAATTTCGGTTATGCCCCCGAGTAAATCGTCACCATCATCAAAACGGGCATAAAAAACCCGGCCCGGGGTTCCTGACTGATATTCCATAGCTCTTTCCTGTTTATTTGTAAGTCGTCACAGGTTGAATGTAAGGAATAGCGCAGAGTTTCACTCCCTGTGACCAGTTACGTTTATTTTACGCCCCTTGCTGGACCATTCAATGCTGGGAATCCATCGCAGGTAGCCAACCAACTCAACTATACGTATTATTTACCGACTAACTGTAAGCCATCAGGGGTGCCCCAGATTTGCGCAGTCGTGTCTGTCCGCTATAGCCACTCTATGTGGTCAGACGCGACCGCGTGAAGATGGGGTATCCTTGATGGCTTACTAATGCTGGTAATGAAGCCGTTCCCGGGCCGCGCGTAAAAGCCGGAAGATTTCCCGGCTGTGTCTGCGGTTGCGGGTCCCGGCATAGAGCCAGGCCAGGCGGGCCAGGGCCTTTTGGTCGATGCCGGGAAATTGTTCTCCCATCTGCCCGGCAACCAGGCTCGGCCAGTCCTCTTCCCAGTCCGTCTGCTGCTCTTTCGCGGCCTGTCGCTGCTCAATGGCCTCGTTGAGAAGGGCATCGCGCCAATATTCTATCTCGTGAAATTCCTTTTTTTCCTGCAATGCCGGGCCCTGGCGCCGGGACAGGAAATCATACAGTTCTTCAAGGGTTTCGTCCTGTTCGTTCCGCAAAATTTTGGTTATGTATTTGAGCAGCCGATTGCCGGCCCCGCCCCGCAGAGACGACGCCTCGCGCAAAAGACTTCGAATCTCGTCATTGCATGGAATCGTTTTCTGCACGGCGGCCGGCAGTTGCGACAGGGCCTTGACCAGTTTCTCAAGCTGTTTGGCCCGGCGCTTCAGTTCCGATCTGCTCGGTTGCATGGAAGCCGTCATCGGCACCCCATCTGCACGCGGTTCCTGCCGCCCGCACAAGAGGGACTATGGCGAGCGAAAGCAACTGCGCAGATATGGGGCGCCGGTGTCAACTTACAGTTTTGAGCAATGTAATACCTCATAGTTACAACCCCTGTGACGCACGGCCATGGACGATTCTCTTTCACTCGAAAGATAATTATTTTAATGATAAATTGTTGTCGTTACGTTAATGACAAGACACAAGTCATAATACAAATTCATTACTGCTTGGCAACCCTTTTTCAATGGAGCTTTTCATGACATCAGCAAAGACCTTCACCATAACCCAGCCCACGCAGATTCACTTCGGCGTCGATATCATCAAGACTCTTCCCCTGGTCATTGCCCAGCTTGGCTGCGCCAGGCCCATGGTGGTCATTGATCCCGGCCTGCAAGCGGCCGGCCTGGAGCGGAACGTTACCGCGCCTCTCGAGGAAGCCGGTCTCGCCGTTACCCTCTATGCCCGGGTTGACCCCGAACCAGGACTGCGGCTGGCCGACCGGGGGGCGGAGGTGGCCGGAGAAAACAAGTGCGACTGTGTCGTCGGCGTGGGCGGCGGTTCGGCCATGGATGTAGCCAAGGCCATAGCCATTCTCCTCACCAACGGCGGCAAGGCCGCCGACTACCTGGGACTGGGCAAAATCACCAAACCCGGCGTGCCCAAAATCATGGTGCCGACATCGGCCGGCACCGGCTCCGAGGTCACCTTTACCGCCGTGTTCATCAATGAAGAGACCGGCTCCAAGGCCGGCATGAACGGCGATTATCTCTATCCGGACGTGACCCTGCTCGACCCGGCCCTGACCCTCAGCCTGCCGCCGCATGTAACCGCGACAACCGGTATCGACGCCCTGACCCATGCCTTCGAGGCCTATACCTCGGTCCAGGCCCATCCGGTTTCCGAGATGTATTCCCTGGAGGCCATTGAACTTATCGCGGCCAACATCAGGATCGCCTACGCCGACGGCAGAAACATGGAGGCCCGCGCCAATATGCTGCTGGCCAGCCTGCTTGGCGGCAAGGCGCTGGCCATGGCCGGAGTCGGGCTGGTTCATGCCATGGCCTATCCCCTGGGCGGCTTGTTCGGGGTCCCGCATGGCCTGGCCAATGCCGTGCTCCTGCCCTACGTCACAGAGTACAACCTGATCGGCAACCTGCGGAAACATGCCGACCTGGCCGCTATTCTCGGCTATGAAACAGAGAGCCTGCCGCTGCGGGAAGCGGCCGACCTGGCTGTCGATGGTCTGTATCAGCTTAATATGGATCTGGGTATTCCGGAAACCCTGGCGGAACTGGATATCCCGGCAGACAGCATCCCGGAAATGGCGGATATTGCCCTGACCGTCGCCAGGCCGGTGGAAAACAATCCCCGCCGGCCGTCGCGCGACGATATCATCGCCATTTATGAGAATGCCATGGAAGGATGAACGGCAACGCTACGGCAGGGGCGGGCGGGAGATGAAATGCCGGGCGGCCTCGAAGGTCTCGCAGGCTCGCTATCTGCGTCTGCACTGTTCTCGAATGCTCACGGATTCAGGAGAGAAACAACGTGATCCCAGATCCGCTCCGCGGTCTGCTCTTTGGACAAAAGCGGCAGGGTTGAGCTGCCGCTTTTGTCAATGAGCGTGACCTGGTTAGTGTCCGCGTCAAAGCCGGTATCCCGGCCGCAGATATCGTTGACAACGATCAGGTCGAGATTTTTGTCGTGCAGCTTTCTGGTCCCCTCGCTCTCGTGATCATGGCTCTCGGCGGCAAAGCCGACCAGAATCTGCCCGGGCCGGCGCTTACGGCCCAGTTCGGCCAGGATGTCAACATTGGCAACAAGATCAATGGCTTGTGGCCCGGCCGACTTCTTTATCTTCCGGGTCTCGCTCCGGGCCGGGCGAAAGTCCGCCACGGCTGCGGCTTTGATGATAATGGAGGCCCGGTCGCGCAAACGCATCACCTGTTCGTGCATTTCCCGGGCGGTATTCACGCGGAAGAGTTCAACCCCGGGCGGCGGTTCGAGAGCGACCGGGCCGGAAACCAGGGATACCTGCGCTCCCCGTCTCCGGGCGGTACGGGCCAGGGCGTAGCCCATCTTGCCCGAGGAATGGTTACTGAGATAGCGGGCCGGGTCAAGGGGCTCCCTGGTCGGACCGGCCGTAACCAGAATGTGCTGGTTGCGCAGGTCGTCCGGGGCAAAGCAGCTTAAGAGGGTCTCGCGGACGCCGTCCCAGCCGGGCAGACGTCCCGGCCCCTCTGCACCGCAGGCCAGTACGCCTGAATCAGGTTCGACCACGACATAACCAAGTTTGCGCAGGCGGCGCAGGTTGTCCTGGGTGGCCGGATGGGTGAACATCCCGGAGTTCATGGCCGGGCAGACGACAACCGGTTTGCCGGCAGCCGCGAGCACGGTCGTGGTGAGGAGATCATCGGCCAGGCCATGGGCCAGGCGGGCAATGGTATGGGCCGTGGCCGGAGCAATCAACAGGGCATCAGCCTCAGCCGCGAGCGTGATATGGGACATCACCTGCCGGGGATCGTCAGAGAAGATCTCTACATAGACCGGCCGGCCCGACAGGGCGGCAAAAGTCAGTTCGGAAACAAACCGGGTGGCGGCCCTGGTCATGACCACGGTAACCAGGGCCTCTTCCTTGACCAGAAACCGGACCCATTGCGCCGCTTTAAAGGCGGCAATGCCGCCGGTCACCCCGAAAAGTATCCTGCGCCCCTGCAACGCCGGTCACTATTTGTCGACCGCCTCGCCGAAGGGGTTCAGCCCGGCGGCGGCGGTCTTGTCAATGGTGACATAAAGAGTCACCTTGGTCTTGCCCAACATGCCGAACCGGCTGCTGGAAATAACAATCATGCAGGTCTTGTGCGGTTTGACAAAGGCAAGAAGGATATTCTTTGAAGTCGACTCGCCGACCAGCTTCCACTTGTTATCCTGCATGGAGCTGACCAGGTAATCTTTCAGGGAAAGGACATCGACACGGCCTTCATAACACCAGATGCCGCCGTTAAACGAAGCGGTTTTAATGGTCATGGAGGCGTCGCGGTCCCAGGTTAATTCGGTCGGCAGCTCAATATCCTGCAAGCCGCCGGCAAAACCGGATATCTGCGGTACCGCCCCCTGCGCGCCGGCAAGGTTGGCCTTCTGGGTGCAACCGGCCAGGACAAACAGGCCGGCACAGAGCAGAAGCAGGGCGACTCGGGTGTCTCTCGTCCAATTTTTCATTCCTGATTTCCTCCGATTTCTTTGAGAATAAAGTCAGCAAGCGGTTTACGTTGATACTGCTGATTTCGGTGCAGCGGATGTCCCAGGGCCAGAACCGCCATGAGATCATACTGGTTGTCTAGTTGCAGTATGGCATTGACCTGATCCTTGTTCTGCAGAATCTGGCCCAGCCAGACCGCGCCCAGCCCAAGCTCTTCCGCAGCCAGCAGCATGTTCTGCATGCAGGCCCCGGCAGATTGATGATCCTTGACCGCATTATACATGACCCTGGTGTCCAGGTAAACGACAATAAGGGCGGGCGCAGCCAGGATGACGGGACCGGAACTCGTCTGCCGGGCCAGCTGCTCCCGAATCTCCCGGTCCCGGACAATAACGAAACGCCACGGCTGGTTGTTCAGACCGGAAGGCGCCCAGATTCCGGCGGTAACAATGCGGCGCAGAAGGTCCGCTGCTACCGGTTCCCCGGTAAATTCCCGGATGCTGCGCCGGTTCCTGATGGCATCCTGTACGGGGTTGTTCATGGATTCTCCTGATTTTTACTGGTTTCAAGAGTATCTTGTAAAGATATCCGCACTTTTTGTCAACAGCCATTCAGACAGGGCCTCGGCCTGGACGCATTGTTTTATTGTGTATTGCGAATGGGTGTTGATTCTGGTATGAGAGGTGCCGAGGTAAAATCATGGTACAAGTTCACCGGTGCCTTAGATTCGGAGGCCAAAACGAACGAATCTAAGGTACCGGTGAACTCGTACGGGCTGAGTATCTCCCGAGGTTGTCACTCCTGGTGAACTGTTACAAATCATGACCAATACCAAAAAAAATCCACCGCAACTTCCACCTGATGCGAAACTGATCGACACCCACTGTCATCTGGACATGGCTGCCTATGACCTTGACCTGGAGGCGGTCGTTCATGCCGCGGCCGGCCTCGGGGTCGCCCAGATTATCGCCATCGGCATAGATTGGCCCAGTTCGGCCGCAGCCGTGAAAATCGCCGGCCGTTTTCAGGACGTCTTTGCCGCCGTCGGCGTCCATCCGCATCAGGCGGCCGAGGCCGGTGATGACGACTATGCGCGCCTGGCCGCCCTGGCGGAAAAGCCGGAAAATAAGGTCGTCGGTTATGGCGAGATCGGTCTTGACTATGCAAAAAACTATGCGCCCCGGGCCCTGCAGATTAAAGAGTTCGCCCGGCAGCTCGGACTTGCCCGCGAGCTCCGGCTGCCGGTCATCATCCATGACCGGGATGCCCACGATGACACCATGCGGCTTCTCCGGGAGGCCGCTCCTTTCCCGGCCGGCGGCGTGATGCACTGTTTTTCCGGGGACCGCAAACTGGCCCACCAGGTCATTGACCTGGGTTTCCATATCTCCATCCCCGGCATCGTCACCTTTAAAAACGCTGAAACGCTGCAACAGGTAGCCGCCGATATCCCCCTGGAGCGCATGTTGCTGGAGACCGACGGCCCTTTCCTGGCCCCCGTTCCCTGGCGGGGCAAACGCAATAAACCGGAATATATTCTCCATACGGCGCAAAAGATCGCTGACCTGCGCAATGTTTCACTGGCTGAAGTCGCCCGCCGGACGAGCGACAACGCCAGGGCCCTCTTCCGCCTGGGACCGGCAGGAGCAGCGGTATGATTTGTGCCAAGCTCCAGGAGATACGGCAACAGATTGCCGAGGCGGCAGAGCGAAGCGGCAGAAATCCCGACGATGTCCGGCTGCTTGCTGTTTCAAAACGGCAGGGGCTCGAGAAAATCCGGGAGGCCTTTCAATGCGGCCAGGTCCTTTTCGGCGAAAATTATCTCCAGGAGGCCAAGGATAAAATCGCCCGGCTGGACCCGGCAATTTCCTGGCATTTTATCGGCCACCTGCAGAGCAACAAGGCCAAGACGGCCGTCGAGCTCTTTCAGATGGTGGAGACCGTGGACCGGCTGAAGATCGCGCAGGCCCTTGATAACCATGCGGCCGCGCTCGGCAGATGTCTCGACATTCTCGTTCAGGTCAATATCGGCCGTGAAAAGCAGAAATCAGGCGTCGAGCCGCAACATGCCGGGCAGCTCATTCAGGAGGTCGGCAAACTCAAACACCTGCGGGTGCGGGGATTGATGGCCATGCCCCCCTATGCCGCTTCTCCCGAAGCATCGCGGCCTTATTTCAAAGCACTTAAAAACCTGGCCGGGCAGTTTACGGCAGCAGGTTTGTTTTCGCCGGATTCGCCGGTGGAACTGTCCATGGGCATGTCAGGCGACTTTATCGTCGCGGTGGAAGAAGGGGCGACCCTGGTCCGCGTGGGAACGGCCCTTTTCGGCGAACGGGCCGGGTGACGATGAACTTTTTTCTGAAGATTCTTCCCGGAACGGGAAAATAATTTTTTGAGGTAATCATAAGGAGACTGCATGAAAATTACCATGATCGGAACAGGGTATGTCGGCCTGGTTACCGGGACATGTTTTGCTGAATTCGGCCATCATGTCACCTGCGTTGATAAAATCGAGGACAAGATCGAGCGGCTGAAAAACGGCGAGATTCCCATTTACGAGCCGGGCCTTGACACGCTGGTGAATAAAAATGTTGCGGAAGGCCGGTTGTGTTTCACCACGAATATTGCCGAGGCCATTCCCGAGGCCGAAGCCATTTTCATTGCCGTGGGGACGCCTTCCAGCAGAAGGGGCGACGGCTATGCCGACCTGACCTATATTTACGAGGCCTCGAAAGAAATTGCCGGCTACCTGCGGGGTTACACGGTTATTGTCGACAAGAGTACCGTGCCGGTAGGCACGGCCCGGCAGGTTGCGCGTATTATCAGGAAAGAAAACCCGGCAGCGGATTTCGACGTGGCCTCCAATCCCGAATTTCTGCGGGAAGGCGCGGCCATTGCCGACTTCATGCGGCCGGACCGGGTCGTTGTCGGGGTCGAATCGGAAAAGGCCGGCCAGGTCATGCAGGAAATCTACAAACCTCTCTATCTTATCGATACCCCCATTGTCAGCACGACCATCGAGACTGCCGAACTCACCAAGTATGCCGCCAATGCCTTTCTGGCGGTAAAAATCAGTTTTATCAATGAAATAGCCAACGTCTGCGAGTCGATCGGCGCGGATGTAACGGCCCTGGCCAAGGCCATCGGCATGGACGGCAGGATCGGCGGCAAATTTCTCCATCCCGGCCCCGGTTACGGCGGCTCCTGTTTCCCCAAGGACACGCTGGCCCTGATGCGTATAGTCCAGGAGCATGGAGAACACATGCGTATAGTCGAAGCCGCGATTGAAGTCAATGCGGCGCAGAAGGCCCGCATGGTCAAGAAAATACGGGATATGCTGGGGGGGTCGGAAGCGGGGAAAACCATCGCCATACTCGGCCTGACCTTTAAGCCGGAGACCGATGACATGCGTGATGCGCCGGCCGCCACTATTCTGCCGGCGCTCCTGGAAAAAGGAGCCCGCATCCGGGCTCATGATCCCAAGGGCATGGCAGAGGCAAAAAAATATCTTCCCGCCGGGATCGAGTATGTTGAAGACGCTTACGAGGCCTGCGGCAATGCCGACGCCGTGGTCCTCATGACCGAGTGGAACCAGTATCGTGCCCTGGATCTCGACAAGATCATCGAAATCATGAAACAACCTGTTTTCATCGACTTACGAAATGTCTACGAACCGGAAAAGATGAAATCCCTGGGATTTCATTACACGGCCGTGGGGCGAAAATAAAAAAACGAAGAAACCGGGAGGCTTCCCGCCCGGGACGGGAGCAACCTCGACGGTCCTACTTTCGGCGCGAAGCGCGTTTGGCGGCCTTCAGCGGGTTGATCCGGACCGTGACCGTTTTGATTTCCGGCTTGGCATGGGTGGCGAAATTACACATCCCCATCCGCCACTTGGCATCGGGACTCACGTATGTTGTACAGAATCGAACGCTGTTTTCTTCAACAATACGTTCACAACCCTCACATTTGTCAATAACCGGCTGAAATGCCCTTTCGGCATATTTCACTGCTTCATTGGCCTGCATAATGCCAACCTCCTGAAAAAATATTACATTTCACTTGAATCGGGAAAGAAACTCCCCTAGAATACTATTAATTGTCTTGATCTCTTTACACTTGACGAAAAGATGATTTTATAAAGATAATTTAAAGAACTGTCAACAAAATAGTAGTACAGGTAATTGCTTTAATCAAACAAGTTTATGGATTCCCGCCTGCGCGGGAATGACGGGCCCTGCGCTTTGTTTGTCATTCCCGCGCAGGCGGGAATCCAGTGGGAAGGTATTGACGGCATGGAGTTCCTGGCCGAGTCATTCCCGCGCAGGCGGGAATCCAGTACCTGAATCCGTGAGCGTTCGAGAACGGTGCAGATGCAAGGCGGCAACGATGTTGATTATCCTGGTGTGATATCAACGAGTTGTCAACGCAGCAGATGCGCCGTTATCGGGCGCCCCGCAGGGCGGCGCGGTGAAGACCAGCAAATGGCTTATTCGGAGATAATGCAATAAATTCCAGATATTGCATGAAATATCACCTCAAGCCGTCACGAATTCAGGCAGTAGCTTTACCGGCAGCTATTGAATGTTACCAAAATATCCGTGATTCACTGTCCAGAGCCGTCGAAATTTTATAGGGAGAGTTGCTGATGCCTGTATATATTTGGAAAGGGATAAATTCTTACGGTGAAAAACGAAAAAGTCAGCTGGAAGCGGTAGATGAGGCCGCGGCCAGAGCGCAACTGAAACGGATGCGCATTGACGTCCGGTCGATCAAGGAAAAGCCGAAAGATCTCTTTGCGAATATTCCTCTTTTCCAGCCCAAGGTAACCGGCAAGGATATTGTTGTCCTCACCCGCCAGCTTTCAACCATGATTGATGCCGGTCTCCCCCTGGTTCAATGTCTGCAGATTCTCAGCAAGCAGCAGGATAACCCGACATTCAAAAGAGTTTTAACCGAACTGGTAACCGATGTCGAGTCAGGGACGACCCTGGCGGACTCCATGCGAAAACATCCCAAGGTCTTTGACAAGCTTTACGCCAACATGATTGAAGCCGGGGAACTGGGCGGTATCCTGGATACGATCCTCTCACGCCTGGCCACCTTCAAAGAAAAATCCATGTCCCTGAAGAAAAAAATCAAGGGGGCCATGACCTATCCCGTCATCTGCCTGTCGATCTCGATCCTGATCCTGGTCGTCATCCTGGTTTTCGTCATTCCCGTATTTGTTGAGATGTTTTCCAGCATGGGGGCGGCACTGCCGACGCCCACGCTGATTGTGGTCAACATGAGTAATTTTGTAAAATCGAATTTTATCTTTATCATTATTGCCGCCTTCGTGGTCTTTATGATCTTTAAAAAAATATACAATACCGAAAAGGGCCGCTACCGGATAGATGCATTTGCCCTCAACTCTCCCGTTGCCGGTCCTCTTATCCGTAAAGTCGCCGTTGCAAAATTCACCAGAACTCTGAGTACCATGCTGCAAAGCGGGGTGCCGATTCTTGATGCCCTCCAGGTCGTTGCCAAAACGGCCGGCAATAAAGTTATTGAGAGAGCGGTGCTCCGCGTATCGGACAGTATTGCCGAGGGCCGCCCCATCGCCGAACCTCTGGAGGAAACCGGGGTATTCCCGAACATGGTTGTGCAGATGATTAATGTCGGTGAATCGGTCGGCGCCCTGGATACCATGCTGGAAAAAATTGCCGATTTCTACGATGAAGAGGTGGATCAGGCCGTGGAAAACCTGACCGCCATGATCGAGCCGTTTATGATGGTCTTCCTTGGCGGCATGATCGGCGGCCTGGTGGTCGCCATGTATCTGCCTATTTTCAAAATGGCGGGAAATGTTTAAACGTCTCCTCGTCTCAGGGGAAGACGAATTCGACCTCAAAACCGGCGGGTCGTCATTTTCTTTCCCGATCGGTATTGACAATAACGACAAAAATCATAACATTAGAAGCAAAGGGTTCATTTAACAGTGGCGCCAATCCATTCAGTAACACCATGGAGGTTTATCGATCATGACCCTGACAAAAGCCGACCTTGTCCAGCAAGTGTACAAGACTCATCCCTCTCTGACCAAGGCCCAGGCCACCGACTCGGTTGAGGCCTTCCTGTCACTTGCCAAAACAGCCCTGATCAGCGGCAACGATCTGCTCCTGAGCGGTTTCGGCAAATTCAATGTTAAGGACAAAAAATCACGACGCGGCAGAAATCCGCAGACGGGTGACGAACTGACCTTGAACGCCCGGCGGGTCGTCACCTTTAAACCATCGGGGATTCTCCGTTCCCGGATCAACGCCGGTTGATCCGGGCCAGCTCTTCGATCAACCGGGCGCCACTTGGGTGGCGCCCGGTTTTTTTGCCCGTCTCCCGCTCCGGCCCCCAGTTAGACAGTGTCCTCTTCCGAGTCCATGCCTGTGACTTCCGACTGTCAGTTCCTCCATCTTGATCCAGCGGCGCTGAATCTCGAGGAGATGACATTCAATCTCCGCCCCTCTGGCCATGCGGAGCCCGATGCCAACCTGATCGAGAGTGTCCGGCAATTCGGGGTCCTATGCCCCCCCCTGGTTCAGGAACAGCCCGCTGGCGGTTTTCTGGTTGTTTCCGGCAAAAAAAGAATCCGGGCGGCTCGGCGTCGCGCCGCAACCGGGAAGATTATCTGCCTGGTCGCCCCGCATGATATCCCGGCCTTTTCCCTGTTTTCCCTGCTGCTGCACCATGCGCTCCTCGGCGGCCGGCTCAGCGTGATCGAACAAGCCAACTTTTTCCGCAAAGCCTTAAACCGGCTGCCTATGGCCCGGGCCCTTCCCCTGCTGATCCCTCTCGGCTATAAGGCGCAAAAGTACAAGATAGAGGAACTGCTCAATTTTCTGTCCCTGGACCCCTCGGTTATAACCGGTCTGCATCGGGGCGCGATTCAGACCAAAAGCGCGCAAAAAATGCGGCAGTTAGCACCGGACGACCAGCAGGAACTGGCGCGGCTCATCACGGAGTTCCATCTCGGCGGCTCAAAACAACACAAACTAATTGACCAGAGCATTGACTTGATGATGCGCCACGAGAGATCTATGCGGGAAACCATTGCGCACTATCGGCGGGAGAATAAAGAAAGAAATCAAGAAAATAAACCGCAGGAGGCGGCATCTTTTCTTCGCTGGCTGTTTGAAAAATGCCACCCCGAAAGCGTTGCCGCCGAGGCCGAATTCAAACGCTTTGCCGCCGAACTTGAAGTGCCGCCGAAAATCAATGTCGACCATACCCGCTCTTTTGAAGATGACACCGTGGTCCTGTCGCTGTCTTTTGCCGACCGGGCGTCTTTGCTGAAGGTCTGGCCCGAAATCAGAACCATCATGACCACCGGTACCCCGGATTTCGCAACAGATCCCCAAAGGTGAATAATCCATGCTATGCCCTCTTGCCGGATAAAAAAAATCAGTCAATCTCCATTCTCCCTTTCCTCTCGATCCCTACTTGGGAGCACCTACTCCTTGCACAAAAAAAATGAAGAAGTATACTCGCTACGTTCGCATGTTTTCGTTAGAATACTGAAGCGTTACTAACTGTTACCCCTGAGCATAAGGATATTCTCATGAAAAAGACACTCGTACTCTGCTTCCTGCTCCTGTTACCGGCCTGGCTTTACGCCGGCTCGCCGCCGCCGACGCAGTCCGGTTCCCTTGACTGGTCCGTACTGACAACCTGGAAGATGGCCACCAAACCCCTGGCTTTTGTCCAGACTCTTGACAACCGGCGAGTGTATGTGCTCGGTGCGGACAGCAAGGTCCATATCTTCTCTTCCGCCAACGGCAGAGAGCTGGGGGCCATCCCGGTCGACAAGGCCGTGACCGCAATTGACATCGCTCCCCGGGGAGAGCGGCTTTACCTGCTCAATCCCAAGGATAAAACCTTTACCAGCATTGCCGTCAATTTCACGGTCCATATTGACGTCACCGGCTCCCCGTTTCTCGGCAATGCCAAGGCCCCGGTCACCCTGGTACTCTTTTCCGATTTCCAATGTCCATATTGCCATAAGCTCCAGCCGCTTCTGCACCAGGTGCTCCAGCGCAACCCGGACACGGTAAAGATAGTTTTCAAGAATCTGCCGCTGCCCATGCACAAGATGGCTCAACCGGCCGCGCTGGCCGCGCTGGCCGCCCAGGCCCAGGGTAAATTCTGGCCAATGCATGATGCGCTTTTTGCTCTTGACAAGTTGAGCCCGGAGACCATCAATGGTGCGGCCCGGAAAATTGGCCTGGACATGGAACAATTCCAAAAAGACCTGGGCAGCCAAAAGATCAGAGAACAACTGACCAAGGATCTGATCGACGCGGAACGGGCCGAAGTCCACGGGACGCCCACCCTGTTCGTCAACGGCCGGCTGGTGCGTAACCGCAGCTTTCAAGCCGTACAGCTGATGATTAACCATGCCCTGGCCCAGGTAAAGAAGGGAGCGACAAACTGACTTGAAACCGTCCGCCGCCCTCAACCGCCAGGTCGAAAGGAAACTGGAATTTTCGGACAATTCAGCCGGCCAGGTCCTGTTCGGCGACTTGAACCGGAACCTGCATACTGTTGAGCAGGCCACGGGAGTAGTGATTAACGTCCGGGGGAATGCCCTGCAGATCACCGGCCGCAGTCACGCCGTCGAGCTTGCCGGAGCCCTTTTTGAGCAGCTGTATGATCTGATCCGCCAGGGCCATCCCGTTTTTACCCAGGATATTGCCTTCGGCCTGAAGATTCTTGAGTCATCACCCGGGGCCCGGCTCCGGGAAATTTTTCTGGACAAGGTGTACATCACCTCGAGAAACAGGGTCATCTCCCCCAAAAGTATCAACCAGAAAGGCTATATCGATGCCATGCGCCACAACGATATTGTTTTCGGCATCGGCCCGGCGGGCACCGGCAAAACCTACCTGGCCGTGGCCATGGCCGTTTCGGCGCTGGCCGGGGAGCAGGTTCGTTCCATTATTCTGACCAGGCCGGCGGTTGAGGCCGGTGAAAAGCTGGGTTTCCTGCCCGGGGATATGGCCCAGAAGGTCAATCCCTATCTCCGGCCGCTCACCGATGCCCTGAACGAGATGCTGGGCCAGGACCGCAGCCAGGATCTGATCGAGCGGGGCATTATAGAAATCGCCCCGCTGGCCTTCATGCGGGGCCGGACCCTGAACAATGCCTTTGTCATCCTTGATGAAGCGCAGAATACCACCAGGGAACAGATGAAGATGTTCCTGACCCGGATCGGTTTTGATTCCCGCGCCGTGGTCACCGGCGATGTGACCCAGATCGACCTGCCCGGCTCCCGGCAATCCGGCCTGATCGAGGCCCGGCGGATCCTCAGGGGCGTCAAGGGCATCCATTTCAGTTTTTTTGCCAAAACGGATGTCGTGCGCCACCCGTTGGTTCAGGAAATTATCGAGGCTTACGAGAAAAAGGGATCATCCCGGCCGGGCGCTGATGGGTCCGGGGCGGACAGGGGAACGGTATGATGCAAAAGTCCGGGGACTCACCCCGTCCCGACCTCGGGATGAATATAGAGTGGCGTCGTCATGTCGGTCAATCTTTCATTCACGCACGATAACGAAACCCGGCCCGTCAGCCGCGACCTGCTGGTAAAGCGGGCCGCCTGGTTGTTGCGGCGTCTGGACCAGGCGGATAAAGATGTCAGTATCGTGCTCATGGGTGACCGGGACATGGCATCCTACAACAGCAGGTACCGTCAGCGGCAGGGGCCGACCAATGTCCTGTCTTTCCCCGCCGGCCCGCCCCCCGGCCCGCCGGCCATCGCCCTGACGGAACATGAAATCGGCGACATCCTGATTTCAGTCGATACTGCCGCCAGGGAAGCACAAAACAATAACACCACACTGCATGACCGGATTACCGAGTTGATGATTCACGGCCTTCTGCACCTGCTGGGATATGATCATGAACGTTCGGAAGAAGAGGCCTGGGTCATGTGGGACAAAGAACAGGAACTTTTTCGAGAACTTAAATGTTACAGGAGCAGCACCATGGCACAACTTGCGATCAATATCGATCACGTGGCCACTGTCCGCCAGGCCCGCGGCGGCGCCGAGCCGGACCCGGTTCTGGCCGGCGGCATCTGCGAACTGGCCGGGGCCCAGGGTATTGTGGTCCACCTGCGCGAAGACCGCCGTCATATTCAGGACCGGGACGTCCGGATCCTGCGGCAGACGGTCAAGACCAAGCTCAATCTTGAAATGGCGGCGGTAAAGGAAATTATCCTCATCGCCCTGGATCTCAAGCCGGACATGATCACCCTGGTGCCGGAAAAACGCCGGGAATTGACAACGGAAGGCGGGCTTGACGTGATTGCCAATGAAAACAAAGTGCGCAAAACCATCGACAAAATGAGCCGGGCCGCAATTCCGGTCAGTCTGTTCATCGATCCCGACATGGAGCAGATCAAGGCGGCCAGGGACGTCGGCGCCACCTTTGTCGAGCTGCACACCGGCCGTTACTGCGACGCCGGGACGGAACAGGAGCGGGACCGGGAATTCGACCTGATTGCCGAGTCGGCAGAGACGGCGAAAGGGGCGGGACTCCGGGTCAACGCCGGGCACGGACTTGATTACCGGAACACGGCCCGCATCGCTGCCCTGGACGCCATTGAGGAACTGAGCATCGGCCATGCCGTTATCAGCCGGGCCGTGCAGGTTGGACTCGACCAGGCGGTTCGCGAAATGCTGGCCCTGGTCAGACCTCCTTTTCCAGCTCACTGATCTGCTGATGGTCCCCCAGGACGATCAGGATATCACCGGCGAGGAGCGTGGTCGTCGGGCCCGGATTAAAAAGCATCTCTTCGTTTTTTCGTTTGATGGCCACGACAATCACGTCAAATCTTTTTCTGATTCCCGACTCCAACAGGTTCTTGTTGACGAATGACGCCTTGTTCGTCACCAGCAGCTCTTCCATGCGCAGGCCCAGTTCGCCGGCATGCATGGTCAGGTCTATAAAATCAATGACCGTCGGCCTGACAAGCAGTTGAGCCATACGCCTGGCGCCGATGTAATATGGTGAAATCACCTTGGAGGCGCCGGTCCGGATCAGCTTGGTGTCGGCCCCCGGCGTGCCGCTTGACCGGGCCAGGATAAAGAGATCGGGATTCAGCCCCCGGGCGGTCAGGGTGATATACATATTGTCCGGGTCCGAGGCCACAACCGCAATCAGACCCTGCGCCTTCATGATTCCCGCTTTAAGCAGGACCTCATCGTCCGAGGCCTCGCCGGCCAGCCCGAGAAACCCCCCTGACTCAACATTTTTCAGTTCCTCCGGGTTTTTTTCAATGACGACGAAAGGTCGATTATTTTCCTGGAGAATTTTGCAGATAACCTTGCCGATGCGGCCAAAACCGCAGACGATATAATGATTCCGCAGACGGGCGACCTTCTTATTCATTTTTCTCCTCTCGAAAATATCACGCAGACCGCCTTCAATCATGGTTTCCGTAACCTTGCTGAAGGTATACATAACGAGTCCCACCCCGGCAAAAACCAGGCCTATGGTGAAAATTTTACCGAGGGGATGAATCGGAACAATATCGCCATAGCCTACCGTGGTAATGGATATCGCGGTAAGATACAGGCTGTCCAGAAAATTGAGGTGCTCCAGCGTCATGTAACCAATCGTGCCGATAGACAGGATCAGGATAAACAGGATGACGACACAGATAATTTTACGCATATGCCCGGTATGATATTCGATCAAAACAAAAATGTCCTCTATTCATTTATTCCATTGTCAGCATAACACCCCTGCCATGATTGTGCCAATGTTAACCTGCCGGAACCGCACAACTTTGCCACCACCATTGACAATTGACAAACACCAGGCCGCTGTGTACATTGGAGATAAATTCGCCGGTGTCCGATTACGGGGCCTGCTGCCGGAGTGCGATTTTATAGCCAATATTCTGCCGGCCATCTTCGGTGTTGCAGATTTGTGTGATCGCGACCGGTCGTTACAGCTTCCCTGTACGGACAGGAGCGAGCGCATAAAGATGCGGCGCCTGTGATGGTCGACAATTTGCCCGGGTGGCGGAACTGGTAGACGCAAGAGACTTAAAATCTCTCGAAGTTGATCTTCGTGTCGGTTCGACTCCGACCCCGGGCACCAAAAAAATGAAGCTCCCCGCAGCAAGACGCGATACATTGATCAGTCAGTTGTCAGGCGCAACTACCCCGCAGCTTCCGGTTGCGGGGTAGTTCATTTTTGCGCGGCCCCCTGCTCGCGGCCGCCAAAATCGAATCCGGTGCATCAATGAACAACTCCGCCGCCGCCCCGCCATCAGAGAGCCCTGCAGCCGTTGCCTCCAGGGAAGAAAAGCACGCCGGCAAGCTGTCAAAGCTCACGCTGGCCGCCTTGGGCGTGGTATTCGGCGACATCGGCACCAGCCCCCTCTATGCCATCCGGGAATGTTTCCACGGTGATTACGCCATCGCGGTGACTCCCGCCAACGTCCTCGGCGTTCTTTCCCTCATGTTCTGGGCCCTGCTGTTGATCGTGACGGTCAAATACCTTTCATTCATCATGCGGGCCGACAACGATGGCGAAGGCGGGGTGCTGGCGCTCGCCGCCCTCCTGAAGACCAGGGACTTCCGGACCCGGAACGTCCAGTGGCTCCTGATGGGCTTCGGCCTCTTTGCCGCCTGCCTGCTCTACGGTGACGGCATGATTACCCCGGCCATCTCGGTCCTCAGCGCCGTTGAGGGTCTCGGCATCATCACCCCGCTCTTCAATCCTTATATCGTTCCCGCGACCATCCTGATCCTCACCGGCCTCTTTCTCTTGCAGAAACACGGCACGGCCATGGTCGGGGGGTTGTTCGGGCCGGTCATCCTGGTCTGGTTCTGCGTCCTCGGCGTCCTCGGCACCGTCCAGATTGTCCGTTATCCGCAGGTCCTTGCCGCTGTTTTTCCCTGGCACGGGCTGGCCTTTCTGCTCCACAACCGGCTGGACGGCTTTTTCGTCCTCGGCGCCGTCTTCCTGGTAGCCACCGGGGCGGAGGCGCTTTATGCCGACATGGGCCATTTCGGCAAGCAGCCCATCCGGATCATCTGGATCATCCTGGTGTTACCGACACTGCTCCTGAATTACTTCGGCCAGGGGGCGCTGCTGCTCGCCCGGCCGGAGCTTTCGCATCATCCCTTCTATGCCCTTGTTCCCCACTGGGCCATGATCCCGGTTCTGGTGCTGGCGACACTGGCCACCATCATCGCCTCGCAGGCGGTGATCACCGGGGCCTTTTCTCTCACCAGCCAGGCGATTCAACTGGGCTACCTGCCCCGCCTGAAAATTACCCATACCTCTTCCAGCCAGATCGGCCAGATCTACCTGGCGCCGGTCAACTGGCTGTTGATGCTGTGTACCATCGGCCTGGTCCTCGGTTTTCAGTCATCCGGCAAGCTGGCCGCCGCCTATGGGGTGGCGGTCACTTCCACGATGCTGATCACCACGACCCTTTTCTACTTCGTGGCCCGCAAGAGATGGGGCTGGAGCCGGCTGCTGAGCGGGAGCCTCACCGCCCTCTTTTACCTGGTCGATCTGCCGTTTTTCCTTGCCAACATCATCAAGATAATGCACGGCGCCTGGTTTCCGCTGGCCATCGCCGGTCTCTTCTTCATTGTTATGCTGACCTGGAAACAGGGCCGCGAGCAGCTGGCCGAGCAACTGAAAGGCGTTACCCCGCCGCTGGATGAGTTCATGGCCATGCTGCGGAAAGACCCGCCCCTGCGGGTGAACGGCCAGGCCGTCTTTCTCTCCGGCAGCCACAAAAGCGTACCCGCGAGTCTGCTGCACAACCTGAAACACAACAAGGTCCTGCACTCCGAGGTGGCCCTGCTCCACTTCCGGACAGAAGAGATCCCCCGGGTGTCGAATTTCGAAAAAGTCGAAGTCGAGAACCTGGGAAACGGCCTGCATCTGGTCATCGTCCATACCGGTTTCATGGAAGAACCGAGAATAGCCACAATTTTTGCCTTGCTGCGGGATAAGGGCCTGGATTTTACATTGGAAAACACCAGTTTCTATCTCGGCCGGGAGCGGCTGACCATCGGCCCGCATCCGGCAATGGGCCGCTGGCGGGCGAACCTTTTTCTCTTCATGGCCCGCAATGCCATGGACGCGGCCGCCTTTTTCGACGTTCCCAAGGGCCGGAGCATAGAGATCGGCGTACCGCTCCAGCTTTAATTTTAACCTGAATCAGTGAGCGTTCGAGAACAGTGCAGATGCAAGGCGGCAACGATGTTGATTATCCTGGTGTGATATCAAGGAGTTGCCAACGCAGCAGCTGCGCCGTTCTCGGGCGCCCCGCAGGGCGGCGCGATGAAGACCGAAAAATGTGTTTATTTGGCAATAATGCAATAAAACCCACATGTTGCATGGAGTGTCACCTCGAGACGTCACGGATTAAGGTTTTAATTGTCAGCGCGTAAATGCTGTTTATTGTTTCCCCTGTGCCCTCAAAGTAAATAAATTTACATTCATGCAATCTTGTCGGAAAATAATACAAAAAAGAAGACAAAAATGGTATATATGGCGATATGGTGCCAGCCCGGCACGGGCCACACAATACATCAACCTATTGATATTCCGTAAAATACGAAAACCAGAAAAGAAAGCCCCCCGGAAGACCCAGTTCTGGAATAATGTTTGCATACACAAAGTATGCCTTATACTACTTTTGTCTCGGAAGCATCAATGGATAAGCAACCCAACAAGGATAATGAAATAACAGTGGATCGAGTAATACCTGATGCCTCTTCTACCGAGGTCTTCGAGGTCCAGGCCCTGTACCGTATTGTCAAGCTCATCGGCTCGGCCGTTCATCTTGATACTGCTTTGTCGGCCATTTTAAAGGTGTTGCACGACACCCTGCGCATGGAGCGGGCAACCCTGGCCCTGCTTGATGAAAGCCGTCAGCATCTGACCATCCGGGCCTCGTACGGCCTGAGTGTCGAAGAGGAGCGCCGTGGAGTATACGGCCTTGACGAGGGGGTCTATGGACAGGTTTTCAGTACGGTTTCGCCCTTCATTGTCCCCGACGTCAACAGTGAACCCCTGTTCCTGAACCGCACCGGCGCCCGCCACCGCTTCAGCAAGACAACGATTGCCTTTATCGGCGTGCCGGTGGTGCTTGGCGAGACGCCGGTGGGGGTGCTGAGCGTTGACCGGCTCTTCGGCCTGGAGGTGTCCTTTGAAGAGGATGTCCGTTTTCTTACCGTGCTGGCAACGCTTATTGCCCAGTTTCTCAGCCTGAACCAGGCCATCCGCAGGGACCGGCAAAAACTGGTGCAGGAGAACCTGAGCCTGAAGGCACAGCTGCACAGCCGTCACAAACAACACTACATTATCGGCCAATGCAAACCGATGCAGGAGGTGTTCTGGAGTATCGAGAGAGTTGCCCCCAGCCGGGCGACCGTGCTGCTGCTCGGAGAATCGGGAACCGGCAAGGAACTCGTGGCCCAGGCAATCCATGAGGCCAGTCCGCGCCGCGACAAGTCGTTTGTCAAAATTAACTGTGCCGCCCTGCCGGAAACGCTCCTGGAAAGCGAGTTGTTCGGCCATGAAAAGGGGGCCTTTACCGGGGCCGCCGGAACGCGGATAGGACGTTTTGAACTGGCGGACAAGGGTACCCTGTTTTTAGATGAAATCGGAGAAATGCCCCTGCTGATCCAGGCCAAGCTTTTGCGGGTTTTGCAGGAACAGCAGTTTGAGCGGTTGGGCTCCACCAGGACCATGACCGTTGATGCGCGCATCATTGCCGCCACCAATGTCAGCCTGGAAGACGCTGTAGTCGCGGGCAGTTTCAGGAATGACCTGTTCTACCGCCTTAATGTGGTTCCAATCGTCATGCCGCCCCTGCGTGAGCGAAGGGAGGATATCCCGCTGTTGCTGGATCATTTTCTCCGGATAAGCAACAAGCGTAATGAAAAAAATCTGCGAATGTCGAAAAAATTCCTCGACTTTCTTACCGAATTTGACTGGCCGGGCAATGTGCGTGAACTGCAGAACCTGATGGAGCGACTCGTCATTTTATCCACCGATGATGTGCTGCATATTGAGGATTTGCCGGAATATTTTATTCGCCCGGTTGAGCGAAAACCGGATATCCAGTCACCTCTGCAAACAGTTACCGGAACAGAGACAACCCGAGAACGTAAGTCCCTGCAGGACCTTGAGCGCGAGCAGGTGGAAGCGGCCCTTGTCCGTCACGGCTGGGTCCAGGCCCGGGCCGCCCGGGAACTCGGCCTGACCCAGCGCCAGATCGGCTACCGGATGAAGAAGTTCCATCTCAGGCGGCCGCAATTCCCGTAATATCCAGCCGGTATTGATACCCGGTCTCTATCCGAATACAAAACGGGGCGCCCCGCAAAGGGCGCCCCGTTTTGTATTCGGGCAAATCAGCCTGCCCGATGAAAGGATAAACCTGGATCCGTGAGCGTTCGAGAACGGTGCAGATGCAAGGCGGCAACGATGTTGATTATCCTGGTGTGATATCAACGAGTTGCCAACGCAGCAGCTGCGCCGTTATCGGGCGCCCCGCAGGGCGGCGCGGTGAAGACCAGCAAATTCATTTTTTCGGCAATAATGCAATAAATTCCATGTATTGCCTGGAGTATAATCTCAAGCCGTCACGGATTCAGGATAAAGAGACAAGCCGTATTTCAGCCGCAGCCGGTGCCGCCGCCAACGCAGGCTCCTTTGGTGGAGCACTTGTGCATCCGCCCCTGCAGGCTGGTCAGGCCCTTGCCGGTGTAAACCGCTTCCAGGCCTCTTTCAATAAATCCGGCCATGGTCACCGGCTTGATGCCTTTTTTCTTCAGCGTCGCTTTCGGACTGTCGCCCAGGTCATTGACCAGGATGGCCCGGCAGTCACCGAGAATGCGGCTGATATTGAACCAGCGCTGGGAACCGCCGCCCGGCGGCGGGGCCGGACGTTCCTCGATCAGCTGGTAGCCGCCGGCGCCATTCTCGCCCCATATCTGGAAGCTGGTCGCCTCGCCGAGATGCTGATTGACCAGCACGCCTTCCAGGGTGGCCACTGCCACATAGGGGCGTTTGGCCTCGGAATGTTTCGGCAGGCTGGCACAGGCTGACAGGCAGCCGCGCATCTCGTCGGTCCGGTCTTCTTCAAGCAGGCCGACGGCATCGGCCCGGCAGCGCGTGCAGTGCCGCATCTGGGGCAGATATTGTTCCGCTTCGTTGCGGATTTCGGTCATGTCGGCCCTGGACGGTTCCGGGACGTCCTCAAAGACGGTATCGGCGTTAGGAAACATGGCCATGCAGTTGAGCAGGTCCACGCCGAGCTTCTTCATGGCCCTGGCAACCTCGATGATATGATGATCATTGATGCCGGGAATAACGATGGTATTGATTTTCACCGTAATGCCGTACTGTTTCAGTTTTTCGATGGAGCGGATCTGCCGGGCCAGCAACAGCTCGGCCCCCTGCCGTCCCCGGTACAGCACCTTGCCGTCCCGGACCCAGGAGTAGATGTTTTTAGTGATCTCCGGGTCGACGCCGTTGACGGTCACGGTCACGTGGGAGACCCCGATCTCGGCCAATTCCGGCACATGGGGCGCCAGGTTCATACCGTTGGAGGCCAGGCAGAGCAGGGTCTCCGGATAGGTGTTGCGGATAAGCCGCATGGTTTCCAGGGTGGCGTCGGAGTTGGCAAAGGGGTCGCCGGGGCCGGCGATACCGGCCACGGAAATACGCGGCTCCTTTTCCAGGACCTTGCCCATATAATAGAGTGCCTGCTCGGGAGAAAGGACCGTACTGGTGACGCCGGGCCGCGATTCGTTGACACAGTCATATTTGCGGTTGCAGTAGTTGCACTGGATGTTGCATTTGGGCGCCACCGGCAGATGCACCCGGCCATACTGTCCCTTGACCTCGGCGTTGAAGCATGGGTGGCGGTTGAAATCAATGTTTGCTGTCATTATCTTCTCCTTGCTGATATATTCTAAGCGCAAAGCGCCTGCTGTTCTGTCTCCTGTCCCCTGTCCCCCGGCCTACATGTATGAATAGCCGACCCGGGAATCGGCCTGTTTTTTGGCAATAACCGCATTGGTCACCGTGTCGAACAACCGCTGGGCGCCGCTGTAGCCAAGATGCAGGATGCGCTGGCCGCCGACCCGGTCGTGGATGGGAAACCCCACCCTGATCAGGGGGATGTTCAGCTTCCTGGCCAGTGGATAGCCCTTTGAGTGCCCGACGATAAGATCAGGTTCCAGGGTTGCCGCCATCTCGCTGATGTCGAAAAAATCCATCCCTTCATGAACCTCGGGCTGCTCGGGCAGGATATCGGCGGTGACCGCGGCAATGGCTTCAGCCAGCCGGCCCGAGGTGCCTCCGGAGGCACAGAGAATGGGGAATATGCCGATTTCCGCCAGAAAAGCGCTCATGCCCACCACCAGGTCTTCCTCGCCGTAAATGATGGCTCTTTTGCCGAACACATACTTGTGGCCATCCACGTAGGCGTCCACCAGGCGGCCCCGTTCAGCGACATATTTTTCCGGGACCGGCCGGCCGCTCAGGTTGCAGAGCAGGTCGAAAAAACGATCGGTTTCCTCGATGCCGATGGGCATGCCAAGCCGGCGGTTGGTGATGTTGAATTTTTCCTGCAGCCTGAAGCCGCCGCTGCCCTTCCGGCCGAGGGTACGACCGAATTCCATGGTCGCCCGGCTGCGGCCCATGGCCTTGATGGCGGCCAGCGGCGTGCCGCCGGCCGGAACCTTTTCATATTCAACCATGGCCGGTCCGTCCATGGTGTCGGACAGGTCGGGCAGCATGGTACAATCCAGGCCGAAATCAGCCATTATTTCCCGCAGCAGCCGGTAGTCGGCCGACGAGACAAAACCGGGCAGCAGGTTAACGACCCTGTCCTGCGGTCCGCCTTCGGCCATCTGCTCGATAACCTGGTCTATAGCCCCGTGAAAACCCTCCATGTGAGTCCCGGAATAGCTTGGCGTGGAGACATTGACAATGTCCGGCAACCCCTTCGATCCGGCCGTATCTTTTGCGTATTCCTGCAGGTACATGCCCACGTCGTCGCCGATGGTCTCGGTCAGACAGGTGGTGGCGATGCCGATCATCCTGGGCCGGTATTTTTCCGCGACATTGGTCAACCCCAGCTTCAGGTTGGGGCCGCCGCCGTATACGGCATGCTTTTCCGAAAGAGATGAGGAGGCGATGTCGATTGGCTCGTTGTAATGGCTGATGATATAACGCCGCATATAGGTAGCGCATCCCTGGGAACCGTGCAGGTAGGGAACCGTGCCTTCGATTCCCTTGAAGGCCAGGCAGGCGCCCAGCGGCCGGCACAGTTTGCAGGCGTTGGTGGTAGAAACATAGTTGGGATGATTTTTACTCATGACTTTTTCCCTGTGGTCCGAATTTTCATGGTGCCCTATTCCATGCTCTTTGCCCGGGGGACAAAACGCCATACCGGGCTCATAACCGACGAATACACCTCGCGGGCAAAGTTGAGCATCCCATCGAACCCGGCCAGGACTTCTTTTCTTTCGTGGTTATGGTCGCAGAAACCGATACCGAGCTTGTAGGCAATCGGCCGCTCCTTAACGCCGCCGACAAAGATATCCACTCCTTTTTCCTTGAGAAAAGAGGTCAGTTCCAGCGGGTTGGAGTCGTCGACAATAATGGTGCCCGGATCGGTGATGGCCTCGAGTTCACGGTAATCCTCCTCGGTGCCGGTCTGCGAACCGACAAGAACCACCTGCATATCCACCAGCCTGAAGGCCTTGACCAGGGAGAACGCCTTGAAGGAACCGCCCACGTAGATGGCCGCCTTTTTGCCGGCCAGGGCCTTGCGGTATTTTTCGAGCCTGGGCATCAGGCCCCGCACCTCTTCCCGGACCAGGGCTCGGGTGCGATCCATGATTGCATCCGCTTCCCGGTCCCCGGGAAATTTCTTTTGAAAAAACCTGGCAATATCGTACAGGGCCTCGGACATGTCCTCGACTCCGAAGTAGGAGACACGCATGGACGGCACGCCATACTGCTCCTCCATCATATTGGCGAGCTGCATGGTGGAGCCGGAACACTGCACCACATTCAGCGCTGCGCCATGGGCCCGGCGGATATCGTCGACCCGGCCGTCGCCGGTGATGTTGGCCACCACCTCGATTCCCATACGTTCGTAATACTCACGAATCATCCAGATCTCGCCGGCCAGGTTAAAGTCGCCCAGGATGTTGAGAGAGAATTTGGATATGTTCGAGGTCTCACCGGTGCCGATCAGCCGAAACATGGCGTCACAGGCCGCCTTATAACCGGCGCGCTTATTGCCCTTGAATCCTTCCGATTTCACCGGGATCACGGGGATGCCTTTTTCAGACTCCACCTGCCTGCAGATCGCTTCCAGGTCGTCGCCGATAATGCCGACAATGCAGGTGGAGTAGACAAAGGCGGCCTTGGGGTTGTGCCGGTCGATCAGCTCGAGGAGGGCCTGTCGCAATTTTTTTTCACCGCCGAAGATAACGTCCATTTCCTGCAGATCGGTGGAAAAAGAGAGCCGGTGCAGCTCCGGTCCGGAAGACAGGGCACCGCGGATGTCCCAGGTATAGACGGCGCAGCCGATGGGACCGTGAACAAGATGCAGGGCATCGGCAATGGGATACAGGACAACCCGCGAGCCGCAGAATACACAGGCACGCTGGCTGACGGCGCCGGCCAGGCTATCCTTGTCGCAGACGATATTAAAGGGCTTGTCACCCTTGATATAAATCTGATTTTCCCGTTCCTTCAGTGCAACCGCTTCCATGACGTTCCTCTGTTGTAAAGACTGCTTCGATTGGTAAGCCATCACAGGCACCCCATCTTTGCACGGTCACGCTGGCCCGCATAGAGGGACTATAGCGACCAAGCGTGCCTGCACAAAGCTGGGGCACCTGTGATGGCTTACAGTGTTGAGATTAATGAAAACGTATCGTTACGTACCCCGTGATGAAATACTTCGATTGCCTTCTATAGGGCAAGAGGCATGCCAGGGGCGCGACAGCTTGATTTGTCCTGTAATCTTAATTGGCTGGGCTATTCTTTTGCCGGAAGGCGCAACGACGGGTAAGGTGCTTTATTGTATAATTTATGACAAAAATGAAGACATTATACATTTTAGTAGCATTAAAATATTGCTTCTAATCGGCAATATCAAGACCTTTACCGGCAAAAAAATTGAGATTCTGGCAGGGAAAGACAGGAGACGACAAATCGTCCAGTGCCATAACTTCAGGGATGATGGCGGCACCTGCCGAAATGCTGTTGCCAGGGGAAGGGCGGATAATTGGCCATTCTGCCAGCCTGAGTTTCCCTGGCAGGTTGGTGGATTTTGTTGAGACGATTGAGCGAAACGCAGGCGGAGCAGGGCTGCGTCGAGGGGCTCCCGCTTCAGGCGCGATTCAAAACGGCCTCTGCAAGCCGGAAGGCGAAAATTTGCTCCTTCAGTTCGTCATAAACTCAAGCCGTAGATTTTCTCCGTCGGCCCGGGAAAGAGAGTAGTCGCAGCCGTCGATGAATGTCATGGCATGGGCCTGGGCCACCCCCTTGAGTCTGGCGATGGCCTCTTTGATGGCAGCCTTGTCTGCTTCACGGTTGCAGTGGAGCAGCAGCTTGTCATGCTCATCGATAAATTGCAGGAGGAAGGCGTTGTGATCCAGAAAGACAAGATCATCATAGGCATGGGATATGCCCATGCCGGCATTCTCGATGATTTCTCTGACAATTCCCAGTTTTCTGAGGCTCATTGCCCGCTCCTTCCGGCTGCTATCAGGAGCTTGTTTACGACCAGCGACCGCAGCTTTTGCCCAAGTTCCAGCATGTCCGGAATTTCCTCCATGGCGGGCGGGCTGATATGGTAGTTGTCGAGGGCACAGATATCCTGGTACTTGTCCATTTTAATCAAACCTTCACTGATATCCCCCATGGCATCGGGAAAGGTTTCTTCCATCGATTCCACCAGGTCGGTCATGGTGTGGTTGTAGGGCAGGGTGCCGTGGCGCATCAGGGCGGCCATGACAAATTTTTCAATGGCCATGGCGATAATATTGTAGAGGATTTCAGGGGTAAAGACGTCTTGGCGTTTCTGATGAGCGGCCACCGCCGTCTTCAAATATGCTTCGCCGTCCCGGAGAAATTCTTCCCACCCCGTGATGGCCTCCATGGGTATCAGTTGCACCGGTTGCAGCTTGGTTGTCGTCATCATGGCTTCCTCTTCTACCTTTTATCCGTGACGGCTTGAGGTAAAATCATATGCAATATGGTGAATTTATGTTTTTCGCAGGCAGATCAAATCCGTCATCTGCCAGCCGATCTTATCGTAAAATCTCAGCGCCGCCTTGTTGTTGCGGTCGGCCAGCAACTGCAGGCGGACGGCATTTTTGCTTACCGCCCACTCGGCAATGGAGTGCATGAGCAGCCTGCCCACACCCCGGTCCTGCCAGGCAGGGAGGACGACAACATCTTCCACCAGGACCGCCGGCGCTCCTTCCGCGGTGGAGACCAGCAACTGGCCGGTACACATGCCGATCACCTTACCGCTGTTTTCAGCGGCGAGAACAACACCCTGCTCGTTCTCCAGCATCAGCATCAGCCCCTGCCGCTGCCTGGCCTCGTCAAAGGAAAAGTCTTCTTCCATGCCGAACAGGATCTGCAGCAGGGCTGTGAGATCGGCCAGGTCTGCAGCCCGGGCCCGGCGGATGACGATGCTTCCGGATGGCGCCATCAAAGGATGGACGGTTATGCGGAAATGAGATATTCTTTCGGCGGCTCACCGTCTTCCAGGCCGTCGAGGATGGCGTCGATGGCCTCCTCGCTGTTCACGCCGCCGAACCACCAGTTTTCAGGCTGGATCACGATGATCGGCCCCTTTTCACACTGCTTGAGACAGGTGGTGGCGCTGAGAAGACAGTCAAGTCCCCGGTCAAGAATTTCTTCTTCAATGTATTGCAGGAACCCGTTTGTCTGTTTGTGACAGAGTCCTTTTTTATCACCTGCCACGCGAAAACTTTGACAGACAATGATTTGTTTTTCGGGTATGGCCATTTTTTATTCTCCTTGCTTATCTTATGCCTTCCGGAAACGGTTTTTGGCCCCGATCCCGGGGGGTTATGCTCAAGAATTTTATCTATTTCCCTTCTTTTTTTTGCCGCCGCCGTACAGGACATCAACGGTCCCTTCGATATTTTCTTCGGATATGAGGACCTTGACGCCCTGGGCGGCCAGGACTTTTTGCGGATTGTCACCGGCGTTGGCCGTCAGCAGGGCACAGCAGTCGAAAAGGCATTCCTCGGCCAGTTTTTTCCAGCGGTTATCTCCACCGCCGGCCACCGGGGCGGGACGGGCTTCAAGCAGGCAGGCCAGGCCGTCTTCCCTGGGGCCGTAGATGAGGACCTGGTCGGCCTGGCCGAGATGCAGGTCAATATCCATGCCGTTTGAACTGACAACGGCTATATTGGGACGTTCTTTTGATGGCTTGGGCAGCAGTGCTCCCGATTTTTGCAGATTTCCGCCCGCAGGCGGGACGATTGATTCTTCGGAATATTCGCAGACCTCCAGGTATCCGGCAACATTTTTCCTGACCGCCGCCAGCATCGATTCGTCACATGACGGGGGTGCGTCTTCACCTGTTGTTCCCGGTTTGAAAGGGACCAAGGTGATGGACTCCGCCCCGGCGGCTGCCAGCTGTTCGGCAATGGACTCCACGTGCCGGTCATTGATGCCGGGATAGACGGTGGTCTGCACATTGACCTTCAGACCGGCCTCGCGCAGCAGGGCAATCGCTTTTTGCTGCCCGTCTATCAGTATGTCCGCGGCCATGAGCAAGGGAATCGTTTTCTTGCCCGGTCGAATCCAGGCATAGATTTTTTTCACGATTTCCGGATCAATCGCATCCACCAGGAGATTGACCTGCCTGACTCCCTTTGCCGCCAGGGTTCCGGCAAGCTGCGGGGTATTGAAGCCAAGAGTTGCGACTCTTATCTCAATCTCCGGATAGGTGCTGCGCAACAGATCCAGGGTCTCCATGGTGGGTCCCGGTGATGCCAGGGCATCGCCCGGACCGTTGATGTCGACCGCGTGGATCCGCTTGTTCCCTTTGCTCATCTCGCCGATCCAGCTAATGGCCTCGGCGGGCAGCATGGCTTGATTCGGCTTTTCATTATCAGCAAAACGAATTCTACTGTTGGCCCGGGGCGCTACCGGCAGGATGAGGCAATCAACCTGCATCGGCTCACCGCCCGGTGTGGCCTTTTCCGGAAAGGGAAGGATCGTCATCGTCGCGGCTCTGTTAAAATAAAATTTGCCATGACCGGGCGGCAGGCCCCGTCATGAAGAAAATCCCGGATCCGTGACCGTTCTCGAACGCTCACGGATCCGGAAGAATAAGAATATCACAGAACCAGTTCAAATTTTGGTTCCGGATCATCCCGCTCTTTTCGGTCAAGCAGCCGGTCCAGGATTTTCTCCAGCAGCCGCAGTCCGCCTTTGTAGCCGACAGTGGGAAAATACTGATGGCACTGGCGATCAAGGATCGGAAATCCCCAGCGAACCAGGGGCACATCCTCGTCACGGGCCATGTACTTGCCGTAACTGTTACAGATGAGCAGATCAACAGGGTCGTTTTTCATCCACTGGTGGAGGAGAAAAAGGTCGCCCTTGGCCTTGACATTCACCTCGCAGGGCATGTCCGCGGTTATTTCCCTGATCCGTGCTTCAAACTTCTTGCCCGGCGTACCGGTAATCACATGAACCGGTAACATGTCAATGGAAACCAGGAACTCGGTCATGGCAATGAGCTGGTCCGGATCGCCGGCAATGGCGACCTTCTTGTGATAAAAATACTGGTGCATATCAGAGATCAGGTCCACCAGCTGGCCGCGCTCATAGGCCAGTTCATCAGAGACCGAGACACCGGCAATGATTCGCAGGGCATCGACGAAGCGGTCGGTTGCCTTCAGGCCGAAGGGCATGTCCAGCACCTTGCAGGGGACCTTGTGCAGCTTGTCCAGCTCGCGGGCCGCGGCAGCGGAACACCACTCGCCCAGGGCCAGGGTGCCGACGGAATCACCGCTTGATTTTAATTCCTCCACCGTGGTGCCGCCGTCGGGGAACATCTTGTACTCGCCGGTAAGCGGAGCATCAAGAACCCCGGAGGTGTCGGGAAAGACAATGGAATCGACACCGGTTAGCCTGGCCATCCGTTTGATCTCGGCCATGTCGGCCGGTTCCACCCAGCCGGGTATAATATTGACCTTGCCGTTTTTCTTGCCCGTGGATTCGGCAAATTCGGTCATCGATTTGACCATGGTGGAAAAACCGGTGACATGGGAGCCCACATAGCTCGGGGTGGAGGCGCCGATAACGTACTTGCCTTCCGGAATTTTTCCCTCGGTGATCGCCTTTTTCCTGATCTGTCTCAGGTCGTCGCCGATGGTTTCCGACAGGCAGGTGGTATGAACGGCAATCACATCCGGTTTATAGACCGTGAAAATGTTGTTGATGGCCTGCAGCAGATTGGCCTGGCCGCCGAAGACGGAAGCCCCCTCGGTAAACGAACTGCTTGCCGCTGAAATTGGTTCTTTGTAATGCCTGGTCAGGGTTGATCGATGGTAGGCACAACAACCCTGCGATCCATGGCTGTGCGGCAGACATCCGTGAATGCCCAGGGCCGCATACATGGCTCCGATCGGCTGACAGGTCTTGGCCGGGTTAATGGTCAAGGCGGTGCGCTCGGTTATTTCTTCTGGAGTATGTCGTAATAACATTTTTTTACCTCTTTAATATGCCGGGCAACGTATTACCCGGCGAGCATTATTCCCATACATAGGCGCCGGCAAGCTGGGGGTTCTCCTGCCATGGAGCCTTCATGTAACTCCACACCTTACTGTTCACCAGCCTGTCGATTTCATGATAAAAATTGATTGCGCCCTTAAATCCGGCATAGGGACCGCCGGAGTCATAGCTGTGCAACTGCTTCATGGGAACGCCAAGCTTCTGGATGGAAAATTTTTCCTTGATTCCGGCACAGAAGATGTCAGGTTTCATCAGTTCTACCAGTTTTTCCGCCTCGTGCTGGTTCAGGTCATCAATGACCAACGTGCCTTTCTCCATGTCGGGGATCAATCCATCGTAATGCCTGAACTGGAGGCCCGCCTTTTCAAGGGCCTCAAGTTCTTCTTTGCTCTTGCGCGGATGGAACAGGTTCGGATCGGCTTCCACTTCGATCTCCTCGATGTTACGGCTGTCCGCATCCACCTTGAGAGGCAGCACCTGGCGTCCTTCGTAGTCGTCCCGGTGGGCGAATTCGTAGCCTGCCGAGATGACTTTCATGCCCATTTCCTTGAACAGTTCCTGGTAATGATGGGCTCGTGAACCACCGACAAAGATCATCGCGGTCTTTCCTTTGGTACGGGGCAGTACGTCGGCAATGGCTGCCTCGACGTCCGGCATCTCCTCGGCTATGACCTTCTCGACCCTGTCGATGAAGGCCTGGTTCTCGAAATACATGGCGATTTTACGCAACGACTTGGCAGTAGCCTCGGCGCCGATAAAATTCACCTTGATCCAGGGAATGCCGTATTTGACTTCCAGCATGTCCGCCACGTAGTTGATGGAACGGTGGCACATGACCGCACTCAGGTCGGCCTGGTGGGCCGAGGCAAACTGGTCATAGGTGGAGTTACCGGAAAAAGTGGAGATATTGGTGATTCCGCATTTTTTGAAGATCCGGTCGATCTCGAATCCGTCACCGCCGATGTTGTACTCGCCGAGAAGGTTGATCTTGAATTCCCCTTCCTTGGGCGTGTCATTTTCACCGACCACGTGCCGGAAGACCTGGTTGTTGGCAATGTGATGGCCAGCAGACTGGCTGACACCCTTGTAGCCCTCGCAGCTGAAGGCAAAGACATTGCAGTCGCCCAGTTTTTTCTTCATGTTCTTGGCAATGGTGTGAATATCATCACCAATCAGGCCCACGGGGCAGGTGGCAAATACACCTATCGCTTTCGGATGGAACAGGTCATAGGCCTCCTGAATAGCTTTTATCAGTCTTTTCTCACCGCCGAAGATGATGTCCGAATCCTGCATGTCGGTGGAAAAGCAGTAGTTCATGTAGTTTTCGCCATCCGGACCCGGCTCTGTCTGGTTGCGACGGGTGAGCCAGGCATAAAAACCGCAGCCGATGGGGCCGTGCACCAGGTTAACGATGTCACGGGTCGGCCCCATGATGACACCCTTGCAGCCGGCATAGGTACAGCCGCGCATGGTGATAATGCCCGGTATGGTGCGGACATTGGCCAGAATTTCCGGCGTCTCATTTTCGAGCGCCTCATTGATCATTATCTGCTTGGCGCGTTTGCGGGCCACCTTGGGCGGATACTTGGCAATCATCTCCGCCTTGATGTCGGTGGGGTCCCACTGCACCAGTTTTTTCTTTGCTGTTGTAGCCATATTCTTCTCCTTTAATATAAAAGTCCTTGCTTCCGCGAATATAACACTGCCGAAGTTCAGACTTTCATTGCAAGCCGACGGCCGGCCATCCTGGTCCAGCTCTGCCGGTCAGGCAATGGCGGCCGGGCCTGTTTCTCCCGTCCTGACGCGGACGGAGTCCAATATCGGCATGACAAAAATTTTGCCGTCGCCGGGCTTGCCGGTCTGGTTGATCTTGATAATCGACTGGACTACGTCAGCGACTTTATCATCCTCGACAACCACGGTCACCACGCGCTTCGGGTAGAGCTTGCCCTTTTCCCCGAGTATGGCGGCGGCCTCTTCATAGCCCTGATCGACACCCTCGAGAACCTTGGGATTGATAAACCCCTTACCTCGCCCCTGGGCCTCGCGGGCGAAGAAGGCATCGATTCCGACATCGGTCAGAGCCTGTTTGGTCTGATTCATCTTGTTTATTCGCACCACGGCGATCACTTCCTTCATGCAGCATCCTCCTCAACCGGGGAGGAGACCTCCTTGAGTCCGGAACTGATGGTGTATACTTCATCGACCTCGCTGACGAAAATCTTACCGTCGCCGAAGGCGCCCTTGCCGGCGGACCTGGCCGTGTCCATGATGGTCTGAATGACGAAGTCCTTGTCCTCTTCGCCGACCACTGACATCAGCATCATTTTCGGGATTTCATCATAGGTGACATCGCCGATTTTTATGCCCCGCTGCTTGCCGCGGCCGGCAACGGAGTACTTGGTGACTGCGGGGAAGCCGGCATCCATGAGAGCGGCCAGGATTTCATCGGTTTTTTCCGGTCGGACAATAGCTCTGATCATCAACATAATATTTTCTCCATACTTCGTATCGTTTTGCTTGTAAGAAGCGTCTGTGATTCCCGCCTCAGTTCATAAGGCCGAAATCCATGAGCAGCTTTTCCAGTTCCTCCATTTCGATCGGAGTCGGGATTACGAAGTTGTCGTTTTCGTCTATGGCTTTGGCCAGGGACCGGTAGACGCCGGCCTGCGGAACGTCGGGGTTCCATTCGATGACTGTCTTCCGATTGATTTCAGCCCGCTGGACATCATTCTCACGAGGCACGAAATAGATCATCCGGGTGCCGAGTTTCTGAGCAAATTTTTCGACCATCTCCTGCTCATTATCAACAGCGCGGGAGTTGCAGATCAGGCCGCCGAGACGTACCGAGCCTGACTGGGCAAACTTCATGATACCCTTGCTGATATTGTTGGCCGCATACATGGCCATCATCTCGCCGGAGACTACGATGTAGATTTCTTCTGCTTTGCCATCACGGATAGGCATGGCGAAACCACCGCAGACAACGTCGCCGAGGACGTCATAAAAAGCGTAATCGAGTGCTTCGCTCTCGTCGTAGGCTCCCAGGGATTCCAGCATGTTGATCGAGGTGATGATACCGCGGCCGGCGCAGCCGACACCCGGCTCAGGTCCACCGGACTCAACACACCAGGTGTTGCCGTAACCAAGCTTGCGGATGTTTTCGAGTTCCACATCCTCGCCTTCTTCGCGAAGGGAGTCGAGAACCGTTTTCTGGGCCAAGCCGCCCAGCAACAGACGAGTAGAGTCTGATTTCGGGTCGCAACCGACAACCATGATTTTTCGTCCCAGCTCGCTCAAACCAGCCACGGTGTTCTGGGTGGTGGTTGATTTGCCGATGCCGCCTTTGCCGTAAATTGCTACCTTTCTCATTGTTCTT
>UOEY01000054.1_pt1 | contig 60021 bp, 58 predicted proteins | sample 1989501 | NCBI WGS metagenome assembly UOEY01 (sample SAMEA4712198, study PRJEB27164) | hydrothermal vent metagenome | biome: marine basaltic hydrothermal vent biome; feature: marine hydrothermal vent; material: mineral | place: Pacific Ocean | collected 2011-06-14/2011-07-23 | depth 1691 m | reverse complement strand
GCGCATTTTCAGGGTGCCGTCGGCCAGCCGCTGGACAAAATTCACATTGGTGCCCGCAGGCATGAAGTCCGGATGATGCCGGATCCGGCTGCCCAGGGCGCCGACATCCACCAGCTCGAGGTCGTCGACGAAGATCACAACATGGGGGACGCCGGTATCCATGGAATGCAGCTCAACCGTTTCTGAATCGAGCCGGAGAGTCCCGTCCAGCTTTACCTTCTGCGGCGCGGTCATGCGAATGGTGACATTGACATCCGCGACACTGGCCTCGATGATACCGGCCGGGGTCACAAAACGCATGCGGGCCGGGGCGATTCCATGCATATAGGCAAAGCGGGCCGCGCAACGGGCTCCGTTGCCGCACATCTCGGCCTCTGAGCCGTCGCCGTTGAAAAACAGCCACTTGAAGTCAGCCTGATCAGAGTTTTCGATCAGGATCAAGCCGTCAGCGCCGACGGAGAACCGGCGCCGGCAGACCAGGCGGGCAAATTCCGGCATGGCCTCCCTGGCAATAGCGGGCTTGCGGTGGTCAATCAGGATAAAATCGTTGCCGGCGCCGCTCATTTTGACAAAGGGCAGGGGCAGTCGCGCAATCTGCATGGTCAGTCAAGCTCCAGAAGGGATTCGCCCCGGATGAGGTCTTCATAATTTTCCCGGCAGCGGATGACATCGAACCGGTCGCCGCGCACCAGGACCTCGGCCGCACGCGGCCGGGAATTGTAATTGGATGACATGGAGATGCCATAGGCCCCGGCGCTCATAACGGCCAGGAGATCACCCTGGTGCACCCGGGGCAGCAGCCGCTCTCTGGCCATAAAGTCACCGCTTTCGCAGATAGGGCCGACGACATCGACAATCTCGCCTTTATCGTTGTCTTCTTTTTTCACTACCGGCCTGATTTCATGATATGCCCCGTAGAGGCTGGGCCTGATCAGGTCATTCATACCCGCGTCGACAATGACAAAGCGCTTGTCCTCCCGGCCGCCGGTGTTGACCTTGGTGTACTGCACCTCGGTCACCAGGATACCGGCATTGCCGGTAATGACCCGGCCCGGCTCCAGGATCAGGGTGCGGTTCATGTCGCCCAGTTCGTCCATGACGGCCCTGGCATAATCATGGGGATGAGGCGGCAGTTCTTCATCGTAGGTGATCCCGACGCCGCCGCCGAGATCAAGATAGTCGATGGTGATTCCCTCCTGCTCCAGGCGGCCGATGAAGTCTTTCAGCTTCCGCAGCGCCTCGATGAAGGGATCGATGCGGGTGAGCTGGGAGCCGATATGACAACTCACGCCCCGGATCTCGATACCGGGCATGGACCGGGCCCGGATATACTCCTGCAACGCCTCTGCCACCGGGATACCGAACTTGTTTTTGGCAAATCCCGTGGAGATGTAGGGGTGGGTCTGGGGATCGACGTCCGGGTTGACCCGGAAGGCAACCGGCGCCTTCGTGCCGAGCTCCCCGGCCACCTGGTGCAGCCGGTCGAGTTCCTGGGCCGATTCGAGGTTGAACATCAGGATTCCGGCTTGCAGGGCCTCGCGCATTTCAGCCGCGGTCTTGCCCACCCCCGAGTAGATGGTGCGGTCCGGGTCGATGCCTGCGGTCCTGGCCCGGAACAGTTCCCCGCCCGAGACAATATCCGCGCCGCCGCCATGACGGGCAAAGAGGTTTAAGATGGCAATATTCGAGCAGGCCTTGACCGCAAAGCAGGTAAGATGGGGCAGGTTCGCAAAACCCTGGTCAAAGATCTGAAAATGACGGCTCAGGGTCGCCTCGCTGTACAGAAAGAAGGGCGTGCCGACCTGCCGGGCGATTTCGGCGACCGGCAGGTCCTCGCAGTAGAGCTCGTTGTTTTTATAGGTAAAATGATTCATACCTGGATCCGTGAGCGTTCGAGAATGGTGCAGATGCAAGGCGGCAACGATGTTGATTATCCTGGTGTGATATCAACGAGTTGTCAATGCAGCAGCTGCGCCGTTATCGGGCGGACCGCAGTCCGGCGCGGTGAATAATATAAAATGCATTTATTTGTCAATAATACAATAAATTCCACATGTTGCCTGGAATATTACCTCGAGCCGTCACGGATTCAGGTCATAATCCAGCCTGGTTGAGTATCTCGCGGCGATGACCGGCCGCTGTGGATGCTGCCCGTTTGTGCCCGGACGGAAACGATTTTCTTGCGGAGTCCCGCCGTCCCGCTTCCCTGCCCGTTCCCGGCCAGACACCGGTTCCGGGAAAAATGCGGATCAGTTCCTCACTTTTACCTCGGGTGAACGCGCACTTTCATTGGCCGGCGAGACCGTGTCGATACTCGACACGGAGTAGAACCACCGGGCGGCCCTGGGCGGCAGCCGGTCCTCGAACAGGGTGTAGGGGACGTTGACTTCGCCGATCAGGGCGGGCTCCTTTTCCCCCGGCAGCCGCCGGTAAATTCGATAACCCTTCAGGTCGTTTGCCGTCACCGGACTCCAGAAGATCTTCACCCCCCGTGCCGTCCTGACCGCCTTCACTTTAAGCGGGGTCGGGGGGGCGGTCCGGTCAACCGGGACCGCGGTCACAATGTTCGTCGAACCGCCGCCGACCATCCCTTTCTTATAGACGATGACGGCCTGGACCTTGTAGCGGTAGCGGGTGCCGTTGCGCACCTGGCTGTCGATAAAATCCAGGCCGTTCCGCGGGGTGCCGAGTGGTGTAAAAGCGCCGTTGCGGCTGCGCAGGACCTGGTACCTGACCGGCTCCTTAATGATCGTTTCGTCCAGGTGACGGGTCACGGGCTGCCAGCGGAGGGCGACCTTGCCGTCCTCCGCCCGGACAGTCAGATTTTCAGGGGCCTTGGGCGGTATATCCCAGACGAACGAGACAATGTTGGAGTCGGCGCTTTCGGCCCACCAGTCGTTTTTGGACCGGACCTTGAAGAAATAGAGGTGCCTCGGCCTGAGCAGGGTGGACTCGTAGGTCGCGGTTCTCGGGCCGCCCCGGCCGCCCTCGCTCACGGCCCCCCCGGGCAGGCTGATGGGCGTGCCGAAGGGGACCGGGCAGGTGCCGCAGTACGAATCAAGCGGCACCACGGCCCGGTACAGGTCAAAGGAGGAAATCTCGGTCAGTTTTTCACCTTGGACCGTTTCGCGGGGATAGGACCAGTACAGCGTCACCCCCTTTTCATTGAGTTTATAATGCAGATCCGTGATGGGCCGGGGCAGGACCTTCTGGGGAGGTACCGGCAGATTTTTGTAGCCGCAGCCGCCGAGTCCGGCGGCCAGCAGAACAAGGACGGCCAGGAGGACGGGGACAACTTGTTTTCCGGTCGTCTTCAGGTCTGGTCTGATCATCATGATATTCCCAATTGTTGTTCGGCGCGGTCAAGGGCTTCCGCCACCCTGACCCCGGCCGTGCCGCCGGCTGATACCCGGCTGTTCACCGAGCCGGCGACAGAGAGGACTTCGTATATATCCGCCTCGATAAGTTTGGAAAAGGTGCGGAGTTCTTCCAGTTTCAGGTCGGTAAGCTCCACTCCCCGCTGCTGGCAGAGGGCCACGATTCGGCCGACGACGCCGTGTGCCTGGCGAAAGGGCATGTTTTTCCGCACCAGGTAGTCGGCCAGGTCCGTGGCCGTCATGAAGCCGCCGCGCGTGGCCGCCTGCATTTTTTCCGTATTAAAGGTGAGGTTGTCGAGCAGTTCGGCCATGATGGACAGGCTGGCCTGCACCGTGTCCAGCGCGTCGAAGATCGGCTCCTTGTCTTCCTGCAGGTCGCGGTTATAGGTGAGCGGCAGCCCCTTGACAGTCATGAGGAGCGACATCAGGGAGCCTGTAACCCGGCCGGCCTTGCCCCGGATCAGCTCGGGGATGTCCGGGTTTTTTTTCTGCGGCATGATGGAGGAGCCGGTGCAGTAGCGGTCGCCGATCCGCACGAACTCGAACTCCTTGCTCGACCAGAGGACCAGCTCCTCGGCCAGGCGGCTCAAGTGGAGCTGGATGACCGTGCAGCAGAAGAGAAACTCCAGGGCAAAGTCCCGGTCGCCCACCGTGTCCATGGAGTTGGCGGTGATGGTCGAAAAACCGAGCTCCCGGGCCACGAACTCGCGGTCGATGGGCAGGCCGGTCCCGGCCATGGCCGCCGCTCCCAGGGGCATGACACAGAGTCGTTTCAGGCAGTCGGCCATCCGGCCCCGGTCCCGGTCAAGCATCTCGAAATAGGCCAGCAGATGATGGGACAACAGCACGGGCTGGGCCCGCTGCAGATGGGTATAACCGGGCATGACCGTGCCGAGATACCGGCGGGCCAGGCGGACAAAGCCTTTCTGGACCGCGGCCAGCAGGGTGTCGATGGCCTTGCCCTCGTCGCGCAGGTAGAGCCGCAGATCAAGGGCCACCTGGTCGTTGCGGCTGCGGGCCGTATGCAGCTTTTCCCCGGCCGGGCCGATTTTTTCCGTCAGGGCCTTTTCGATATTCATGTGAATGTCTTCCAGCTCCGGACGAAAGACAAAGGTATTGCCGGCAATCTCCCGGCCGATCTCTTCCAGGCCGCCGATGATGGCGGCGCACTCCCCGGTCGAAATCAATCCCTGGCGGGCCAGCATCCGGGCGTGGGCCATGGAGCCGGCGATGTCATGGCGGTAGAGCCGGGCATCATAGTGAATCGAGGCGGTAAATTTTTCGACCGAGGCGGCGGTTGCCTCGGAAAAACGGCCGCCCCAGAGCTTGGCGGATGATGTTGGTCGCGGGGTGTCGGTCATCGGTCACTTCTTCCGGCTCAGGGCCTGGATCTGCAGACGGAGGCTGTTCAGCTTGATGAAGCCGGTCGCATCGGCCTGGTTGTATACCTCGTCCTCTTCAAAGGTGGCAAAGCTCTCGTGATAGAGCGAGTTGTCCGACTTGCGGCCCACGGGAATACAGTTGCCCTTGTACAGCTTGAGCCGCACCGTGCCGTTGACCGTCTGCTGGCTTTCGTCCATGGTCTTTTGCAGCAGGGCCATTTCCGGCGAAAACCAGAAACCATTGTAGATCAGCTCGGAATAGCGCGGTACCAGGGAGTCGCGGATACGCAGGACCTCGCGGTCCATGGTGATCGTTTCCAGGTCGCGATGCGCGGTTCGCAGGATGGTGCCGCCCGGCGTTTCATAGACGCCGCGGGACTTCATGCCGACGAAGCGGTTTTCCACCATGTCCAGCCGGCCGATGCCGTTGTCGCCGCCCAGCCGGTTGAGGCGGGTCAGCAGCGCCACCGGGCCCAGGCGCTCGCCGTCGATGGCCACCGGGGTTCCCTGTTCAAAGCTCAGCTCCATGTAGGTCGGCTTATCCGGCGCCTTTTCCGGGGATACCGAGAGTTTGAACATGTCCTCTGCCGGTTCGTTCCACGGATTCTCCAGGATACCGCCCTCAAAACTGATGTGCAGCAGGTTTTCGTCGGAGCTGTAGGGCTTTTCCCTGGTAACCGGCACCGGAATGTCGTGTTCCCTGGCAAAGGCCAGCAGTTTGCCGCGGGAATCCAGGTCCCATATCCGCCAGGGCGCGATAATTTCCAGGCCCGGATTCAGGGCCAGGTAGGCCAGTTCAAAGCGCACCTGGTCATTGCCCTTGCCGGTAGCGCCATGGCTCACGGCGCCGGCGTTTTCTTCCCCGGCGATGCGGACCTGTTCCCTGGCGATGAGCGGCCGGGCCAGTGAAGTGCCGAGCAGGTAGGAGCCCTCGTAGATGGCGTTGGCCCGAAAGGCCGGAAAGATGAAGTCGCGGACAAATTCTTCCCTGAGATCCGAGATAATCACCTTCTCGGCCCCCGTGGCCAGGCCCTTTTGCCGCACCGCCTCCCAGTCTTCATGCTGGCCGACGTCGGCGGCAAAGGCCACCACCGGGCAGCGATATTCCTCAATCAGCCATTTCAGAATGACCGAGGTATCAAGGCCGCCGGAATAGGCAAGAACAATTTTATTGACACTCATATTTCAGATCCTGTCGGGATGATTTTTTCCGTATCCCCTTACGGGTTTTGTAACTATGCGGTATTACGATTACTTGAATCCGTAACGGCTTGAGGTGGCACTCCATGCAAACTCAAAACTGCCGTCAGGACGCGCTGGTCCCGCCGATAAATGATTCAAGGATGGCCATGTGGATGTGCATCTTGTTTTCCGCCTGGTCAAAGGCCACGCATTGCGGCCCTTCCAGGACCTCCTCGGTGATCTCCTCGCCCCGGTGCGCTGGCAGACAGTGGAGAACGGTCGCGTCCTTTTTGGCCCGGCCCAGCAGGTCCCGGTTCAGCTGAAAGGCCTGAAAAGCCTGCAGACGTTTTTTCTGCTCGTCTTCCTGGCCCATGGATGTCCAGACGTCTACATTGATGACATCGGCATCGGCAACCGCCTCCTCCGGGTCATGCAGCAGGGTTATCGGTGCCGACCCGCGCCGGCGTGAAGCTGCGAGGATGGCCGGGTCCGGTTCGTATCCAGCCGGGCAGGCCAGGGTCAGCGGGAAGCCGAGTACCGATGCCGCCTCGACCCAGGAGTTGGCCATATTGTTGCCGTCACCCAGCCAGACGATTTTCAGCTTTTCCGGCGCTCCCTTGTTCTCGATCACGGTCATAATATCGCTCAGGATCTGGCAGGGGTGGTACAGGTCGGTGAGGGCATTGATGACCGGCACTGTCGAATAGCGGGCCAGTTCCTCCAGGACCTGCTGACCATAGGTGCGGACCACGATGGCGTCGACATAACGGGCCAGCACCCGGGCCGTGTCCTTGAGCGGTTCGCCGCGGCTGAGTTGCGATTCTTCCGACGACATGAAGATGACCTGGCCGCCCAGACCGTACATGGCGGCTTCAAAGGAAACCCTGGTCCGGGTGGAAGGCTTGTTGAAGAGCAGGCTGACCCGGCGACCGGCCAACTGCCGGTGGCGTATCTTCCTGGCCGTCTCGGCCTTGAGAACGATGGCCCGGTCTATGAGTGAGCGAAGTTGTTCCCCGCTCAAATCCTTGAGTGCTAACAGGTGGTTATTCATAATCCATGCTCTGGGTGCCAGGTACGGTCCGCGGAGTCCGGGCAGAGAGTTGGCTACAGTGTATGCACCTCCCCGGTTCCCGATGAACCAAAAATTAATTAATACAGAAAACGGACGGATTTGCAAAGGAATTTCGCTGCGGCCCGGTCATTTACAGAGCCCGGCCGGGAGGCTTTATGCCGTCAGCCTGGATCCGTGAGCGTTCGAGAACGGTGCAGATGCAAGGCGGTAACGATGTTGATTATCCTGGTGTGATATCAAGGAGTTGCCAACGCAGCAGCTGCGCCGTTCTCGAGCGCCCCACCGGGCGGCGCAGTGAAGAGCAAAAAAAAGCGTTTATTCACCAATAATGCAATAAAATCCCTATATTGCATGAAATTTTACCTCAAGCCGTCACGAATTCAGGGCCAGCTCCTCGAGAACGGCACCGAGCCGGTGGGCCAGGATGTCAATCTCTTCATTGTTGACGATCAGGGGCGGCACGAAGCGGAGGACCCGGTTGCCGGCAAAGTTGATCAGGACGCCCTGTTTAAAGAGTCGGTCGACGATTTCCGGCCCCAGGTTAATGCCCTTGTCCGTGAGAATCAGGCCCAGCAGCAGGCCCCGGCCCCGGACGCCCGTGGCCAGGTCGGGAAAGCGGTCCGCCACCTCCTGCAGTCTGGCCGTGAGATAAAGACCTTTTTCGCGCACCATGGCGAGGAAGCCGTCGGTCAGCATGATTTTCATGGTGGCAACGGCCGCGGCCGCGGTCACCGGGTTGCCGCCGAAGGTGGAGGCGTGGGTGCCGGCGGTGAACGAGGCCGCGATGGCATCGGTGGTCAGCATGGCCCCGATGGGCAGGCCGTTGCCGAGGGCCTTGGCCAGGGTCATGATATCCGGAGTGATGCCCAGCTGTTCATAGGCAAACAGGGTGCCGGTCCGGCCCATGCCGGTCTGGACCTCGTCAAAGATGAGCAGCAGGTTGTGCCGGTCGCAGAGCTTCCTGATCGCCTGTAGATAGCCGGAGTCCAGCGGCCGGACCCCGGACTCGCCCTGCAGCGGCTCGCAGAGGATGGCGCAGGTACGCTCGTTGACCAGGCCTTCAAGAGCGGCCGGGTCGCCGAATTCGGCATGGATAAAACCATGGGGCAGCGGTTCGAATCCCCGGTGGAACCTGGTCTGGCCGGTGGCGGCCACAGTGGCCAGTGTCCGGCCGTGGAATGAACCGGTCAGGGAAATAATTTCATAGCGCCCGGCATTGCTGTGAATACGGGCCAGCTTGATGGCGGCCTCGTTGGCCTCGGCCCCCGAGTTGGCCATAAAGACACGGTCGGCAAAGGAATTGGCCGTCAGTAACTCGGCCAGTTCGATCTGGGGTATGGTGTGAAAGAGGTTGGAGACATGGACCAGCTCGCCGGCCTGCCTGCAGATCGCCTCGGTTATATCCGGATGACAGTGGCCCAGGGAGCAGACCGCGATGCCCGCCAGAAAATCAAGATATTCCTTGCCGTCCGCATCCCGGAGCCAGCAGCCCTTGCCGCTGACCATGGCGGCCGGAAACCGATTGTAGGTTCCGATAAACACCTGGTCACCTCTCGCTGTCCAATCCTTATTCGTTGTCGTCATTTGACAATCTCCGTGCCAATCCCTTCATGAGTAAAAATTTCCAGCAGAATGGCATGTTCACGGCGGCCGTCCACGATATGCGTTTTGGTGACGCCATCCTCCAGTGCCGACCGGCAGCAACACACCTTGGGGATCATGCCGCCGGAGATGACGCCGGACCGGATGAGATCGTCAACCTGGCCCGTATGGATGGTGGACAACAGGCTGCCGTTTTTGTTTTTGACGCCCTCGACATCGGTGAGCAGGATCAACTTGATCGCCTTCAGTTGCGCGGCAATGGCCCCGGCCACCAGGTCGGCGTTGATATTGTAGGCCCGGCCGTCATCGCCCACGCCCACCGGGGCGATGACCGGGATGAAATCCTGTTCGTCGAGAGTATGCAGAATCTCGGGGTTGACGCGGGTTACCTCGCCCACCCGGCCGAGATCAATGAGTTCCGTCGGCCGGTTGTCGTCTTCCGGTTTACTGTGGATGGTCATTTTGCGGGCCTGCACCAGGTCGCCATCGCGGCCCGACAGGCCGACCGCCTTGCCGCCGCAGTGGTTGATCAGGCCGACAATCTCCTTGTTGACCTTGCCCACCAGCACCATCTCCACCACGTCCATGGTCTCGCCGTCCGTGACCCGCATCCCCTGGACATAGTTGGGCGTAATCCGCATTTTTTCCAGGAAGCGATTGATCTGCGGGCCGCCGCCATGAACAATGACCGGATTGATGCCGATGTACTTCATCAGGATCATATCCAGGGCAAAGTTTTTTTTCAGCTCCTCGTCCACCATGGCATGGCCGCCATACTTGATGACCACGGTTTTCTGGCTGAATTCCCGGATATATGGCAAAGACTCAATAAGAACCTTGGCCTTGGCAACACCTTCGAGCATCTTTTTTCTCCGGACTGGTTGTTCGGCAAGCAAAATAATTTTTTTTTGTTATACAGCTAAACAGCTAACCGCAGTCGGCAGGAATCGACACCTTCGATTTTCTACCGAACCGGCAGGGCCGGACCAAATTTTAGACCACAGCCGCAACTTTATTCATTTTACTCCCGGCGGCATAGACTGTAAACAGTTCTCTGGCCTATCAATTTGTCCCGGACGACGGAAACGCTAAGCTCTTTACTTTTCCCGGGGGAGCAGGTATAATTATCAATTCCTGCAAAAAGTAAACCTGAATTTAAGATTTTTCTATTTTTTTTTATTGGAGAGGAATATGGCAATTCGATCCCGAATTTTTCGCTATAGCCTGAATATGCTCCTGGTTGCGGGAATAATGTTTTTCGCCGTTGGCGCGGGCGCTGCCGGAAAAGCAGCCACCCCGATCCGCATTGAGGCCGATCGGATGATCTCCCAGGAACAGACGAATTCGGTTCTTTTTACCGGCCATGTCGATGCCCGCCAGGGTGATCTCGTTATCAGGACCGATGAGATGACGGTCCTGTACGCCAAGAATAAAAACAAGACCGGCAAGAGCCGGAGCGGCTCCGGCAAGGTTCGGAAGCTGCTCTGCAAGGGCAATGTCGAGATCACCAAGGGCGACTGGCTGGGAACCGGTAAACGCATGGAATATCTTGCCGCGGAGCGTAAGATCATCCTGTCCGGCGGCGCCAAGGCCTGGCAGGGAAAGAATATGGTTGCCGGAAAGACGATTACCTATTATCTCGACGAGGGGCGTTCCGTTGTGGAACAGAACAAGCAGACCGGGGGCAGGGTGGAAGCGGTTATCCATCCCGAGTCGGATGCCAGGTAGCGCCGGCCCGGAAGCGAGGTTTCCGGGCTGCGACCAGATCGGCGCCGCCGGGGCAGTGATGAAAGAGGCGGATTCGTCACTCCTGGAAACCAGGGGCATCATCAAGGAATACCGCCGCCGACGGGTCGTTGACCAGGTCAGCCTGCAGGTTCGGAGCGGCAAGGTTGTCGGCCTGCTGGGACCAAACGGCGCCGGCAAGACCACGACCTTCTATTCCATTGTCGGTTTTGTCCGGCCCGACGGCGGTAATATCTATCTCGATGGTGAAGATATAACCAGCCTGCCTATTCACAAACGGGCCAGAAAGGGGATTACCTATCTGGCCCAGGAGCCCTCCATTTTCAAGAAACTGACCGTTGAGGAAAACATCCGCATCGTCCTTGAACCCCTGGGGCTGGCCAAAAATGAAATTAGCAATCGTATCGAAGAGCTGATGGTTGAGTTGAAGATCGAACACCTGGCCGACAACAAGGGGCACGCCCTGTCCGGCGGTGAACGCCGGCGGGTGGAAATCATGCGGGCCCTGGCAACCCGGCCGCGTTTTATTCTGCTGGATGAGCCGTTTGCCGGGGTCGATCCCCTGTCGCTTGCCGATCTGCAGCAGATTATCCGTGACCTGAAGAAAAAGGGACTCGGCATTCTTATTTCCGACCATAACGTACGGGAAACGTTGCAGGTCTGCGATTTTGCCTACATCATGAGCAACGGCCAGATTCTCACCAGCGGGGTGGCCGAAGATATTATTGAAAGTGAAGTGGCCCGCAAGATGTACCTGGGCGCCAATTTCACCATGTGAGCCGGAGAACAGGGAATTGATGCCGAAAAGACTTCTTTCATCTTCTCTCTGCAGGCGCCGTGGAACTGGTTGCGGTTCGGCCCGGGGCCGCATTTCCTGCCGCCGGTCTTCGGTTTTTTATCCTCTGCCGGCAGCTGTTCTCTGATATGGGTCTGGAACTACGACAGCAGCTCAAGCTGGCACAAAAGCTGGTCATGACCCCGCAGCTGCGGCAGGCGATCAAGCTGTTGCAGCTCAACCGCCTTGAGCTCACCGATGCCCTGCGGGCCGAGATTGAGCAGAATCCTCTGCTTGAGGAGGTGCAGCCGGAGGCGGACCTGCAATCGAACCCTGATGCCCTGTCGGCGACCGAGGCCGTGGCCCCCCTGGAGGCCCCGGTCACCGGGCCGGTGGCAGGCGATGGTCCAGCCAGCCTGGCCGAGGTCGACTGGAATGATTATGCCAACAATTTTGACAGCGATCTTTCCTTTGCCCGGGAAACCCCGCCTGCTGATGCTCCATCCCAGTTTGATTTTATCTCCAAAAAGCCGGGGATCGAGAGCCACCTGCAATGGCAACTGGCCCATCTTGACCTGAACGACCAGGAACTCACCATTGCCTATTTTATCATCGGCAACCTGGACGGCCACGGTTTCATGGATGCCGATATTGATGATATCTGCGCTTATGCCGACTGCACCCGGGAGGTCGCGGAGCGGATGCTTTCCTTGGTCCAGGGCCTTGACCCGCCGGGGATCGCCGCCCGTGATATCCGGGAATCCCTGCTCCTGCAACTTGAACGCCGGGGCCTGGCCAACTCCCTGGCTTATGAGATTGTCCGGGACCATATGAATTTGCTGGAAATGAGGAATTTCGGCCTTCTGGCCAGGAAGACCGGCGCTCCGGCCCGGCACGTGGTGACGGCCGTGGGGGTGATCGCCGACCTGACCCCCTATCCGGCCAATGAATTCACGAACGAGCAGACCTGCTACATCGTGCCGGATGTCTATGTTTTCAAGGTGGATAACGAGTTTATTGTTCGGCTCAATGACGAGGGACTGCCCAATCTGCGGCTTTCGGAAGAGTACCTGGCCCTGCTCAAGACCAAGAAGCTTAATTCCGAATCTCGCGGTTATATCCGGGAAAAACGCCGGAGCGCCCAATGGTTTATTAATTCCATTCAACAGCGACAGCGTACTATTTACAAGGTAATGGAGAGCCTGCTCAAGTTTCAGCGGGATTTTTTTGAGTTCGGCCCCGGGCACCTCAAGCCGTTGATCCTGCGCGAAGTGGCTGAAGATATCAGCATGCACGAATCAACGATCAGCCGCGTGACATCAAACAAGTACGCCCATACGCCCCAGGGGATTTACGAGCTGAAATATTTTTTCAGCACCGCCCTGAACACCATTGATGGTGACGTGGTGTCCGCCGAAAACATCAGAAACAGGATTCGCCAGCTGGTCGGGAATGAAAACCCGGCAAAACCGCTCAGCGACAATACGATTTCCGGGTTGCTGGTCAAGGAAAATATCAAGGTGGCGCGGCGTACTGTTGCCAAGTACCGCGAACAGATAGGGATTCTGCCCGTTAAATTCCGGCGTAAGAAATAATATGCTTAATTTGAGTAAAGAGTGTGTGATCCTTGATCTGGCGGCAACGACCAAGGAGGCAGTGTTGAAGGAACTGGCGGAGGCCCTGCACCATCAATGTCCGGGAATCGGCGTTGATGAGATCTGCCGGGTGCTGACGGAGCGCGAACAGGTCGGCTCAACCGGCGTGGGGAACGGTGTCGCCATTCCCCATGGCAAGGTGGCGGGGCTGGACCGGATTATGCTTTGCTTCGGTCGCAGCCGGCAGGGCATCGCTTTTGATGTCTTCGACAACCAGCCGGTTCACCTTTTTGTCGTGATTCTTTCTTCGGTCGGCCTGGCTGATGAGTACCTGAAAACCCTGGCCCGGGTGAGCCGCCTGTTGAAACAGGCGGAAAAGAGACAGCTTTTGCTGCGGGCGGAAAACCGGCAGGCCGTTGTCGACGTCTTTGCGGCCTCGACTTGAGGCCGCTGTCGCCCCGCAGTCTATTCTGCGGCCGATCTTCGTCCCGCCCGGCCCAAAGAATCCAACCCGAATCCAGGCGCCGATTCTCCTTCCCGAACTTATTTTTTTGCGCGAATCCTTTTATTTGCGGATCATTTCGGCCAGCTGAAAGGCCAGCTCCAGGCTCTGCTCGGCATTGAGACGGGGATCGCAGGTGGTCTGGTAGTTCCGGCCCAGATGCTCGTCGGCCAGGTGCCGCGCCCCGCCGATACATTCGGTCACATTGTCGCCGGTCAGCTCGAAGTGCACGCCGCCGGGTATTGTTCCCTCTGACCAGTTCAACTCGAAAAAGCAGCGCAGTTCCGTCAGGATATCATCAAAATTACGTGTTTTGTGGCCACTGTTCGCGGTAAAGGTGTTGGCATGCATGGGGTCACAGGTCCAGACCACCTTGAGGCCGGAACCTTTGACCGCCCGGAGCAGCGGCGGCAGGTGTTTTTCGATATCCCTGGCGCCAAAGCGGGTAATCAGGGTTATGCGCCCCGGTTCATTGACCGGATTAAGCCGCTCGATCAGGGCGAGGATGTCACCGGTGTCATGTTTGGGGCCGATCTTGATCCCCAGCGGGTTGAGCACGCCGCGGAGAAATTCGACGTGGGCGCCGTCGATCTGCCGGGTGCGGTCGCCGATCCACGGCATGTGGGCGGAGCAGTCATACCAGTCGCCGGTGGTGGAATCCTGGCGGGTCAGGGCATCCTCGTAACCGAGCAGCAAGGCCTCGTGCGAGGTAAAGAACTGGACCTGTTTCATCTGCGGGATATCCGTGGAAATGCCGATGGTCTCCATGAAGTCGAGGGCCTGGCTGATCTGCCGGGCCAGCCGTTCATAGGAGCGGCCCATGGGAGATTGCTTGACAAACTCCTGGTTCCAGGCCTGTACCCGCCGCAGGGCGGCAAAGCCGCCGCGGGTGAACGCCCGCAGCAGATTGAGCGTCGCCGCGGACAGGTAATAGCCCTTGAGCATCCGTTCGGGGTCGGGAATCCGGGCCTCGGCGAAAGGTTCCACGGAATTGGCCATATCTCCCCGGTAACTGGCAATCTCCCGGCCGTCGACCATTTCGGTGTCGCTGGAACGGGGCTTGGCATACTGGCCGGCCATCCGGCCCACCTTGATCACCGGTTTGCCGCCGGCGTAGGTAAGAACGACCGCCATCTGCAGCAGCACCTTCAAGGTTTCCCGGATGGTGGGGGCGTTGCAGCGGGAGAACTCCTCGGAACAGTCGCCGCCCTGGAGCAGGAAGGCCTCGCCCTCCACCGCCTTGGCCAGTAACTTCTTCAGCTCCCTGATTTCACCGGCAAAAACCAGGGGCGGGAGGGTTGAGATCGACTCGATCACCTGGTCGTACCTGGCCTTGTCCGGCCAGTTGGGTTGCTGCAGGGCTGTAAAACCATGCCAGCTTGATTTATTCCAGCTTGGGCTGCCTTTTTTCATATCTAGTTCCCGGGTAGATTCAATTTCACCTGAATCCGTGACGGCTTGAGGTGATTGTTCATGCAATATGTGGAATTTATTGCATTATTGCTAAATAAACGTATTTGCCGGTCTTCACCGCGCCGCCCTGCGGGGCGCCCGATAACGGCGCATCTGCTGCGTTGGCAACTCGTTGATATCACACCAGGATAATCAACATCGTTGCCGCCTTGCATCTGCACCGTTCTCGAACGCTCACGGATTCAGGTTCAAACAAAAGAATAACGTTCTAATTTTTCGTTTTCGGCTTATCGGTGACGCATACCCCGCCTCGGCAACAGACTTCAAGGTCATAGGCGTTGAGTATCCGGGCCTCTTTTTCCCGCCTTTTTTTATCGGCAAAGGGTTCAAACACCAGTTCGTTAACCATCCCGGCCACCCTGTTCCGGTCGGGAATCCCGGCCATCCCGGTCGTCAGCACCTTGCCGGTCAGGGTGTCAAGGGTTTCGGCCTCCCGGCAGTTGGTGACCACGGCCAGCGGGATTCTGTAGTCCGGGTCCAGGATCCTGGCTGCCGCAATGGCCGGTCTTTCCCGGGTCACCAGCGAACCGGGGGCGTAACGGATAATCATGATCCGCCGGTCCGCCACCCGGACGGTCAGTTCAATGGTGGACTTGACGTATTGCCGGTTAAATGTAGTTTCGATAAAGAGCCGGGGCTCCAGTTCTTCCCGCGCAAAGCCCTTTTCCTCGACCATAAAGCGGGCCAGTTGCTGCCGGTACCGTTCATCATCGGTATCCGGCAGTTCCGCGCCGGTCAAAAAGTCGACCAGGGTTCCGTAGACTATATGGTGACTGGACGTGTCTACCATGGTTCCTGTTCAGCTCTTGTCCGGTTCGAGTCTTTAACGCCTACAGTTCGAGCCAGGACTCGGAAAATATCGACTGGCCGGACAGCGCCTTGTACGTTTTGTAATGCTCGATGGCGGTTCCCTGCAGGGTGGACGGATCCGGGTCGGTCCCGTCCATCATACCATGAACCATGTCCACCAGGTCCTGCCGCTCACCCTTGCAGATGGCCATGAGTTCGCTGTCATAGACATTGACGATGGCCGTGCTGATGCCGTATTTCATCAGCATGATCAGGTAGGTCCGGTCCAGGTACTTGCGCAGATGCTCGGCCACGCCGTTGGAGACGTTGGACAGGCCGACGGTGGAGCCCGCGCCCGGGGCAATATCCTGCAGCATCATCATGAATTCAAGGCCGGAGGCGATCTGGTCGGAACCCAGGGTGATGGGGGTGCCGATGGGATCGAAGAGAATTTTCTCATTGGGGATGCCCGCCTCGTTGAGGGCCATCATCAGGTCAACGGCCATGGCCGCCCGCTCGTTTGAATCACGGGGCATACCGTCGGGCCCCCAGAGCAGGGCGATCACGTTGCAGCCGGACTCGGCGGCAACCGGGATGAGCTTTTCCATGCGCTCGGGCTGAGCGGAAATGGAGTTCATGATAGCCTGGGTTTTGTTCTTGACCACCTGGAAGCCGGCGGTCATGGCATCGGCATTGGTGGTGTCCAGGCACAGGGGGGTATCAACGGTGTTCTGCACCGTCTCCACCACCCAAGGCATCAGCTCGGTCCCGTCTTTGCGGGCCGGGCCGATGTTCAGGTCGAGGTAGGTAGCGCCGGCCTCGGTTTCTTCCCGGGCCATTTCCTGGACCGGGCCGGGGATACGTTCCTTCATCGCGCTGCCGCTTCTTTTTCCCATGATATTGATGCTCTCGGCAATCGCCTTTACCGTCATGGCCATTTTATGTTCTCCTTTGAAAAAATTAAATGACTTGAAAATTTTATTCCATTTTTTAGTTAAACATGATAATTTAACGTGTTTAATGGTCGTTGTCAATCGGCAAATTCCACCATGCTGACAGCCGGTTTTCAGCCGCCGGGAAACGTGAGATCACTTCATTTGTGCTCGTCATGATTTCTTTATAATATAGCAGATTCATAACCCTGATCAGTCTCAAATTATCCTCATGGAGTTTTTATGCGTTGGAATCGCCTTCTGGCCTCCGGGCTGTTGATCCTTTTTCTGGCGGAGCCCGGATATGCCAAGTTCGTACCGATCCGGTTTGACGTCTCTCGTAACCGTCTGATTGAATTCATGCTGAGTTCCCAGCTGCCGGCCGAGCATTTCAGTCGGAAAAGCCTGGCAGATGTGGCGCCGGCCGCGTTTGATCTCTATCTTCGGCAGCTGGATGCGAGAAAGAGATTTTTACTGAAAGCGGATGTCCGGGAGCTTCGGGCCCTGGCTGTTCATCTTGCCGACAATCTGCGCCGGGGCCGGATTGTGTTGCCCGACCGGGGTGCCGCCCTGTATAACCGGCAGGTTCGGAAAGTTCAGGGCATGGTGGATCAGCTCATGAAGACGGGATTCGATCCCGGGCGGCGGGACTATCTGGAGACCGATCCGAAGAAAATTGATTATGCGGCGACCGAGGCGGAGTTGCGGGACCGGTGGCGCCGCATTCTCAAGATGCAGGTCATGGAGACCTACCTGGGTTTGCGGGAGCAGGAGAAAAAAAAGAGTTCTGCCGAACAGAATAAAAAAGAGAAAAAGTCCGCCGAGGTACGGCAGCTAAAGGGACGGGGTGCCGGCGATGTTGTTGATCAGGCCCTGTGGGCCCAGGCCATGGACAAGGTGCATGAGCGGACGCAGCATTACCTGCACCGGCTGCTGCTGGAGACCCGGCAGGATCATTATAATCGTTATTTTGACGCCATTGCCAGGGCCTTCGGCCCCCATACCGATTACATGGCTCCGGCCTCCAGGGAAGATTTTGATATTCACATGAGCGGCTTCCTGGATGGAATCGGCGCCCTGCTGCGCGAAGATGACGGGCACATCAAGGTGATGCGGATTATTCCCGGCAGTGCGGCGGCGCGCCAGGGCGAGCTCCAGGCCGAAGACACCATCCTGGCCGTGGCCGAGAAGGGCGGCACACCCGTGGATATCTCCGACATGCGGATCCGGGAGGCGGTCAGCTATATCCGTGGTCCCAAGGGGACGGAGGTGAGCCTGACGGTCCGGAAGCCTGACGGCACCAAGAAGATTATCCGTATTATCCGCGATGTCGTGCACATTGAGGCAACCTACGTCAAGTCGACGTCTTTTGTCGATAAACAGGGCAATAGGCTGGGCTATATTCGAATTCCCGGTTTTTACCGTGATTTTGCCCCCGGCAAGTCGGACGACAAGCCCCGCAATGTGACCGATGACATGCGCCGGGCGCTTCATAAGATGAAAGAGGCGAAGGTTCGCGGCCTTATTCTCGATTTGCGTAATAATGGCGGCGGCTCGCTGGCCGATGCCGTGGATGTTTCCGGGCTGTTTCTGCCCGGCGGCCCGGTGGTGCAGGTCAAGAATTCCCGGGGCGTGATCCGGGTTCTCGAAGACGAGGACAAGAACGTGTCCTTCAGCGGCCCCATGATTGTGCTGGTCAACAAGTTTTCCGCCTCGGCTTCGGAAATTTTCGCCGCAGCCATGCAGGATTACGGCCGGGCCCTGATCATCGGCGGCAACCATACCCATGGCAAGGGCACGGTCCAGGCGCTGATGGATTTGAACCGGAACCTGCCCATCCTCCATCTGAAAAAGTATGATGATCTGGGGGCTCTCAAGGTCACGATCCAGAAATTCTACCGGATCAACGGAGAGTCCACCCAGTACAAGGGCGTCCATCCCGATGTTGTCGTGCCGACCGTGCTCGATTTCCTGAAGAGCGGCGAGAAGTATCTGGATTATTCGCTGCCCTGGGATCAGGTGAAAGCCGTGCCATATAAACGCTGGTCCGGTTTTCATTTCAATGTCGCTGCAGCCCGGCGCCTCGGAGAAAAATGGGTAGCTGCGAGCCCGGCATTTAAAAAGATAAAGGAAGAATCGGACCGGGCTAAAATCCGGGCCGAAAAGACCAGGCTGCCTGATTATCTTGCCGCCGTAGAAAAGGAGCGCCGGGAATTAATTGCGGAAAGAAAGGAAGATGGCGGTAACGGAACGGTTTTTGGCAAGTTGGGGGTGGCGCGAAACGGGAAGGTGCCGGGTAAAAAAGATTTGCAGGAGCAACTGGCTAAAGACCCTTTTGTCCAGGTGTCGGTCTACCTGATGGATGATCTGGCATTTCCCCGTCAATCAATTGTGAAGACGCCATGATTTTTTTCTTGAAATCGTGTGTTAGTCATGCTAGATATGCATAACTGCATGAACACTCATTCATCTTAAAGTTTAATCTTTTGCCAATTTGTTTGAATGACAATGAAACTAGCCGACGCCCTGCGGAACAAGAAAGAACAGATTCTCTCCCTGTGGATAGATAGAACGCTGGATAGCTATCTGGAACCCGGGTTTTTTAAAAAATCTAAAGATAAATTTGCCAACCCGGTCGGAGTCAATATCCGGGAAGGGCTGACCAAGCTCTATGAGATGCTTCTTGCCTCGGCCGGACAGGACCAGTATGCGGAACCGCTGGACCAGGTCATTCGGATCCGTGCTGTGCAGGAGTTTACCCCGGCCCAGGCGGTTTCTCCTATTCTTGAGCTCAAATGGGTGGTTAAGCAGGTTTTGTCCGCCGACAAAGACACCCGCCCCCTTCTTACCGAACTCGATTCCTTTGACTGCGATGTTGACCGTGCTGCCCTGGCAGCCTTTGATGTTTATATGAATTGCCGGGAGCAGTTGCATAAGGCCCGGATTTTTGAACTTAAAAGCGGCAATTTTATCCTTGCGGACTCGGGATGTCCGTCGGCCCTTATCAGGAAGAATCAGCAGGACAAATCGCAGACCCACTGAGGGCCGGTGTCTGTCACGGAAACAAGGATTCTTGTTCGGGCCCGGATGAGCGGATCAGCGAGACTCCAGGTAAGACCGGCTCCTGCCGGGGGGTTATCCCGGGAAGAGGCAAAATAGCAGGGCAACCAGCCGGTACGGGCAGGGCGCAAAGCCTGTTGGTCCGGCTCTATCGTAATGTTTCACACAGTTTTAATTTAACATGAAGCTAGGGAGTGAGCGATGAAGTACACCTTCCCGTTGGGGGCAGTCATTGTCTTGGCCTTGATTGCGTGGCTTGGGTCCCAGATACCGGGTATGCAATACCTCTTTGGCGTTGCCGTTCCGTATCTGGCCATGGCCCTGTTTCTTGGTGGATTTTGCTACCGGGTGGTTTATTGGGCCAAGTCTCCGGTGCCATTTCATATTCCGACCACCTGTGGTCAGGAGTATTCCCTGCCCTGGATCAAGCAGGACAAACTTGAATGTCCGGTCAACACCTCCCAGGTTGTGGCCCGGATGTTTCTCGAGATCTTTCTGTTCCGCTCTCTGTGGCGGAATACCAAGGCTATGGTTTACGATGGGCCGAAATTGACCTACGAGTCCAGCAAGTGGCTGTGGCTCTTCGGTCTGCTCTTTCATTACAGCCTTCTGGTTATCATAATTCGTCATATGCGGCTGTTCCTGAATCCGGTGCCGGGTTTTCTGCATGGCCTGGAATTCGCCGACGGCATCCTGCAGATCGGGGCACCGAATCTGTATCTCACAGATGTGACCATTCTGCTGGCACTGATCCTGCTTTTCGGCCGACGTCTGACTAACCGGCATGTCCGCTATATTTCCCTGCCCAATGACATGTTTCCGCTGTTTCTTATTTTTGCTATTGCCTCCACCGGAATTATGATGCGTTATTTTTTGCGTTCCGAGGTTGACATCATCAATATCAAGCAACTTGCCCTCGGCCTGGTCACGCTGCATCCTGTCATTGCCGGGAAGCTCAGCCCGCTTTTCTATACCCACCTTTTTCTGGTCTCCACGTTGCTGGTCTATTTCCCCTTCAGCAAGCTGATGCATATGGGCGGTATCTTCCTCAGCCCGACCAGAAATCTGGCCAACAACAGTCGGATGGTGCGTCATATCAATCCCTGGAACGATCCGAATATCAAGCCGCATCCTTATTCGGCATATGAAGACGAGTTCAGGGAGAATATGGTGGAGATGGGTATTCCGGTGGAAAAACCGTTACCCGAAAAGACCGAGGACTAATAGTTGCATAACCTCAAGAGTAGAAGGATAGAGCAATGGCAGATGTAGTAAAGGCAGATAAGCTGGCACGGAGCGTGGCCGAGGGGCCTACCTTGATGACCGGCTCCATTCCGCGCAAGTCCTGGATGGATATACCGGTCGTCTTCAAGCCCGGCAATTATTGCTACCCGACCAATCCTGCAACCCAGGGGTACCTGGACAGGCAGCCAGGGGTCAGCTTTCCCAATGTCCGCGAGTGGAATCCTGAAGACGAAGACTGGAAGCTCCAGGAAAACTGGAAAGAGATCATTATCAACGGCTTGGCCGAACGGCTGGATAAGTTTCGTTCCTTGAAGATCTTCATGGACTGCTGTGTCCGTTGCGGGGCCTGTGCCGATAAGTGCCATTTTTTCCTGGGCACCGGGGATCCCAAGAACATGCCGGTGCTGCGGGCCGAGCTCCTTCGTTCCGTTTACCGGCAGCATTTTACCCTGGCCGGCAAGCTGCTGGGCAAGATGGCCGGCGGCCGCGAGATGACGACTGCGATCATCAAAGAGTGGTTCATGTATGCCTATCAGTGCACCGAGTGCCGTCGCTGCTCGGTTTTCTGTCCCTACGGCATTGATACGGCCGAGATCACCATGATGCTGCGCGAGTTGCTGCACCTGGTCGGGGTCGGTATCAACTGGGCCTTGGGACCGGTAACCAACTCCAACCGGACCGGCAACCATATGGGACTGACTCCCCAGGCCTTTAAGGGCAACATCGATTTTCTCTGTGAAGATCTTGAGAACCTGACCGGGATCAAAATTACCCCTTCCTTTAACCGCAAGGGTGCCGAAGTCCTCTTTATCACTCCTTCGGCCGATGTCTTCGCCGAACCCGCCATCTTTACCTGTATGGGTTACCTGTTGCTTTTTGAGGCCATCGGCCTTGATTACACTTGGTCGACCTATGCCTCGGAGGGCGGCAACTTCGGTCTTTTTACCTCCAACGAGATGATGAAGAAACTCAACGGCAAGATGTATGCCGAAGCCGAACGCCTTGGCGTCAAGTGGATTCTGGGCGGAGAGTGCGGTCATATGTGGCGGGTTGTTCATCAGTACATGGATACCATGAACGGTCCGGCTGATTTTCTCGAAGTGCCGAAATCACCGGTAACCGGCACTGTTTTCGATAATGCATCATCCACCAAGATGGTGCATATCAGTGAATTTACCGCTGACCTGATCTATCATGGCAAACTGAACCTGGACAAGAGCCGGAACAGCCATATCATCGCCACCTTCCATGATTCATGCAACCCGGCCCGGGCCATGGGGCTCCTGGAAGAGCCGCGCTATGTCCTTGATCATGTCGTTGACAACTGGTTTGAAATGCCGGAAAGCACGATCCGTGAAAAGACTTACTGCTGCGGTTCCGGTACGGCCCTCAATACCAGTGAAATCATGGAACTGAGAATGCGCGGCGGCCTGCCGCGTGCCAATGCGGTCAAGTATGTTCATGAGCGGCACGATGTCAATACCCTGGCCTGTGTCTGCGCGATTGACCGGGCCACCCTGACCGTACTTATGGATTACTGGGTCCCCGGGGTGAAGGTCTGCGGAGTCAGCGAACTGGTGGGCAACGCGCTGGTCATGGAAGGCGAGAAGAGACAAGAACTGGATGAAGGTCTTCGGACCATGGTTTAATTTCCTGGCAGGAGTGGAGGACAAGTGATGTACGACAGCGGTAAGATTATACCGGGGCTGATAATTTTCGTCCTGTTTGTCACGTTTCCCGTGTGGTACAACCACGGTGATGCCGGGGCGGTGCCAAAGCCTGAAATGCCGAAAAATGCAAAAAAATGTGTTTTACCGGTTGCCCAGATGCGGACGGAACATATGCAGCTTCTCCTCGACTGGCGGGATGAGGTCCTGCGTCAGGGAGACTGGGGGTTTATAAAAATCGATGGTAAACCGTTTCAGAGAAGTCTGCAGAATGCCTGTTTGAAATGCCATACCAACAAGAAAAAGTTCTGTGATAAATGTCATACCTATGCGGCTGTAAATCCATATTGCTGGGATTGTCATTTTGCTCGTGTTAAGAAGTGAGTGAGCATCTAAGGAGGATATAGACTGTGGATAAAAAGAGAAGAGAGTTCCTCAAGATCGCCGGTATCTCCACCTTGGCCGGGCTTGGCGGAACGGCAGTGATAGATCGGCTCGCTACCGGAGCCAGTCCTGCGCGGGCCAGGGCTGCCTATGAGATTAATTCTCTGAGTCCCGCCGGACAGCCGAAGGAAAAAGGTCCTGCCAAGGCCGCAGCCAAGACGTCTCAGCGGTTAGGTTTGGTTATCGACATGCGGAAGTTCAACGCGAATCCGGGGCTGGCGGAAAAATGCATCAAGACCTGCGATTTCCTCCATAATATACCTCACTTTAACAACAAAAAAGATGAGGTCAAGTGGGTCTGGCTGACCGGCTATGAAAATGCCTTTCAAGAGCACAGCCATTATTACCGGAACGAGACGCTTGAAAAGAATCAGGTCCTGCTTTTATGCAATCAGTGCGATGATCCTCCCTGTGTGCGCGCCTGCCCGACCAAGGCAACATTCAAAGCCAAGAACGGTATCGTGGCCCAGGATTATCACCGCTGTATCGGCTGCCGTTTCTGCATGGCGGCCTGTCCATACGGTTCGCGGAGTTTCAACTGGCGTGACCCCCGCGGCGGCCTTGATATGAAACATATCAATCCCGAGTACCCGACCAGGATGCGCGGGGTTGTGGAAAAATGCACTATGTGTGTTGAACGTGTCGGTATCGGCAAATTGCCCGCCTGCGTAGAGGCCACCGGCGACACCAAGGCCATGATATTCGGCGATCTGAATGATGCTAATTCCGAAATCAGGAAATTTCTGAAGGAGAATTATACCATTCAGCGTAAGCCTTCACTGGGAACTCATCCATCAGTCTTTTATATCGTGTGAGGTAGCCATGTTTGAAAAAGCGCTCAAGGGCAACAACTATTACTGGATATGGCTGGCCTTCTTAGGCACCTTTATGGCTATTGGTGCCTTCTGCTATGTGCGTCAGTATCACTATGGTCTTGGCTTGACCGGTATGAGCCGGGATGTCTCCTGGGGTGTCTATATCGCCCAGTTTACCTACCTTGTCGGTGTCGCCGCCGGAGGGGTGATGCTGGTGCTCCCCTTTTATGTTCATGACTACAAGGTATTCGGCAAGATTACCATTCTCGGCGAGTTCCTGGCGATCGCGGCCTTGCTCATGTGCCTGACCTTTATCATGGTCGATCTTGGCCAGCCCCTGCGCGTCATGAACGTTATTCTGCACCCGACTCCGCATTCCATGCTGTTCTGGGACATGTGTGTTCTCAACGGCTATCTCTTCCTGAACATCCTGTGCGGCTGGGTTATCCTGACGGCTGAACGGAAACAGGTGGCGCCACCCAAGTGGATTTATCCCTTTATTTATCTCTCCATTCCCTTTGCGATTTCCATTCATACCGTAACCGCCATGCTCTACTGCGGTCTGCCCGGCCGGCATTTCTGGCTGTCAGCCATCATTGCTCCCCGTTTCCTGGCCTCGGCCTTTGCCGCCGGCCCCGCCCTTGTCGTTATGGCCGCCTTGATTATGAAACGCGTTGCCAATTTCGATCCCGGCAGGAAGGCCATCGACAAAGTGGTGACGATCATTATTTATGCCACCCTGGTTAATGCCTTCTTTGTCCTGCTCGAATTCTTTGTGGCCTTTTACAGTAACATTCCCGGCGAAAAGCATGCCCTTGAATATCTCTATTTCGGCCTTGTCGAAAATGGGCATATGTACAACAATCTTGTTCCTTTCTCGTGGGGTTTTGTCGTTTTCTGCATCGTCGGGGTAACCCTGCTCAGTCTGCCCTATACCCGGCATAAAAATGAATTCTGGCTCTGGGTGGGTTGCTTTTCCATCTTTATCGCGCTCTGGTTCGACAAGGGTGTCGACTTTGTCCTGGGCGGTTTTGTGCCGAGTCCTCTGGGCGCAGTGACTCAGTACTATCCGACTTTGAATGAAATCATGATTACCATCGGCGTCTGGTCCATGGGCTTCTTTATCCTGACCGTCCTCTATAAAATCGCCCTCGGAGTAGAACACGAGATCGAAGCCTGAGCTGACTGCCGCTTCTCATCCCTGTTGATTTGTAGCCGCCCCCGATCTTGAATGATCGGGGGCTTTTTTTTGTTTACAGGGTATGCTATCATAGCAACTTCAAGGAGCCAAAAATATAATCTCGAAAAGCGCGGGCGTAATGGAACACAGGCAGGACAGGAAACGAAAAATTCTGCTCATTTATTTTTCATTTTCCAGCCAGACTAATAACCTGGTTCAGGCCATAGTCAACGGTCTGGAGGAGTTTGATATCGAGATTGTCCTGGAACGGCTGGTGCCCGTCAAGCCGCTCCATTTCCCTATCGGCACGATTTCCGGTACGCTGTGGCTGATGATGCTCACTTCCTTCCGCTATCGTCTTCCCATCAAGCCGCTTTCCCCTCGCTGCTTCGACGATTACGATTTAATCGTGCTTGCCGGTCCGACCTGGTCATACAATCCCAGCGGTCCGGTTCTTTTTCTCTTTGATCGTGACGGCGAGCGTCTGTTTCGCGGCGAGCATGTCCTGCCCCTTATTTCATGCCGGGGTTACTGGCGCATGCACTGGTGGGGGCTCAGGCGGCTGTTAAAAAAATGCGGGGCCGTGGTGGTCAACCGGATCGTTTTTTCCCATCCCAACCCTGAGCCGTGGCGGACCATCGGCGTTTTTCTCAAGCTCGCCGGCAAGAATCCCGAACGGCGGCCGTGGATTGCGAAAATGTACCACAAATACGGACATACACGGGAACAGCTTAATGAGGCCCGGCGTTTCGGGCAGATGATCGGCCGGGAACTGGTGCAACACGGTACCCGGAATATAAAATCACTTGATTTTAATACCAAGCTCGCCCGGCCCTGACAGGGTTTCTTTAACCGAAATCCGTGAGCGCTCGGGCACGCTGCAGATGCAAGCCGTCACGGATTCAGTTTAGAAGATCGGCCCCATGGCCAGGTAGGCGTGCCAGAGCTTGAAAATGGAGTGCTGGAAAAAGAGATACAGGATGGCGGCCAGTGCGAGAAAGGGGCCGTAAGGGATCCGGGTCTGGCCCCCCTTGCCCTGCTTGACCATGGCGCCAAGGCCGGCGATACTGCCGGTGAGTGAACTGGTAAAGATGACAAAGAGCAGGCTCTGCCAGCCGAGAAAGGCGCCGATCATGCCCAGGAGTTTGATGTCGCCACCACCCAGGCCGTCCCGCCTGGTCAGGAGATAATAGCCTTGGGCAATACAATAGAGGAAGCCGCCGCCAATGATAATTCCGAGCGCCGATTCCTGCCAGGTGACGTGCGAGTTCAAAAAAGAACCGGCAAAACCGATGATGATGCCGGGCAGGCTGATGGCATCCGGGATTATCTGGTGATTGATGTCGATGAAGATAACGACCAGCAGGGCGGCCAGGAAAACAAAGTAGAGGATAAATTCGAACGACGGGCCGAACCTGGTGTACAGGGCCAGGGAGAGCAGGGCCATGCACAGTTCGACCAGGGGATACTGCCAAGAGATGGGTGCCCGGCATGCCCGGCATTTGCCGCGCAGCAGGAGAAAGCTCAGCAGGGGGATGTTATCATAGCCGTGAATTGCCGCGCCGCATTTCGGACAGTGAGACGGCGGGAAGACAATAGACTCGCCCTCTGCCGGCAGCCGGAGAATCACGACGTTGAGAAAGCTGCCGACAACGGCCCCGAATATAAAACTGCTTATGGACAATAAACCGGATATGGATATATTGCCTGTGGAGATGTTCATTGGCAGCCTTGGTTCAAGATTTAAACCGGGCATGGATACGGAAATTCATGCCTCCTCATCCTTGTAGCGCTTTCCATGACTGAGTTCCAGGAAAATTCGACAGTAACGGCCAGAGAGTCTCTGGCCGGCGATGTCTTCCGCCTTACCGTGCAGGCGCCCCGCATCGCGGCGGCGGCGCAACCGGGGCAGTTTGTCATGGTCCGGGCCGGCGATACCCTTGATCCTCTTCTGCGGCGGCCCTTGTCCATCCACCAGGTGCTGCCGGACGGCAGGCTGCGGTTGCTCTTCAAGGTGGTCGGCAAGGGGACCGGCCTGCTGGCCGGCCTGGGGCCGGGGAAGATGATTGATCTTATCGGTCCGCTGGGCCGGGGCTTCAGCCTGGGGCCGGCTGGGCCGGCGTGTCTGGTCGGGGGCGGCATGGGCATGGCGCCGCTGTATTTTCTGGCCCGGTGGCTCCTGCAACTCAGGCCGGGGCCGGGAGATGATCAGATCCTCCTCGGCGCCCGGAACCGGGCGGAGCTGAAGCTGCCGGCCGCTGAATTTTCCGGCCTCGGCTATCCGCTCCACCTGGCCACCGATGACGGCAGCCTCGGGCATCACGGCTTGGTGCCCGAGCTGCTGGATGATGTCCTGCCATCGGTCAGGCAGGTCTACGTCTGCGGCCCTTATCCGATGATGCGGACGGTGGCCCTGAAATGCAGGGATGCCGGCGTCGCCTGCCAGGTGTCCCTGGAAACCCACATGGCCTGCGGCCTCGGGGTCTGCCTGGGTTGCGCGGTTGCGGTCGCCGGCGGCGGCTATAAGCATGTATGCAAAGACGGTCCGGTTTTTGCGGCAGACGAGGTGTTATGGAAAATGTAATAGACCGGGACGGCGTTGACCTGCGGGTCCGGATCGGGGGACTGCACCTGCAGAATCCGGTGCTGACGGCCTCGGGGACTTTCGGCTACGGCCGGGAATTGACCGCGTTTGTCAATCCGGCCCGACTTGGCGGTATCGTGGCCAAGGGGATATCCCTGTCGCCGCGGCCCGGTAATCCGCCGCCGCGGGTGGTGGAAACGGCTTGCGGCATGCTCAATGCCATTGGCCTGGAAAATGTCGGCGTCGAGCGTTTTATCAGCGAAAAGCTGCCTTTTCTGCGGCAGACCGGTACCCGGGTGATCGTCAACATCCTGGGTGACACGGTGGAAGAGTATGGCCGTCTTGCCGGCCGTCTTGCCGGTGTTGAAGGCATAGACGCCCTGGAGGTCAATATTTCCTGCCCCAACGTCAAGAAAGGCGGGGTGGCCTTCGGCACCATCCCGGAGACGGCCGCCGCCGTCACCAGGGCGGTCCGGGCCGCGGTGGATGTGCCGGTGATCGTCAAGTTGTCTCCCAACGTGACCGATATTACCGTCATTGCCCGGGCCGTGGAGGCTGCCGGGGCGGACGCGGTTTCGTTGATTAACACCCTGCTCGGCATGGCCATTGACAGCCGCTCCCGGAAGCCGTGTCTGGCCAACGTGGTGGGCGGCCTTTCCGGGCCGGCGATCAAGCCGGTGGCCCTGCGCATGGTCTGGCAGGTCGCCCGGGCGGTGGCCATTCCCGTGATCGGGATCGGCGGCATTGCCACGGCCGGGGATGCCCTGGAATTCCTGCTGGCCGGGGCCACGGCCGTGCAGGTCGGCACCGCGAATTTTTACCGGCCCCGGGCCGGCGAGGAAATCATTGATGGAATCCGGGACTTTCTGCGGCAGGAGGGAGAGCCGTCGGTGCGGAACATTATCGGTCAGGTCCGGGTCGATGAACAGTAACCAAACATTAAACCGGGGAATGATCTGTGTCGCCGTTGCGGCCCGGGATGCGGTAGAGGCAGAGAAGGCTGTCCGCCAGGTCCGGGGCCGGGTGGAGGTGGTGGAAATTCGGCTCGATGCCATGCCGGTGCCGCAGGTGCCGCAGGTGCGCCGTTGCTGCGACCTCCTTGAACCGCCTCTTATCTTTACCAACCGGCCCCTGTGGGAAGGCGGGCAGTTTCGCGGCCCGGAAACCGAACGTCTGGCGCCGTTGCTGGAGGCCGCTGCCCAGGGGGCGGCCTTTATTGATTTTGAATTGCGGGCCGACCCCGGATTGCGGGGCCGGCTGCTTGCGAGCATGGCCGGTTCCGGCAGCCGGCTGATCATCTCCTGCCATGATTTCGCCGGCACGCCGACGGACGAGGAACTTGGCGGCATCCTGCAGCAGATGCTTGCGAGCGGCGCCCACATCGGCAAGATCGTGACCATGGCCCATAGTGATCTTGACGTCCTGCGGGTTCTGCATTTACAGGTCATGGCCCGGGAGCGCGACTTCCCCCTGATTGCCTTCTGCATGGGCGAGGCCGGCGGCATCAGCCGTCTGGCAACCCTGTATCTCGGCGGTTTCATGACCTATGCGGCCATAAGCGAAGAAGAGGCGACCGCCCCTGGACAATTGTCGCTTGCCCGCCTGTCGGCCCTGGTGGACAATTTTGAGCAGGCCGCGGCTCTCTGCAGATAGTGTCCCATGCCCAGGCTTTTTGTTGCCATTGATCTGCCGGCGCCGGTGCAGGAGAACCTGACCGCCATGTTTTGCGGGCTACCTGGAGCCCGCTGGACGGCACCTGAACAACTGCACCTGACCGTGCGTTTTATCGGCGAGGTCGACAGCAGCCGGTTCCGTGATATCCGCGAGGCCCTTGGTGAAGTTAGGTGTCATAGTTTTTCCCTGCACCTTGAAGGGGTCGGTTTTTTCCCGCCCCGGGGCCGGCCCCGGGTCCTCTGGGCCGGGGTGGGGAAAAACGAGCAGTTGCTCCAATTGTACCGGCGGCTTGAGACGGCCCTGGTGCGCGCCGGCCTGGAACCGGAGAGGCGGAAATTTGCCCCGCATATCACCCTGGCCCGGTTACGGAACACGCCGGCCTCCAGGGTCGGAGGATTCATTGCCGCGCACAGCCTGTTGGTGACGGCGGATTTTGCCGTCAATCAGTTTGTCCTTTATTCCAGCGTCTTGAACGGCAGGGGGGCCAAACATTATGTGGAAGAGGTGTACCCGTTATCCTGAAGACGGGGTGCGGCTGCACTTGTTACAGCGATTTGCTGAAGACAGTAGCCGTTGTGGACCAGCCGGCATTCGCCTGTGCCCGGCGATAAACTTTCGGACAACGGCCGTTGGTCTCGGTCACGCTTATCCGGAAGCCTTTGCCGACCGTGGTGATTGTTGCCGTGTTGCCGTGCGATAGAGGTCTGAAACTGATCCCCTGGGCAGGGGTGAGCGTCCCGTCCGCACTGATCGCCCCGCTAAAGCCACCATGATGAACGGGTATGGCATAGTAGTCCGACAAGGTGTTGATAATCGAATTGGCGTCGGTCTCGGCGCCTGAACAATAGGCCTTGTCCCGGTAGGCAATAAAATTAGGAATAGCAACGGCTGACAGGATGCCGATTATGGCGATAACAACCATGACCTCGATAAGCGTAAAGCCGCCATGGGCATATCGCCCAACCTTTTTTTCGTACAGGTTCACCCGCACCTCATCTTCGCCCGTTTCGGAGTCGCGCCCACTTGCTTACCTGGCCTCCTCGCATCCACCAAGGATAGATTCGGAGTTCCAAAAGGATCCAAGGCACAGGTGAACTCGTTCGGGCCGAGTCTCCCCCGAGGTTGCCGCCCCAGGTGAACTGTTATTGTTTTCAATGGGTTGGTTTGTCATTTTTTTGCACTTTCTATTTTTGTTGTATCATATCTTATTTTTTATGCAATGAACAAAATGTGCGCACGATATGACTATCCGGCCGGAAATCGAGACAAAAACGGCCTCGATGCAGCCGGCCCTGCCGGACGGGCGCCGGTAATTATTGCTCAGCCTTGTGCCGTCAAGGACCGCGTGATGCAGCTTGACCTCGGGGAAAATATTCGGTATCTACAGGCGCAGTGGCGGGGGGCGTGCCGGGATGCTTCTCCTGACGGAGCACCGGCGGCAGCGGCGAAACAGGTTGAATTGCCGGGTGTGGTAGTGGCTGGAAAAATGAAAAAGGCGGTTACGGCATTATAAATGCTGTAACCGCCTGGACAGACGTGGAGGCGACGACCGGATTTGAACCGGTGAATAATGGTTTTGCAGACCACTGCCTTACCACTTGGCTACGTCGCCATTAATCTTTGTGACGGCAATTTATACCATAGTTCCCTGATTTGACAAGGGAGAAACCTGCCCGGCAGGGATTTTCCTGCCGGCATGGCGGGCATTTTGCCTGAAATGTATTTTTATATCATAATGTTACCTGAATCCGTGAGCGTTCGAGAGCGGTGCAGATGCCAGGCGGCAACGATGTTGATTATTCTGGTGTGATATCAACGAGTTGCCAACGCATCAGCTGTACCGTTATCGGGCGCCCCGCCGTCACGGATCCAGGGTTACGTAATCAATGCGGGAATTTATTATGGCGATGACTCTTGACACCCTGATTCAGGATAACAACGAACGGCTGGCCGGGTTGCAGGCCGGAATCGGATATACATTCAACAATGTCGGCCTGTTGCAACAGGCCATGGTTCACAGCTCTTTTGCCTTTGAGCGGATGAAAAAAGGCCGGCACAACGAAACCCTGGAGTTTCTGGGCGATGCCGTCCTGGATCTCACCGTGGGTTATATTCTCTTTACCCGTTTTCCTGATATGCGGGAGGGTAAATTGACCCGGATCCGGGCCGGCCTGGTCAATGAAAGCGGGCTGGCCGAAATGGCCCGCTCCATCGGCCTGGGGGATTATCTCCTGCTGGGCCGCGGTGAAGACGCTTCCGGGGGCAGGGAAAAGTCCTCGATTCTGTCCTGCGCGTATGAGGCCCTGGTCGGCGCTCTTTTTATGGACGGTGGCTATGACCAGGCCCTGTCCTTTGTCCGGCAATGGTTTGAACCGCTCATCGATAAACGGCGGGAGATCCTGCTGGCCGCTGATGCCAAGAGCGCCCTGCAGGAGCAGTTGCAGGAAAAATTCAACGAAGGCCCCGAGTATATACTGGACAAAGAGGACGGCCCTGCCCATGCCCGCGTTTTTACCGTGTCCGTGCTGTTTCACGGCCGCGCTCTCGGCTGCGGCCGGGCTTCCAGTAAAAAGGAGGCGGAGCAGATCGCGGCTACCGCGGCGCTGCATAATTTAAGCGAACCGCCGCAATAACCGCGCCCCTGCCAGATTTTCCAGCCGGCCTGCAAAAAAGTGAACACGCCTCTTATTATCCCGGTTTTCATCCCTCACCAGGGCTGTCCTCATCGCTGTATCTTCTGTGATCAGCGGCGGATCAGCGGCCGGGACCGTCGTCAGCCGATTACTCCCCGTGAGGTGCGGGCCATCATTCATCTTTGGCTGGCCCGCAGCCGCAAGAATCGGGAGAGAGCGGTCCAGGTTGCCTTTTACGGCGGCAGTTTTACCGGCCTGCCCCGGCCGCGTCAGCAGGAACTGCTCGCGGCCGCCGCTCCGTTCCTGGAGCGGGGCGAGGTTCACTCCCTGCGGCTTTCAACCCGTCCCGATTATATTGATGCCGGGACCGTGGCCTTTCTCAAGGATTACGGCGTTTCGATTGTTGAGCTTGGCGTGCAGTCTCTCGATGATCAGGTCCTGGCCGCCGGCAACCGGGGACACAGCGCGCAGCAGACCCGGGACGCTATCCGGCTTTTGCGCCAGGGCGGGCTGCAGGTCGGGGCTCAGCTCATGACCGGCCTGCCAGCCGAAACGAGCCGCTCGTTGATGAAAACGGTCAGGGAGATGGCCGGGTTGCAGCCGGATTTTGTCCGGATTTACCCGGTACTGGTCCTGCAGGGGAGCGGCCTGGCCCGGCTCTATGAACAGGGCGAATATCGGCCGCTTTCCCTGGGGGCGGCCGTTATCCGGGCGGCCTGGATGAAAAAATATTTTGCCGCTTACTCCATCCCGGTGGTGCGCCTGGGCCTGCAACCAGGACCGGCACTGGAAAACGCCCTGCTGGCCGGGCCGTACCACCCGGCCTTTGGCGAGATGGTGAACGCCCGGCTCATGCTGCAACGGACCAGACGCTTGCTGGCCGGCGTGAAGGCGGGCTGCAGAGTGACCCTGACTATCGCCGACCGGGACCAGTCCGTGTTTCGCGGGCTGAAGTCGGCCAATATCAGCAGGCTGGAGCAATTGGGCCTGTTGAAGAAGTTTACCTTGTGCCTGGACCCGTCGCAACCGCGCCAGACCGTAACATTGACCCCTGGATCGTGAAATAGTATGCTCAGCATCAATAATCTCAACCTTCAGTATGGCGGCAAGCATCTGTTCCGGGATGTTTCGGTGCAGGTGCATACCGGCGACCGCATTGGTCTGGCCGGGGTCAACGGCTCGGGCAAGTCAACGCTGTTTAAAATCATGTGCGGTCAGCAGGAGATCGATCCCGGCACGGTGAGCCGGGCCTCCTGGTTCACCGTTGCCTATCTACCCCAGGAGGTGACGGTCAGCCTTGGCCGGCAGACCATTTTCGCCGAGGCCGAGTCCGCCTTTGCCGAGGTCCTGGTCCAGCAGCGGGAAATGGAGGAAATCGGCCGCGAGCTGGCGGGTCTGTCTGAGGATGATTCCCGGGTGCAGCCGTTACTCAGGCGTCAGGGCGAGTTGCAGCACCTGCTGGAAGGCCATGATGTGTTTCGTATCCGGCCGTCTATTGAACGAATCCTCCTGGGCCTCGGTTTTTCGGCCGCCGACCTGGACCAGGAGGTCGAGAGCTTTTCCGGCGGCTGGATCATGCGGCTGATGCTGGCCAAGCTGCTGCTGCGGGAGCCGGCCCTGCTGCTCCTTGATGAACCGACCAACCATCTTGATCTCGACTCTTTGACCTGGCTGGAGGAGTTTCTCGGCCAGTATCGGGGGGCCATGATTATCATCTCTCATGACCGTTCCTTTCTCGACCGGGTCACCAGCATCACCTGGGAGTTGAGCCTGGGCCGCCTCACCGTCTATCGCGGCAATTATTCCAAGTACCTGGTCGACAAGGAAGAGCGTCTGGCCGTCGAGCGGGCGGCATATGCCAACCAGCAGGCACGGATCAAGCAGACGGAACGGTTTATCGAAAGGTTTCGCGCCAAATCCACCAAGTCCCGGCAGGTCCAGAGCCGGGTCAAGCAGTTGCAGAAGATGGATCGCCTGGAGCTGTCGGCCAGCGAGCGCTCCATTCATTTCTCCTTTCCGCCGGCCGTCTCCTCTGGGCGGGATGTGCTCGAGGTGCAGGGGCTGCGCAAGGCGTTCGGCGGCCGGGTCGTCTTTGACGGCCTGGATCTCTCCCTGCAGCGCGGCGATAAACTGGCGGTGGTCGGGGTCAACGGGGCCGGCAAGACAACCCTGCTCAAGATTATAGCCGGCATCGAGCCTGCCGAGGGCACGGTGCGGCTGGGCTATAACGTCATGTTCTCCTATTTCGGCCAGCACCAGGCTCAGGAGCTGGCCGCTGATCTGACGGTACTGGATACGGTCTATCACGCGGCCGAAGAGCTGACGATGACCCGGGTCCGTTCCCTGCTGGGCGCCTTTCTCTTCTGCGGCGACGATGTGGACAAAAAGGTGCAGGTACTCTCGGGTGGAGAAAAAAGCCGGGTGGCCCTGGCCCGGATGCTGGTGCAGCCGGCCAATCTCATGCTCCTGGACGAGCCGACCAACCATCTGGACATCAGTTCCCAGGAAGTGCTGCAGGAGGCCCTGGCCCAGTATGAGGGGGCCATTATCGTGGTCTCCCATAACCGTTTTTTCGTCAACTCCTTTGTCAACAAGGTGCTGGAGGTCAGGGATGGCCGGGCCACACTGTTTGAGGGCAACGTGGACGATTACCTGAGCCGCCGGCGCCGGGAAGAGGCGGAATCGGCCGGGCTGCCCAAGGATACCGGGGTCGGGACCCCGGATGCCCCGGGCGCGGACAAGAAAGGTCAGCGCCGGGAGCGCGCCCTGCTGCGGCAGAAGCTCAGTAAACAGCTCAAGCCCTGGAAAAACAAGGTGCGGCAGGCCGAAGCGGAGATCGAACAACTGGAAGCACGCAAACAGGAAATGGAAAAATTGATGGCCGATCCGGAACTGTACGCCGACCAGGCGAAATGGTCCGAGGTCAGCCGGGAGTATAGCGGGGTCGGGCGTCGACTCGAGCGGCATTACGCCCTCTGGGAAGAGGCCCAGGAGCGGGTTGAGAGTATCGAACAGCAGACCTGAGCCCGGCGTTTGGCTGTCCTTGCCTCTGAGTCCCGTTAATTGTTTCCTGAATCCCCGAACTAAAACCATTATGCAGGCGGTTCGCATCAAGTTATGACTCCGGATATCCTGATTACCAATGCCCTGTTGTTCCGGGAACCCGGGACCGGCGAAGAGATTGAGCGCGGCTTTGTCGCGGTCCGTGACGGCCGGATCGAAAGGCTCGGCCCCATGACTGAACTTGGCGACCGGTCGGCGGCAACAACCATTGATGCCGGGGGCGGCCTGCTGATGCCGGGCCTGGTCAATACCCATTGCCACGCGGCCATGACCCTGTTTCGCGGCCTGGCCGATGATTTGGAACTGGCCGCCTGGCTCAACGGCCATATTTTTCCCGCCGAAGCCGCCCATGTCAACCCGGAGATGGTGTACTGGTGCTCGAAGTTGGCGGCCGCCGAGATGATTCTTGCCGGCACCACGCTGGTGGCGGACGGCTATTTTTTCGCCGGCCAGGCGGCCCGGGCCTTCAGTGAAACGGGGCTGCGTGCGGTCGCGGCCCAGGGCGTGATCGATTTTCCGGCGCCGGGCGTGCCGGAGCCGGCCGAAAATATCCGGGCGGCGGCCCGCTTCATTGATGAGCGGCAGGACTGGCATCCTCTCATCACCCCGGCCGTTTTTGCCCATTCTCCTTATACCTGTGCCCCGGAAACACTGCAAAAGGCCAAGGCCCTGGCCCGTTCCCGCAATGTCCCGTTTTTTGTCCATGTGGCGGAAACCGGGCAGGAGCAGGGGCTCATCGCCGGCGCTCGGGGCGACTCGCCGGTCAGGCACCTCGAGGCCCTGGGGATTCTCGATGAACAGACCGTCTGCGTCCATTGCGTCTGGGTGGATGAAGAGGATCTGGATGTCCTGGCCCGGCGCAACGCCAGGGTCTCGATCTGCCCGCAGTCGCACCTGAAACTGGCCTCGGGCATGGCCCCGCTGGCCGCCATGCTGGAGCGCTCCATTACCGTCGGCCTGGGCACTGACGGGGCGGCGAGCAATAACGGGCTGGACCTGTTCCGGGAGATGGATATCTGTGCCAAGGTGCAGAAAATCAAGACGATGGACCCGGTGGCGGTCAGGGCCGGAGATGTCTTACGGCTGGCCACCCGTGACGGCGCGGCCGTGCTCGGTTTTGCGGAGCGGCTGGGAACGCTCCGGGAAGGCAACCTGGCCGACCTGATTCTTGTTGATCTTGACCGGCCTCACCTGCAGCCCTTTTACGGACCCGACCTGCTGGTGTACGCCGCCGGCGGTGCCGATGTGCGCTCGGTCATCATCAATGGCAAGCTGGTCATGCACAACCGGCAACTGCTGACCATTGACCTGGATGAAACCATGGAGCGGGTGCGTGACCTGGCCGGGTCGGTTGGCTGAACTCGTACGGGCTGAGTATCCCTAGAGGTTGTCCGCCCCTGGCGATCTGTTACGAATTTTTTCTCTCAAGATCGGGCATCATTTGGTATAATTGATCAATATCTCCACTGCGACGAATTTCTGCATATGCTGACAGCACTGAATCTTATTGCCGAACGAAAGATACGGCAGGCGATCGAAGAAGGCACGATGGCCGACCTCAGTCACTGGAAAAACAAGCCGCTGCCTGAGGATGACATGGGACATGTACCTGCGGACCTGAGGATGGCCTACCGGATATTGAAAAATGCCGGCTATATCCCGGAAGAAGTGGCGCTGCAGAAGGAAATAGTGCGCACGGAAGATTTACTTGCCCGGTGTGCGGACGAGAAAGAGAAGTATAAGCAATTGAAAAAATTAAATTACTTGCGGTTTAAGCTCGAGTGCCGCATGGGGAAAAATCTCCAGGTGGATGTGGATTCACCATACTATGACAAGGTGGTCAATAAGATGACTGTCAAGGGAAAATGAAGAGAAAAACGTTCCGGTTATCTCCCGGGATGGTGGGTTTTTTGTTTTTCGATAGGACAGTCCCGGCAAGGGGGGCGATCCATGGTCGATCTCGGTAAGAGCCTTATATTTTTGGGGATTATTCTTGTCGTCGTGGGCGTCCTGTTTGTTTTTGGCGGCAAAATTCCCTGGCTGGGCCACCTCCCCGGCGATATCTCTATCCACCGGGAAAGGTTTTCATTTTATTTTCCTCTTACCACCTGCATTTTGATCAGCATCATCCTGTCGATCATCCTTTATTTCTTTAAAAAGTAGAATACTTTTATGTTGGACTTACGGAAAAATGGCGAAGGTCGTTGATGGCCTTGCCCTGGTCGCGGTGACATCATATCGGTTCAGGTGACAAACAAAATTATTGCCAGCAAGGCGAACAGCATGCCGGCCACCTGTTTACAGGTGAGCGGTTCTTTCAGGATCAGAGCAGCCAGAAGGATGGTAATGAGCGGATAGAGAGCAGTGATGCTGACCACCACGGAAATCTTTCCTTTGACGGCGGCTGCAAAAAAAAGAAGCGTCCCCAGCATGCCGCAAATTCCGGTCAACACGGCAAAGAGAATACCCTTCGTCTGGATTTCCGGCCGGAAGCCGATAACAGCCAAACAGATTACGCCGACGATGATAGCGCCGCCGACTTCATAAACAAGCGCACTCAGCGGCCGAAGATAGGTGACGGCAAGCTTTGGGAAAAAACCCCAGAAACCATAGAGCAGCAGCGATAGCAAGGCGTAACCCAGCCATTTCTCAAACACGAAATAATCTCCCATCATCCGCCCCCCCTCTCCTCTTTTCTTGTCCCGCAACCCAGCCGCAGGAGAAAAATTTTTTACCGGCCGGCTCGAGCGCGACAGCGGGGATTCAGTGATGGTGGCCGCAATCGCACTCGTGGTCTGCGGCGGCAGCCGCACCCTGGAGTTCGCGGGCGCGCTGCCGGAACATGTCCTGCAGTGCCGGTGGGGCGTTTTCCAGGCAGTAGAGTATGGCTGCCATTTGGGTCTCGCCGCCGTGTTCCGCGGTCATGCAGGTCTTGAGCGCCTCTTCAAAGGAAGCGAATTCTTCGTTCATGGCCCCTCCTCGGGTCGGTTTGTCGGGTTGCGGCGGATAAGCGGTGACGGGGAACCGTGCCCTTTTTCACCTGTTAGCAGTCAATAACTATAGACTTTTTTTATTGGACTGGCTACATCTGAATACAGGTACGTTTCGGTTTGCCGTTCACATGAATCCGTGACGGCTTGAGGTGACATTTTGCACAATACGTGGAGTTTATTGCATTATTTCCTGATAAACGCATTTTTTGGTTTTCACCGCGCCGCCCTGCGGTCCGCCCGATAACGGCGCCTCTGCTGCGTTGGCAACTCGTTGATATCACACCATGATAATCAACATCGTTGCCGCCTCGAAGGTCTCGCAGGCTCGCTATCTGCATCTGCACCGTGCTCGAACGCTCACTGATCCAGGGTAAAAATAGGTTCGGAGAAATTGGTGCCCGGATGCGACAATGTAAAATTTTTTGAGCAGATCCTGAGAAAAGACAGCAACGATACCCCATGTTTCCAACCGTTTATATTCAGCACCGGCTCTATCTGCACCAGTTCGAGTTTTTAAAAGAGCCTGGTTTCAACGAGGTGGTGCCGCTCGATTACAACTACCAGAATATGATCATCGTCACCTCCGGCCGGCTGTCTTTCGGGGGCCGGGAGGTGGTCTTTCAGACCAGCGGCTGCGGCTGCGGCCCGCAGCCGGCCATCAAGGGGGCGCTGCTGGTGGCTGAGGTTCCCTGGCCGCTCTCCAATTTCCGGCGGCAGCTGGCGGGAATGGCCAATGCCAAGGATGTGGCCCTGGCCGACCAGGACATTATTCCCGCCGTCTTCAGGATCAAGAAGGTGGTCTCCGCCGAGGAACGGGACCTGGTGCGCGACGCCCTGCAGCAGCATTTAGGCGCCGGCCTGATCATCGACTTTTTCTGACCCCGGACCGCCTTCGTTCCTGGCCGCGCCGGTGGTTTTTTATCATCAACGTCCACTTAATTCCGGGAAAGGAGGGACCCATGCGACACCCAGGGAGGAGCCGGCAGGCCGTTGTTATCGCTATTTTTTTCCTGTTGCTCGGCAGCGGATTCATTGCCGGCCTTAACGGCGGCCTGACTGTGTCGGCCGCCCTGGCGGCCCCGCCCCCGGGAAAAAGCCTGAAGCCGGAGACGAACCGGCCGGCACCTGCCGCTGTAGAAACCCTCGATCCGCAGCAGCTTTATGTCCGGCCGGTGCCGGTACTCTGGCGCGGCGGACTGTCGCTCAGCAGTTTCGTCACCCGCAATTTCGTCGGCTCCGGTCGTTGCGCCAACTGCCATGCCCTGCTCACCGACCGGGACGGCAATGACATGTCCATCAGCAACCATTGGCGCTCGACGATGATGGCCAATGCCGCCAGGGACCCCTTCTGGCAGGCCAAGGTCAGCTCGGAAGTGGCCAGGAACCCGGCCCTGCGCAAGGTCATCGAGGGAAAATGCGTCATCTGCCACATGCCGGCCGCCTGGACCCAGGCCCATGCCGACGGCGAGCAGAGCGTCCTGTTCGGACCCGGTTTCCTGAACGGCAACAACCCCCTGCACGATGCGGCCATGGACGGAGTGACCTGCAGTTTCTGTCATCAGATCCAGGACAAGGGGCTGGGAACCGAGGCCAGCTTCAGCGGCAAATTCAAGGTGGATACGGCGGCCGTCCCGCCGGGGCGGGCGATCTTCGGCCCCTATCGCGATCCGGTGACCAGGACCATGCGCACCGCCGGGGGATTCACCCCTGCCTATGGGCCGCAGACCAACGATTCCTCCCTCTGCGCCACCTGTCATACCCTTTACACGCCGTACTTGGACGGCAAGGGACAGGTAGCCGGAACTTTTCCGGAACAGACCCCCTACCTGGAGTGGCGGCACAGCAGCTTCGGCCGGGACTCGGCCAAGCGGCATGACATCGGTGAAAAGGATCAGCACGGTGTGCTCTGCCAGGAATGTCATATGCCCCATTCCCGGGAGGGCGGGGTGATGATCTCCAGGTGGGCGCCGCCGGGGATCAAGGCCAGGGACCATTTTTCCCGCCACCTTTTCGTCGGCGGCAATGTCCTGATGCTGGAGGTGTTGGAAGACAACAATGTCCTGCTCGGCCTGACCACCTCCAATGCCAAACTGGAGGACACCAGGCTGCGAACCCTCCACCAGCTGCAGACCGGGAGTGCCAGGCTCTCCCTGGTCGACAGCCGCCGCCGCGGTAACACCTTGTCGGCCACCGTCAAGGTGGAGAATCTCGTCGGCCATAAATTTCCCTCCGGTTTCCCGACCCGCCGTCTGTGGCTGCACTTCCTGGTTACCGACAACAGCGGCGGCGTAGTTTTCGAGTCCGGCCGGCCGTTGGCGAACGGTGCCATTGCCGGCAACGACAACTATGCCGATCCCGCCACCTTTGAGCCGCATTACGACCGCATCACCCGGGCCGGCCAGGTGCAGATCTACGAGACGATCATGGCTGATACCGACGGCCGGGTGACCTACACCCTGCTGCGGGCCGCCGGTTTTGTGAAGGATAACCGTCTCCTGCCCGCCGGGTTTGACAAGACGACGGCCCCGGAGGATATCGGTGTCCAGGGCCGCGCCCGGCGGGACGATAACTTTCGCGGCGGCTCCGACCAGGTGACCTACGAGGTCGATCTCGGCCACCGGCCGGGACCGTTCACCGTTACCGCCGAATTGCTGTATGATTCCATTTCCCCGGCCTTTGCCGCCGACCTGAACCGGGACGCGGGATTGCCGCTGGTAAGGCGGTTCTCGAAGATGCTCAACCTGGCCAACCGGTTGCCGGTGGCGGTGGCCGCCATCCGCTGGACGGTGCCGCTCGACGGACGGCGGGCGGCTTCGGTTTTATAGCGCGCCGCCGCTTTTCTTGACAAGCCGGGGGATCATATTTATTATATGTGCATATGCTCCTTTTCGGCGTCTCTTCCCCATTGCCGGAGGTAAGCCGGAAAGGCGGTTAGGTAAGGAAAACGTTATGGAAGAGTTGATTGATTATCGCGGCGACTGTTGAAAGGCTTTTATGGACGTAAGGTTACGTCTCGGCGATAGCCCGGCCGGCAAGCGGCTGCATTTCATTTGCGACCGCAGCCAGGCCGACCGGGTCGAACGGGTCGTGATCTACGCCGAAGGCAAGGTGTTGGCCAGAGAGGACGGGGCCGGCGGTACCGTCTTTATGGTCGAGAAAACCTGAACGCCACCGCGCAACAGACCAAGGAGGTTGCGATGAGCGTCTATAAAATTCATCCCATCGTGGTGGGCACCAAGATTTTTGACAAGGGCATGATGACCTATCAGCACGGTTACGGCCAGCCCTATACCATTCCCATTTACAGCTGGTACCTTGAAGGCGGCGACCGCAAGGTGCTGGTTGATACCGGTGAGCTGAAACCGATCCAGTCCGAGAACCGGGAAGAGGCCATTGGCGGCAAGATCCATACCTTCGAAGAGGGTCTGGACAGATGGGGCCTGAAGCCCGAGGACATCGATGTGGTCATCCACACCCATCTGCACGCCGATCACTGTGAAAATGATTACAAGTGCACCAATGCGCAAATCCATGTCCACGAAAAGGAGCTGGAGACGATCCATGCCCCGCATCCCCTTGATTTCCGCTATGTGGAGGATTTTATCTTCGATGTGGAGGGCAACAACCAGATCCGGAAAGTTACCGCTGATAGGGAGATCCTGCCGGGCATCTCGGTTGTGCATACCCCGGCGCACACCCCGGGCGGGATGAGCGTGCTCATCGACACGCCCGAGGGCCGGGCGGTGATCACCGGTTTCTGCATCATTCTTGAAAATCTTTATCCGCCCAGGGAAATCAGGGCCATGGAGATGGAGGTCATCCCGCCGGGCACCCACGTCAATGCCTACGAGGCCTACGACATCCTGCTGAAGACCAAGAAGCTGGCCAAGATCGTTATCCCCCTGCACGAACCGAAGTTTGCGGCCATGGAGACAATCTAGGGGGTCGGGTTTGCGTTATTGCATTGTTCGCGAGTCCTGACCCGGTCTCCGGTGGACGTTTACCCGGCTTATTTTTTGGCAGGTTTCGCCTTGGTATCTTTATCCTTGTCCGGGCCGAAGAGGTGCCAGTCCGGCAGGGACAGATCGGGCAGCCATCTGGATAATCCCATCTTGGGGGGATTGCCTGCTTCAATGCGGGCCAGCAGGGTCCGGGCCTTGGGGGCAATGGCGGAGTTGGGGTAGGTGGCCAGCAGGTACTTGAGCCGGTGGGCGGCCTCCTGGTATTGATTCGTTCTGAGGTAGAAGATGGCGACAAAGTATTCGTGGTTGACCAGGAATTCCCGGGCGGCCTTGATCCTGGCCTTGGCCTCTTCGGTGTATGGTGAGTCGGGGTAGGCCCGCAACAGCCGGGAAAAAGATTGAATGGCGTCCCTGGCGCCGCCGGTGTCGCGGTCGATCCGGTCGATCCGGTTAAAATCGCACATCCCGATCTGGAACATGACGTAGGGGATCGCCTCGTTGGTCGGGTGACGGTTCTCAAACTCCTGATAGAGCGTCTTGGCCTCGAGAAATTCATTCTGATAGTAATGGCAGTCAGCCGCCTTGAGTTCCGCCAGCATGGCCTGCGGGCTGAAGGGGTAGCGGTCCAGGATCTCCTGAAAGCTCTTGAGGGCGGTATAGTATTTTCCCACGTTGAAGTCGTCCATGGCCTCGACGGCCAGGCTGGCGGCGGATTTCTGGATGGTTGTGTTGCCGGAGCCAAACAGATTCTTCATTGTTGCACAGCCGGCGAGAGAAAGAATCAGGACCAGCATGAGGGAAAAAAGGACCGGGCGGTAACCTTTGGTGTCTTGATCGAGTATGTGTAACATGAAATTGCTCCTGCATCGTATTTCATCACGAGGTACGTAACGATACGTTTTCATTAAGCTCAACACTGTAAGCCGGCACAGGTGCCCCAGCTTTGTGCAGGCACGTTTGGTCGCTATAGTCCCTCTATGCGGGCAAGCGTGACCGTGCAAAGATGGGGTGCCTGTGACGGCTTACTCTGCATCAGATGACTGCTAAGGGGTGTAACTAAATAACTTCACTTGACATGATGCTATCAAGCAAGGCACGAATCGCAGTGACTTGTGAATTTACATCCCCTGACCTTGCGAGTTCCGGATTCCGGACAGAGAGAATACTCGCGGTTATGTCCGGCTTGCCAGATAATGTTCTGCCGACAACGCGGCAGTTGCACCGTCTCCGGCCGCATTAACGATCTGCCGCGAGTTTTTACTGCGGATATCACCTGCCGCATACACCCCGGGTAAACTGGACTGCATCTCCGTATCGGTGACGATAAAGCCGTACGCGTCTGTTTTGAGTGTGTCCGGCGGCAAAAATCCACTGTTCGGAATGATACCGATGAAAATGAAAATGCCGCTGACCGCAAGGGTGGAGTTGCCGCCGTCACCATGAGTTAACTGCAGGCGGGAGACACCGTTGTCGTCTCCTTCGATGGCCGTGACCCGGGCGTTGAATATAAATTTGATTTTGTCGCTGGCAAAGGCTTTTTCCTGGAGGACCCTGGTTGCCCGCAGTTCGTCTCGACGATGGATAACGGTGACTTTGCTGGCGAATTTGGTGAGAAAGAGTGCTTCCTGGATGGCGGTGTCGCCGCCGCCCACCACTGCAATTTCCTGGTTCCGGTAAAACGGCCCGTCACAGGTGGCGCAGTAGGAGACCCCCTTGCCGGCCAGTTCCTTCTCGCCCGGGACCTCAAGTCTGCCGGGGCTGCCGCCGGTGCAGAGAATAATGGCCCGGGTGGTGAGGTGTTCACCGTTTTCAAGGTACACGGTTTTGATCTCGTCCCGGAGATCCAGGGCGGTTACATTGGCAAACCGCATTTCCAGCTGGAAACTGGCGGCGTGGGCCACCATTTTATCAACCAGATCAAAACCGGATACCCCGTCAACAAACCCCGGGTAGTTTTCCACCCGGTCTGTGAGCAGGACCTGGCCGCCTGCCGCCCCCTTCTCGATGAGAACGGCCTTGAGTCTGCCCCGCGCCCCGTACAGGCCGGCGGTCAAGCCGGCCGGTCCGCCGCCGACAATGATAAGCTGGTAATCCGCCTCGTTCATGGCCGCAACGACTGCTGTCTGTCCGGAAGCGGTCTCTGGGCTCGAACTCCAGGGGTCTCGCGAGATCGCTTAGCTCGTTTGCTCAACAAATAATCCTCGGGTCATGTCAGGTGACAAATAACGCAAGATCGCGAAGTAATTTGCTCTTCCGGCAAGGTGCGACGGCAGGCGCATACCAACGCTATGTAACTGAAGCCGTAACATAGTCGGAACCCCAAAGGACGAGCAAGATGCGGCAGTTGGCGCCTGCCGGGATTCTCCTTTCCGGTCGGCCCCGAACCGTATTCCTTGGTGAAACCGTCAGGACATGGTACATGGCAAGAGGCAGAGCCTGTTCTGCTCAGACAGCTTTTGCGATCATACCGGTGAGCTGATTCTTGCCGACAGCGCCGGTGATCTGCTCAACAACCTCGCCGTTTTTGAACAGGATCAGGGTTGGAATGGCGCGGATGCCGTATTTTCCCGGGGTGGCCGGATTATCATCAACATTCATTTTGGCAATCTGCAACTTGCCGTCATATTCGTTGGCCAGGTCGTCAATCATCGGGCCGATGGCCTTGCATGGGCCGCACCAGGGCGCCCAGAAATCCACCAGACAGGGCAGGTCGTTCTGGAGCACCTTACTGTTGAATTCACCGTCAGACACATGTATGAGCTTGTCGCTTGCCATAGTCAGTTTCTCCTTATGAATCTATCTCTGCTGAATGTTGTGATTTTTTCCGGATATTTTTTTGATGATAAACAGATTATAAAAATTTTACTATAAAATACCTCTTAATCTACCTTGCGGGCCGTGAGGTGACAAGAAAAAATTTTTGCCGGCGGGCGGCCCCAAGGTGTTGTTTTTTGTTATTTTGTTGATTTTACAGATCAATCAAACAAGTGACTTTCCTGGTAGCGGTCGAGCGGGAGCAATATTTTTTTCGTTTTGACAGATGAAAAACGGCCATGCTATATTCAACCGGACTATTACTTGAATCCGTGACGGCTTAAGGTATTATCCAATTCCTGAAACGAGGTATATTCAATGAAGACAGATTTGTCCGCGGCACTTTTTGCCCAAGCAAAGGCGGTTATCCCCGGCGGCGTTGACAGCCCGGTTCGGGCCTGTAAGGCGGTGGGCTGCGATCCGCTTTTCCTGAAAAAGGCCAAGGGGGCCGTGGTTGTCGATGTCGACGGCAATGAATTTGTTGATTTTGTCTGCTCCTGGGGCCCCATGATTCTGGGCCATGCTCATCCGGCCGTGGTGGAGGCGATTCGCGAGACCGCGCTGGACGGCACCAGCTTCGGCGCGCCGACCCCGCTGGAGGTGCAACTGGCCCGGCTGGTCTGCGACTCCGTTCCGTCGTTGGAAAAGGTCCGGTTCGTCAACTCCGGTACCGAGGCGACCATGAGCGCCATTCGCCTGGCCCGGGGCTATACCGGCCGCAATGTGGTGGTCAAATTTGACGGCTGCTATCACGGTCATGCGGATTCATTCCTGGTCAAGGCTGGTTCCGGCGTGATCACTCTCGGTATCCCGGGGAGCCCCGGCGTTCCCGAGGATATCGTCAGGAATACGCTTTCCATTCCCTACAACGATGAAGAGGTATTGGAGACTACCCTGCGCGATGAGGCGCTGGATATCGCCTGTGTGATTGTCGAACCGGTGGCCGGCAACATGGGGGTCATTGTGCCGGAGCTCTCTTTTTTGCGGAAACTGCGCGACCTGACCCGGGAGCTGTCCATTGTCCTGATTTTTGACGAGGTGATCACGGGATTTCGCCTGGCGCTCGGCGGTGCCCAGGAACGATTCGGCATTCTGCCGGATCTGACCTGTCTGGGTAAAATTATCGGCGGCGGCCTGCCGGTCGGCGCCTATGGCGGCAAAAAGGAAATCATGGATATGGTTGCCCCCGACGGCCCGGTTTACCAGGCCGGCACCCTGTCCGGTAATCCGCTGGCCATGGCCGCAGGACTGGCTATGCTCAACGAGCTGCGGAAGCCGGGTTTTTACGAGGCGCTCGAGGAAAAGAGCAGTTGGTTCGCCGCCGGGCTGGAGCAGATTGCCGGCAACTCCTCCGTGCCTGTCGTGCTCAACCGGATCGGTTCCCTGATGACCTGCTTTTTTACCGGGTCGCCGGTGACCGATTTCCGGTCGGCCATGCTGGCGGACACGGATCGCTATGCCCGGCACTATCGCCGGATGCTCGCCGGCGGAATTTATTTGGCGCCCTCTCAGTTCGAGGCTGCCTTTATTTCAGCCGCACATGAGCGGTCTCACTTGGAAAAAGCCTTGGATTTGACTGAATCGTCATTCAAAAAAATGGCGAAATCGTAAAAAAATCATTGCGATTGCATGATGGTCATGCTAACCGTAAACTGATTATTTACTTAGAACGTATGCAGGATGTGATGAATGTCTGAGTCAAGCAGGGAGATGTTCAAGCTGCTGTCGGTGTACAGCCACATCGGCATGACGGTTGTTTTCTCCATATTTATCGGAATGGGGATTGGCTGGTACCTTGACAACAAGGTGTTCGGCGGCCCGGTGTTTGACGTCAAGACGTCGCCCTATTTGACTTTTATTTTTTTAGGATTTGGGATTGCCGCCGGTTTCAGGAGTTTGTGGAGGCTGAAAAAGAGTCTTGATAATGAATAAACATGTCGACCTAAGCAATACCGGTGCGGAGCAGGAGGCGGCGGGAGTTATGCTCCTCCGGTATGTGCAGCATTTTAACTGGCTGCTGCTGGCGGTTCTGATCGCGGGCAGCTGGTCTGTTTCTTCCTGGCTTGTGGCACAAAGTGTGTTGATCGGCGGACTACTGGCCAATGTCAGCTTTTTCCTGTTGCGCCGTGACATTCAACACCTCATTACCAATGTGAGCGAGCAGGGTCAGGCCGGAAACCCGGTAACCAGGCAGGAGAAAATAAAGTTTTTTCTCAAGTTCTACGGACGGTTGATCGCGCTGGTCGCCGTCTTGTTTCTGCTGTTTACCTGTTTCACAATTAATACGGTCGGTCTGCTCATCGGTTTGTCCACCGTGATGCTCAGTGTGATAATCGTCGTTTTGAGTAAGGGCAGGATGATATATTCAGTACAGGGTCTTAAGGGAGCGTAGACAATGCAAGAACCAATCTTATTTATTTCGCTTATTCTTGAAAAGCTGGGTCTTCCGGTTCCTCACACCGTCGTCGGCCACACGTTGCTTGAAAAGGTGTGCACGCCGTATATGACCTACACCTGGCTGGTCATGGCGTTTCTCATTATCGTGCCGAAATTGACCATGGGACGTCTTGAACTCATGCCCGGCAAGGGACAGAATTTCTGGGAAATAGTAATTGGCGGCCTGGATTCCATCTTTACGGAGAGCCTGGGTAAAGAGAAAGCCCGGATGCTGTATCCCATGATGGCGACCTTTGCGCTCTACATCGTGATCGCCAACCTGATAGGGTTGATTCCCGGTTTCATGTCACCGACATCAAACTGGAATATCACCTTGTCCATGACTCTTATCGTCTGGGTGACACATCATGCTCTTGGTTTCCGCTACCACGGTTTGCGCTATCTCAAGCATTTTCTAGGTCCGGTGGCGATTATCTCACCGTTTATGTTTGTTCTCGAGATGATCAGTAACTTTGCCCGTATTCTTTCACTTTCCATTCGTCTTTTCGGCAACATCCTGGCCAAGGAAATTCTGCTGGCGGTTCTGTTTATGCTGGCCGGTCCCTTCTTTGCGCCGTTGCCAATCATGATTCTCGGCACGCTGGTCTGCGTTATCCAGGCCGCGGTTTTTGTTCTGCTGGCCGTAGCGTACTGTGCAGAGTCCCTGGAAGCCGGGCATGAAGCCTAAGCAGAATCAGGGAGGACTGTGCCGCCTTACAGTTAGTTTTAGGGTAAACAGTATCGCATAATTGCAACCCCCGTGACTGGTTCATATTTTGTTATAGTTCAGCCATTAATTGGAGAAGAAGGCCAACCTTATAAATTTATTTTAGGAGGAACAGTACAATGCACACAATTCAACTCGCGATAGTCTGCCTCGGCGCAGGTGTATCAATCGGCTTTGCCGCCCTTGGCGCCGGTGTCGGCATGGGCATGGGCGTTCTTGGTGCCTGCCAGGGTGTCGCCCGTAATCCCGAGGCTAAAGGTGTAATCACCACGACCATGATTCTTGGTATGGCTCTTGTTGAGTCTTGCGCTATTTACGGTCTGGTTGTTGCCCTGATTCTGCTGTACGCCAACCCGTACAAGGCCGCCCTGTTAGGAGGCTGATCGAGTACAATCGGTTTTTGAACCTGAAAAGGCTGCAGCATTTTGCTGTGGCCTTTTTTTTATTGAAGACTCTCATTTGTGAACAGGTGCGTTATTATTGAGCCCCGCCGAAATAAGGGAGAACCGGAACTGCCGGCTGCCGGGATCATGGCTGCCAATCCGTCCGACGTTCCCCGGCTGAGAGAACTGGCGGCGGAGCATAGTCTCAAACAGCATTTTCTTTTCCATTCCGGATTGTATTCCTCCGATCATTTTTTTCTGGCCGGACCGGCAGTCGGGGCTCCCATGGCAGTGATGTGCCTTGAGAAGCTTGTTGCCCTGGGCGCGAAAGATATTATTCTCTATGGCTGGTGCGGCTCGCTCGTGCCGGCACTAAAGGCCCTTGACATTCTGGTCCCGACCTGGTCCCTGAGCGAGGAGGGAACCAGTGTTCATTATGAAGCCGGTGACCGGCCGCAGCCTGATCCGGAATTGCGGCACAGGTTAGCCGCTCATTGCCGGCAGAGCGGATTGACCTGCTCCGCCGGCCCGGTCTGGACCACGGATGCCCCCTACCGGGAAACACGGGCCAAGGTTCAACAGTATGGTGCCGAGGGGATCGTGGCCGTGGATATGGAGTATTCCGCCCTCTGCACCGTAGCCGCTTATCGTGGGGTCCGGCTGGCGGCCTGCATGCTGGTTTCCGACGAGCTGTGGCGGCCGCACTGGCAGCCGCAATACAGCCGCCCGGAGTTTCGCGCCCGTTCCGGAGCTGTTCTGCGGTTTCTCTGTTCCTGGCTGAAAGCCTGAATCCAATCCGTTATCGGATGGACCACAGGGCGGCGCAGTGAAGACCAGTAATTGCGTTTATTTGGTAATAATACAATAATAAATTCCCATTATTACATGGGGTGCAACCTAAAGCCGTCACGGATTCAGGGAAAGGGCAATTCGAGTAAATGGTGGACAAAAAATGAAAAAACTCCATCTTGTCAGCCTAGGCTGTCCCAAAAACCTGGTCGATTCAGAGGTGATGCTGGCGCGGCTGGAACAAGACGGCTACGCGGTTGTCGCCGACCCGGCCGAGGCCGATCTGTTGTTGGTCAACACCTGCGGTTTCATCGGCCCGGCAGTGCAGGAAGCCATCGATGAAATTCTGCGGCTGGCGGAATATAAACGGGCCGACCCGGCAAAGCTGCTGGTGGTTACCGGATGCCTGGTGCAGCGCTATGGTGCCGATCTGCAAAAGGAACTCCCAGAGGTCGATCTGTTTACCGGCACCGACGGATTTCAGGAGATCGATGCCCTGATCCGGCGGGCCGGTCATGATCCGGCGGCGCTGCTTGACCTGCGGCCGGCAAAATTTTTAATGGACAGCTCCTCGGCCCGGCGCTTGTCCACACCGTTTTTCAGGTCATATCTGAAGATCACCGAAGGCTGTGATAATCGCTGCTCATACTGCATGATCCCGTCAATACGGGGAAATCTGCGCAGCAGGGCCATTGCCGACTTGGCCACGGAAGCCGGCCGCCTGGCGGCCATGGGGGTTCGGGAGCTTACCCTCATCGCCCAGGATCTCACGGCCTATGGCAATGAGCGGCAAGATTCGGCCGACCTGGTGCTGCTGCTCAAGGCCCTGCTGGCCGGGACCGATATTCCCTGGATTCGCCTTCTTTATCTCTACCCCACGGGCATAACGGATGAACTGCTGACCCTCATGGCCGCCGAGCCCCGGCTGCTGCCCTATCTCGATATTCCCTTTCAGCATGTCGCCGACAAGGTCCTGCGGCGGATGAACCGGCAGTACGGCCGTCATGACCTTGAGACGCTGGTGGAACGGGTTCGCCGTTTTCTGCCGGCAGCCGCGCTCCGCACGACCTTGCTGGTTGGCTTTCCCGGCGAGTCGGAGGCGGAGGTGGAGGAAATGGTTGACTGTCTGCGTCGCTGGCGTCTTGATAATGTCGGGGTCTTTCGTTATGCGGACGAGGATGGCTGCCCGGCGTACCACCTTTCAGACAAGGTATCGGAAGAGACGAAAGAGCGGCGTCATGACCGGGTGATGAAAGTACAGGCGGAGATCAGCACGGAAAATCAGCAGCATTATGTGGGCATGAATCTGCCGGTTCTTGTCGAGGGCATCAGCAGGGAAAGTGATTTATTGCTCGAGGGGAGAACAATGTTGCAGGCGCCGGAGATCGATGGATGTGTGTATATCACCGCCGGTACGGCTGACCCGGGAGATATTGTCCAGGTCCGGATCACCGAGGCCCACACCTATGACCTGATCGGCGAGATCGTCGAACCTGGTGCGAATTGACCCTGAAGGTCATGGCCATGATTTACCTCATCGGCGGAAAATTTAACTTTGGCTTACCTCGCCTGACATAGCGAAGAGCCGTCATTTTTCTGGTGCCTTTTCAGACCGGTGCCGGTTGACTTGCTCCCGCAGGTCTTTGCCTACCTTGAAGAAGGGGAGTTTTTTAGGAGAGACTTTAATTTTTTCTCCGGTTTTAGGGTTGCGGCCGGTATACGAGTCATACTCCTTGACAACAAAGCTGCCAAAACCTCGTATTTCAATGGAATCTCCCTTGGCTAAGGCCTCGCTCATGGTATCGATGAGGGTGTTGGTTATGGATGCCGCCTCACGAATCGGGACATTGATTTTTTCGGCCAGGGCCTCAATAAGCTCCGATTTATTCATGCTTTTCTCCTCGTTGCAACTGCTGATTTACGGTAACCTGCCGCAGGGAAATTGGTGGATAAGGGGTAATGGAACTCTATATTTGAAATATAATCAGGTATCTTTCTGATTGTAAAGGGAATTTTACCTGAAAATATTTTTTCAGGTTTTTTTTTCGTCAGATGGCGGTATTTGCCACGCTGTATTGCTTCTCTGTTTAATTTCCATTCATTTTCCGGGATGGTTGCCCGCCGCCATTTTTTGTATGTATCTGTCCTTTCCGCATCGGTTGAAGTGGCAGGGTATTAGTGGACACTTTCTTGGGAGTGGATTTCATAATCTGCGAGGAGGTGTTCAATGAAAAAAAGAGCAGGGAGTATGCCCGGAAATGCAAAAAAGAAGCGGTTAAGCTGATCACTGAACAGGGGGCAGATTACCGAGGCGGCCCGGAATCTCGGGGTGAATGGAGACAGGTTGGGGCGCTGGAAGCGTGAGATTGAAAGGGGAAGATGCCCCTGGCTTACAGCTTATAAGGAGGACCGGCTATGCCGGCCGAGTTTAATCGCCTTCTTCGACAAGAGACTAAGCGCCTGAAGATGGAGCATGAAATTTTAAAAAAGGCAGCGCCTTCTTCACGAAAAAAACGAGCTAAAGTGCCAATTCATTGATGCTGAGAAGAAGTCATCTCCGATAGCTCTGATATGTGTAGACCTGAATCCGTGACGGCTTGAGATTATACTCCAGGCAATACATGGAATTTATTGCATTATTGCCGAAAAAATGAATTTGCTGGTCTTCACCGCGCCGCCCTGCGGGGCGCCCGATAACGGCGCAGCTGCTGCGTTGACAACTCGTTGATATCACACCAGGATAATCAACATCGTTGCCGCCTTGCATCTGCACCGTTCTTGAACGCTCACGGATCCAGGTGTAGATGCAAGTATCCCGAAGTGTCCTTTTTACTTGACCAGGTTATTGAAAACTGGCCGGAGATCATCAACAATGATGATGCAACTCCGACTTCAGCTTTCCCTGTCCGTCTGCTTCGTCACACGGAAACTGTGGTTGAGGGGAAAAGCTTCCGGATGAAAGATGTGACCGAATCCTGAAGCCAAGTATTTTATCCGGCTGGCCGCTGGCTGGGAGCCACAACTCCCAGCCAGAGCCAACAAAAATGTTACTAAACGATCACCGTGGGGTATAGGCGCTATGTGTTGTCTCGCCATTACTCTGTAACCGTTCCCTGAACGTTCTTGTTTTATTTGAAAATAATGGTCAGCTGAGCCATAACCCGGTCCTCAACTTTCTTGTTCCAGTCATTATCCCTGAAATCATAATTCACCGTAGCCCTGACCCTGGGAGTGAAAAAATATTGGAGGCCGAGAGTCAGGGTCTTCTGTGAGACATCTTTCGCAAGGTCATTCCCGTTATCCGGATCGTACAGCGAATATCTGAGGTCGAACTCAAGCTTTTTGCTCAGCACGGGAGGCCGGTAACCGAAATCCACATACCAGCCAAAGGCATTCAGGTCGGCATGGGGCACGCCATGACCGGCAACGGAGGTATTCTCGGTAAAAAAGCGCTTGGCGGCCGGCACAGCGCCACCAAGAAATTTGGGCGCATAAACCCAGCCGTCGCCCCAGACGGCTTCAGCCACGATATGGCCGGCGCCGCGGTTGCCGAAATCCTTATTATAATTAAACTCCAGCCCGTAACGTTTACGGTTCTGTTCGATTTTATTGCCGTTCGCTCCGCCGGCGAACTTATAACCGGTCCTCTTGCCACTGATAAACCATGCCCCAACCTCGAGTTCCTGCCGGCGTGGTCCCTTGGAATTATTGAAAATCCTGGAAAAGGTCAGTTTGCCGAGAAGATCTTTGTTCTTATCGTTGTCCTGGGAGTTGATTCCGTTGCCGTTAGCGACCATCAGGGCATAGGCCAACTCGTACTTATTCTTCTCCCCGAACCGCCACCAGTTAAAGGCCTGCACTCCTATGTCCCGGTAGGCCCCGACCGAGCGGTCCTTTCCAAACCGCTCCAGCATCAGTTGATCAAAGACATCGGAAAATTCAATATACTTATGGACATGAATCGCCTGCAATCCGTCAATGCCAATAGGTATCTTGAACTGGCCGAACCTGAGCCGGACACCGGTCAGGTAGTTCAAGGTAATGCTGGCATCGGTCAGGGCGACGGCATTGCTCTGGCCGCCGTTCGGGTTTTCGGTGATACCATTCCTGCCAAATTCGCTGAGCAGAAAATAATTGATCTTCGCGTCGGTCTTGGGTACCACGCCGCGAATTCCGAGCCGGGCTCGGCGGATATTAAAATCATCCTTCCGAAAATCATCAGAAGGGTCTACCTTGTCCTGCGACTGAAAATAAGTGGGCTGAATGAATCCCCACAGATTTACGGGCTTGGCCTGCGGTTTCTCCGTGCCTTGCAATTGAAACCAGTTCGCCGCCTCTGCCCCGGCCGGCGCTGTCAGACAGCTGCCTGCGGCCAACAGAAACACGAAAAAAACGGTTTTTACGGTATTGATTTTCATTTGAACGTCCCCTCCTTACAACAATATAAATTGTATCAACTGCTGATCAATAACGACCAACGAACGGCCACATACCGTCAAGGTCGTCCTTGTTGCCTGCCGTCATTGCACCTTGATATAGGCGTATCCCTCACTCTCAAGCTGCACAAGGCGCACCTGGCCTGAAGGCGTGGTCGTGACAAAGGACTTCAACCTGCTTTTGTTGATATGGGTCCTTTGGAGGGTGATACTGCATTGCTCGAATTTGACATTATAGCCATCGGCCAGGCTCTGCATCATCTCCCGAATCGACTTGGCGGTCTTGGCTGAAACCTTGTTTTTGGCAAACTTGGTACCTTTTACGTTCTTGATCAGGAACTGCACCCCGGCGGAATTCGACACAAGCCGCACGTCATAATCAATATTGTGGGTTGTGTAATAGTTGACCAGGTTATAGATATTGCGGAGGGTGGCATTCATGCGCTTGGCACTGTTGAAATCAACATGATAAACCGCCTTCATCACCACATCCGAAGCAGCAGAAGCCGCCATACTTGATGACGGCAATGTCGAACCAAGCAGAACTAAACTCATAACAAGACAACCCAGCATTTTTTTCCATCTCATGTTTACACCTCTTTTTCCGCCTGTTTGCTCTTGCCAAAGCAGGCTTTATTGATTTGACTCCATTCCTCCGAAAAATCAGAAAACAGAGCACTGACAACAGCCGGTAACCCCCGGCATGTTTGTTGCAAACCATATAAAAAAGTCATCTTTTGATAAGAAACTTGAAATGCGAAGCAACAATCTTCCTGCATTATCCAGAAAAAATAATAGGTAAAATTAAATGTACTGCATGCTTGCCGATGAAATTATTTTCCAGTTTCCAGTTTGGCCGGTACTTTGGAAGACGCCACTATTGCCAAAGCATCCGCCAACATACATGGATTCCGGACCCGTGACGTCTTGAGGTGAAATTTCATGCATATGTTATGGAATTTATTGCATTGTTGCCGAAAAACATATTTTTTGGTTTTCACCGTGCCGCCCTGCGGGGGCGCCCGAGAACGGATACAGGAGGATGGCCATGGTTCTGCTGGCAGGCAAGTGTGGTAGCCGGTGATCGCTTACAGACAGGGGGGCAAACGGCTACTATGCGTAGTTGCTTGCCCCCTTGATTCGCCGCATGCAAAGCATCAGCATGCCATTGTTAGCCGCATACAAAGCAATCAACATGCCATTGCCAAAAAAATGGCCGTTATGTAGATATAGTTATTTGTTTTTATTGATATAAAAAATAGATATTGACACTGTCCCAAAGAGCAGCTACTTATCCAAATGGTGCATTCTGCACTACAAATAACGAGAATTGCAAAATGATGTTGCACTGGCGCACCGCAAAAAGAGGGGCTTGGCAATTAAAGAGGTTGCAAATCGGCCATAAGGTCTTGTTGACCATGTTGGCGGTAGTGATCCCGTTGATGGTGCTTCTGTCTCTTCTGATCACCAACTCCACTGAAAATATTCTGCGGACAAACGCGACCCGGGAGGTTGAAGAACTGGCTGAAAAATCGGCACAAAGCCTGGGTATGCTGGTCCAGAATTCGAAAACAACCATATTGACCATCGCCCGCAGCCCGGTGGTTCAGGGGTTCCTGACTGCTCGCGACCATGGCAACCGTGACCAGACCATCCGGTCTCTTGCCAAAATGGAAAAGGCCTTTCTGGATTTTCAGCAGCTGGATAAAACTATTCAGGCCATCCGCTTCATCAACCCGGCAGGATATGTTCTGGCCAAGGTTCGGGAAGGTGTGATCATTGCACACAAAGGCACCTGGCTAGCCGCCCTCGGAATCCGGGCAATCAGCTCGAAAAAAGATCGGGATTTTTTCAAGGAAGCTATTACCCTGAACCGGGGACAGGTCTCCATCTCCAACTTGGAACGGGGCTGGATGGAAGGTGAGGACAAATGGTGCCCGGCCATGGTCCGTTTTTCGACCCCGGTCTTTTTGAGCACCGGCGAACGGGCCGGCGTGGTGACCATCAATGTCTGGGGAAAAACCGCCGGTACAACGATCAATCAGCTCATGTCACCGAAGGCCGGCTCCGCTTTTTTGATCGAAAGGAATCTTCATAACCCGGCGCGTAACGGCATTTTTCTGTTTTACCAGAACAGCAATTGCGAATTTGGTAATCAGACAGGAAGCAGGATCACCGTCTTCCAGAAATATCCTACGTTCATAACCAATGCCTGGATGCACAGGAAGGAGGGGGTCAGCATTCATCTGCAGACCGGGGACATTGTCGCCTACCATTTTTTTTCGCCCTATCACCGTTCTGATAAAGGCTGGGTGGTAGTGGTAAATGCCAAAAGGAATTTTTTTATGGCCCCTTTGTCCACCATCAAGAACCGGATTCTCTGGTACGCCGGGCTGGTGCTTGTCCTGGTGGTCGGGGCGGCCTTCTTTGTTGCTCAGTCTATCGCCAAGCCGATCCGGCAAGTCATTGACGGAACCCATCACATCAGTAAGGATCTCTCCTTCCGGATCCCGGTGCAGTCAGAGGATGAAGTCGGAACCCTGGCCCTCGAGATCAATCGGATGGCTACGTCCCTGGAGCGGCACCTTGAAGAAAAAAAACGGATTGCCGACAGGATCTGTCAATCTGAGAAATTGGCCTCAATCGGTGAAATGGCGGCCGGCCTGGCACACGAATTGAACACCCCCCTGTGCAATGCCCGGGCGCTTTCGTCCCTGGCCCGCAAGGACCTGGAAAAGGGCAAATGCGATCCGGCGGCCATCAAGAATGACCTCAATGATATCCTTGAACAGACTGACAAGTGCGCCCAGATCATTGCCGGCTTGTTGAGTTTTGCCCGCCGCCAGAACCCGGAATTCGTCTATCAGGACATCAATGCCCTGCTGGAAAGTTCTATTGCCCTGATCCGGATCCGCACCGAGGAAAAGGGCGTGCGGGTCCGCTTCGAAAAAAGAGGCCTGCTTCCTCAACTCAAAATCGATGGTCATCAGATGCAGCAGGTTTTTGTCAATATTCTGCTCAACGCGGTTGACGCCACTCCTCCCGGCGGCCAGGTAGACATCCGCTCCGCTGCCACCGCTGCCAATGTTGCCATTTGGTTCATCGACACCGGGACCGGGATCAGGACGGGACACCTGGATAAAATATTTGATCCGTTTTTTACTACCAAGGAAGTCGGCAAGGGCACCGGCCTGGGCCTGGCCGTCAGCTATGGTATTGTCAAGAATCATGGCGGTGCCATTGAAGTTGAATCAACATCGGGAAGGGGAACGGTGTTTACCGTGCTGCTGCCCACAGGAGAACGCGACAATGATACGAATAATGGTGGTTGACGACGACCCGACCGCCTGCAAGGTACTGACCCGCATGCTGCAGCCGGACTATACCGTGGTCTCCTTTACCAACGGAATCGAGGCCTTCAACCACTTCGTCCGCAACGGGGCGGACATCATCCTGACAGACCTCCGGATGCCCGGAATGGACGGCTTTGAATTGCTGACCAGGGTAAGGGTGGTAGATCCGGAAGTGATCGTTTTCATGATCACCGGTTTTTCAACGGTTGATTCGGCAGTGACCGCCATAAAAAAGGGAGCCAACGACTACATCCCGAAACCCTTTGAACCGGACGACGTCCTGATCAGACTGGAGCGGGCCATAAAGGAAAAGAACCTTGAAAAAGGATTCCGGGCCTGCCAGCAGGAGAGGAAGATGGCCACCGAAAGACACCGCATCATAACCAACCACCCGAAGATGCTTGCCGCCATGCACATGGCCAAGAAGGTGGCCCGCACCGACAGCACGGTTCTGGTCCAGGGAGAGACCGGGGTGGGCAAGGAACTGATCGCCCGCATGATTCATCAGTGGAGTGACCGCAAGGACCACGCCTTTGTGCCGGTGAATTGCAGCGCTCTGTCGGATGGGATCATTGAGAGTGAACTCTTCGGCCACGAGAAGGGCGCCTTCACCGGGGCAGTCGACAAGCGCCTGGGGTTTTTTGAACTGGCCGACAAGGGTTCCATCCTGCTCGACGAAATAGGCACCACGGACCACAGATTCCAGGTAAAACTGCTGCGGGTGTTGCAGGACAAATTCATCTACCGGGTCGGCAGCCCTACTGCCAGGCATGTCGATGTGCGTATTATTGCCGCCACCAATCAGGACCTGGAAAGAGAGGCCCGGGAAAATCTGTTTCGCAGCGACCTCTATTACCGGCTCAGCGTGGTCACCATCAGGATTCCCCCGTTGCGGGACAGAAAAGAGGACGTCCCGTTGCTTGTCGAGCACTTTGTCAAAAAACACCGGCATATTAATCCGCGCATTACCTCCATCTCCCCGGAAGGACTTGCGGCACTGGCCCATTATAATTATCCGGGAAATGTCCGGGAGCTTGAAAACATTGTTGAACGGGCGATGATCCTCGAAAACGGCGAGCAGTTGACGCCGGCCAGCCTGCTGATGGAGTCTGACCAGATGCCGTCCCCTGAGGCAGCGCTTCGACCCCTGCCGGAAAACGGCGAGAACCGTGACGGCAGGTTTCAGCTGAAATGGGCGGAAAAGGAATACATCCTCCGGGTGTTGCAGTTGTGTAACGGAAAAAAGATTGAAGCGGCCAAGCTGCTGGGGATAAATAAAACCACCCTGTGGCGGAAGATGAAAAAATACGGCATTGATACAGTTCAATAGTCCCCGCCCGGGATTTCTTCACCGTTCGGCGGTGAAGAAATAATGGAGAAACACAGTGCAAGATCGTTATAAAAAATTTGACCTCACCGATAAGATTGCCGTTATTACCGGCGCCAGTGAAGGAATCGGGCGGGACATGGCAATTGGCCTGGCAGAAGCCGGGGTTGACGTTATTATTTGTAGCCGTCGTGAAGAAAAATTATTGGCAGTAAAAAAAAGCGTAGAAAAAACAGGCCGCACCGCCGAAATATATGTCCTCGACCTGCAAAAGGTCTCCGAGATTGCAGGGTTAAAGTCATTTATAAAAACAAAAACGGACAAAGTTGATATTCTGATCAACAATGCCGGCCATGCTGTCACCAAGCCGGCGTGGGACGTTTCCGAAAATGATTGGGACGCAATGGTTGACACCGGTTTCAAAGGCCTGTTTTTTTGCTGCCAGGCCGTCGGTTCAATCATGCGTGGGCATGGATATGGAAAAATCATTAATCTTAGTTCCACTTTCAGTAAAAGTATAGTGCCGGGACGGGCCGTCTATGCAGGAATTAAAGCCGGTATTGATCACCTTACGGAAGCTCTGGCTATGGAATGGGCTCCTCATGGCATCAGGGTCAATGCCCTTGCGCCGACCGCGGTAAGTACTCCAAGCCGCCAGGTTACATTGCAAGGTCCGATGTTGGCGAAAGTCCTTTCCCGTATTCCACTTGGCAGGCTTGCAACACCTGATGATTTAATGGGAGCGGTAATATATCTCTCCAGTGCGGCCTCGGATTTCGTTACCGGTCAAACCCTGTTCGTTGACGGCGGGTGGGTGGCCGCAAGTTGATCCTGAATCCGTGACGGCTTGAAGTAACATTCCAGGCAATATGTGGAATTTATTGCATTATTTACGAATAAATGCATTTTATACTTTTCACCGCGCCGCCCTCCGGGACGCCCGATAACGGCGCAGCTGCTGTGTTGGCAACTCGTTGATATCACACCAGGATAATCAACATCATTGCCGCCTTGCATCTGCACCGTGCTCGAACGTTCACGGATTCAGGTTGATATTATTAAAAATGGACAGCTGGGCCGAACCGGACCCTGGCCGGGTAACTCGTCACCGCGGTTAGCTGCTCGAACTTAAGATTTTTAAGAGGAGAAACAATGAAAGACGAAAAGCGGAAGTTGACCACCAATGCCGGCGCTCCGGTGCCTGATAATCAGAACGTGATGACTGCCGGACCTCGCGGTCCGCAGCTTTTGCAGGATGTCTGGTTCCTGGAAAAACTCGCCCACTTCGACCGGGAGGTTATTCCCGAGAGGCGCATGCACGCCAAGGGCTCGGGGGCTTATGGAACCTTTACCGTTACTCACGATATCAGCCGCTACACCAAGGCCGATATTTTTTCCGGGATCGGCAAAAAGACCGAACTCTTTACACGTTTCTCAACGGTGGCGGGTGAACGCGGCGCGGCAGACGCGGAGCGTGACATCCGTGGTTTTGCCGTTAAATTTTATACCGGCGAGGGCAACTGGGACCTGGTGGGGAACAACACCCCGGTCTTCTTCCTGCGTGATCCACTCAAGTTTCCCGACCTCAACCACGCAGTGAAGCGGGATCCCCGGACAAACATGCGCAGCGCCCGCAATAACTGGGACTTCTGGACCTCACTGCCGGAGGCGCTGCACCAGATCACGATAACCATGAGCGACCGCGGCATTCCCGCCTCCTATCGCCACATGCACGGCTTCGGCAGTCATACCTTCAGCCTCATCAATGCCCGAAATGAACGGCACTGGGTCAAATTTCATTTTGTCTGCCAACAGGGCATCAAGAACCTCACCGATGCCGAGGCCGAGGCGGTTATCGGCAAGTGCCGCGAAAGTAACCAGCGCGACCTCTATGAAAGTATTGAGAAAAAGGATTTCCCGAAATGGAAGCTGTTTGTCCAGGTAATGTCGGAGCAAGAAGCCGCCGCCTGCCCGTACAATCCGTTCGACCTGACCAAGGTATGGCTCCA